>ENA-OPZN01000174-OPZN01000174.1-human-gut-metagenome-genome-assembly--contig:-NODE-174-length-24745-cov-4.465269_pt1 | contig 24745 bp, 24 predicted proteins | sample MGYA00242483_ERZ504503 | MGnify/ENA primary metagenome ERZ504503 (study PRJEB26092, sample SAMD00036285) | human gut metagenome | host: Homo sapiens | study: EMG produced TPA metagenomics assembly of... | reverse complement strand
AAACAAGTTCACATCAAAAGTTTCTTTTGTTCTTCTCTTAGAGTGTGAAACGTTGTTGCCTATTCAAGGCTTTCTTTTCCGGTAATTTGACAAATTTTCGACATTTCTATCTAGTTTTTATAGTTTTATTCCATGGTTCTCTCAAACGGAGTGCAAAGTAAGTGATTTTTATTTTATATAAACAAATCTTTTTCCAATAAATTGAACTTTTACTCCTCATTTCCCTGATTTTGGCATAACTCCAACAACAATTGGAGGGTTTTTGCCGTTGCAGCCTGAATATTTTTCTCACGGCCTTCATCTTCGGTCAATTTAGCTGTAAGCACCGCATCTTTTGTTCCGGCTGCTACCCAAATCGTACCGACCGGCTTTTCCGGACTTCCTCCGCCAGGACCGGCAATTCCGGATGTAGCCATTGCATAATCCACATCCAAAGCCTTGATGGCACCCTTTACCATTTCCACAACGGTTTCTTCACTTACCGCCCCATGCTGTTCCAGTGTTTCGGCATTTACATATAAATGCGTTTTCTTTACCTCATCTGAGTAGGCAATAACCCCACCTTTATAGAAACGAGAACTACCTGGGATAGCAGTTATGATGGCTGCCACGTTACCAGCCGTACAACTTTCTGCAGTAGCCAATGTATAGCCTTCTCTCCAGAAAATTTCACTTATCTCCTTACTTAGTGTTTTGGTTTCTACTGACATAATCTGTTTTCTCTAAATTGTTACTTAATGGTTACCCGTGAATAAGCGGGTTTGTCTATAGTGCAAAAATCCTTGTCCAAAAACTTATAATATCCCGTAATGGCAATCATGGCCGCATTGTCGGTAGTATACCCGAACTTCGGTATGAAAATGTTCCAGCCATATTTTTTCGCATGTTCACGGAAAGCGTTTCGCAGACCGTTGTTTGCCGATACTCCTCCGGCTACGGCCACTTCCTTGATGCCTGTATCCTTTACTACCTTACGTAATTTATCCATCAGAATGTCTACAATCGTTTTTTCCAACGAAGCAGCCAAATCTGTCTTATGATGTTCTACGAAATCGGGATCTTCTTTCATCCAGTCTCTGAGCGAGTACAGGAAAGAGGTTTTCAGTCCGCTAAAGCTATAGTCATAGCCCGGGATATGTGGTTTACTGAATTTAAAAGCTTCCGGATTACCCTGACGCGCCAGTTTGTCAATAATCGGACCACCTGGATAGCCCAGCCCCATCACCTTGGAGCACTTGTCGATAGCCTCTCCTGCCGCATCGTCGATGGTCTGTCCCAACACCTCCATATCATTATACGCATTCACACGGATAATCTGAGAGTTTCCTCCTGAAACCAGCAGGCAGATAAAAGGATATTTAGGCTGTACGTTTTCACCGTCGGGCTCCTGAATAAAGTGCGCCAGCACATGGCCCTGCAAATGGTTCACCTCTACCATCGGAATATCCAGCGAGCGGGCAAGTCCTTTGGCAAAAGACACTCCTACCAGCAAAGACCCCATCAGGCCCGGTCCGCGAGTAAAGGCAATGGCACTCAAATCTTCCTTTGCCACTCCGGCACGTTTCAATGCTTCGTGCACCACCGGAACAATATTCTGCTGATGTGCACGTGAGGCCAGCTCCGGAACCACTCCTCCGTAAGCTTCGTGCACCGCCTGGCTGGCAATCACACTCGACAGCAATACGCCATCCTTTATCACTGCCGCAGAAGTATCATCACAAGAAGATTCTATTCCTAATATTATTGTACTCATAACGTTCTTCTATTATTAATAGGTCAATATTTCAAGTCCCTGCTCCGTCATCACGAAGGTGTGTTCCCACTGTGCGGAAGGAAGCTCATCCTCCGTCACCACGGTCCATCCGTCTTCTTCGTCAATGAAGACTTCCCAGGTTCCCATATTAATCATCGGTTCGATGGTAAATACCATGCCCGGCACAAGCAACATACCTGTACCTTTCTTGCCAAAGTGTTCTACATCCGGTTCTTCGTGGAACTCCACTCCCACACCGTGACCGCACAAATCACGGACCACTGAGAATCCGTTCTTCTTCGCGTGTTTCTCTACGGCATGGCCGATATCTCCCACAAAGCCGAAAGGACGGGCTGCTTCCATACCGACTTCCAGACATTCTTTTGCCACACGCACCAGTTTTTCTTTCTGTGGAGTGGTTTTCCCGATAATGAACATACGTGAAGCGTCGGCATAATAACCGTCCAGAATCGTCGTACAGTCCACATTAATAATGTCGCCTTCTTCCAGAATTTCCTCTTCGCTCGGAATTCCATGGCAAACCACCTCATTGATGGAAGTACAACAGCTCTTAGGAAATCCCTCATAGCCCAGACATGCCGGAATAGCTCCGTGATCGCGGGTATACTCATATACCAGTTGTCAATCTCAGCCGTACTCATTCCCGCATGGATTCCTTTCCACCAGGTCGAGCACTCCCGTATTGATTACGCCACTACGACGAATTCCTTCAATCTGTTCCGGAGTCTTAATCAACTGGCGAGTCGGAACTAAATGCCCTTTATCCTGATAAAACAGCACTTTCTTGTCCAATTCCGTCAGTTCCGCCCCTTTGGGCACCCTCCAGTTTATCTTATGTCTCTTCATAATCGTCTTTTTACTTATGTGCAAAGGTATAAGAAAAAATGGAAATAGCGTACGGGAAGCGATATAAAAAAACGCCTATGCCGTCCGGATTTCTTGTCACATTTCTGTAATATAACCACTCGTTTTCTTATAGGAAAGAAGAATATCCCGCAATATGGCATTAAATCACCATCAAATTCTTTGTTATAATGACAAATTTTTATATCTTCGCAGTAGCTACAACATTACAACAACCACATTATTCAAGATTATGATGAACAAATATCAAATTGGAACAAATGCGGGCATCGTCTGGAGAATCCTTTCGGACAACGCTCATTGGGACTACGAGAAACTTAAGGAAGTATCCGGTCTGTCAGACAGAGACCTGAATGCCGCAATCGGATGGCTGGCACGGGAAGACAAAATAGATTTCGACATTGACGAACAGCACGACCGTTTGTTTTTACATGTCAACGTCTATATCGGTTAATGCAAAAAATACCATCAGGACACTCTCCCCGATGGTATTTTTTGTGTATCACACAATCCGGTTTACCGTAATGTCCGGAAAATCATGAAGCATCATCAGCAGCAATCCTTCTTCGTTCACCCTCTTCGCCTTTATTACCATCGTAATGCGATAGGCTTCGCGGTTATTCTCATACACCTTGTTCATTTCGTATGAAGCTATCTGGAACTTCTCGGTGTTGAATTTGCCGGAAAGGACTTTCAAGGCCTCGGCATTCTCCGCAGTAAGTTCGATAATCATGCTGCGCATGCCCATGCTCTTAAAGCAATAGCTGAGCACTTCAAGCCCTGCCAGCACCAGGAACGTGGCCAGAATGCCTATCATGTACATGCCCGACCCTATGGCCAGCCCTATGCCTGCCGTAGTCCACACACCGGCTGCCGTGGTCAATCCGCGCACCACCTGTTTCTGCAGCAGGATGATAGTTCCCGCACCGATAAAGCCGATGCCACTGACCACCTGGGCAGCCAGACGGCTCGGGTCCAGACGCACCAGGTCTTTTTCCAGCACATCCATAAAGCCGTATTGCGACACAATCATCAGCAACGCACTGCCCAGTGCCACTAGGAAATGCGTGCGATAACCCGCCTCCTTTGCTCGGTATTCCCGCTCAAGCCCGATAAGCACTCCCATCAGGCCGGCCACAAACAACCTTAATGAAAAATCTACGTAAATGTTCATATACTTCCAGCTAAAAGTTCTTTCCGAAAGATACGAAAAAACATCTGAAAACCCAAGCACACGGACAAGAATACGTATTTGTTTATTCTATGTTTTCCAAAACGGAGACATACGTTTTCCAACACAGAAACGTACGTTTCCCGTACGGAAAACATACAGTTTCGCCCTGAGAAACATAGAATACGAACAAACAATTCCCTCACACTCCCCTGACATTTTCTCTATTACAGAATATCTAAGCGGTTTCAGGTCAAATTCTTCCGCTTCTTTTCACCACACCTTTCTTTTCTTACATTTCCGTAGTTTCGTTTTTTTCCGTAATTTTACGCTCGATTTTACAGCATAACTTTATGAAATATAAATTATTAGTATTAGACCTCGACGGAACGCTTACCAACAAGCAGAAAAAGATTACCCCTCACACCAAAGAAACACTGCTCAAGATTCAGGAGCAAGGAGTGAAAATTGTACTGGCCTCGGGAAGACCCACGTACGGCATTGCCCCGCTGGCCGAGCAACTGGAATTGCAAAAATATGAAGGCTACATTCTGGCTTACAACGGCGGAGAAATCATCGACTGGAAAACGAAGGAGCTGATGTACAAGAACCTGCTCGACCACGATGTGCTTCCCTACCTTTACGAATGCGCCAAGAAGAACGACTTTGCCATTGTGACTTACGACGGGGAATACGTACTGACCGAGAAACCGGACGATGAGTATGTGCTCAAAGAGGCGTTGCTCAATGTCATGAAAATAAAGAAGGTAGACAATTTCCTGGATGCCGTGAAACATCCGATTGCCAAATGCCTGATTGTGGGCGAACCGACCCGACTGGCCGAGCTGGAGAAAGAGATGTACGAACATCTGAAGGACCGCATGGGTGTTTTCCGCTCAGAGCCTTACTTCCTGGAACTGGTCCCTAAGGGCATCGACAAGGCCCAGTCGCTGGCCGTTCTCCTGAAGGAAATCGGACTTACCCGTGAGGAAATGATTGCCATCGGCGACGGATTCAACGACCTGTCCATGATTCAATACGCCGGACTGGGTATCGCCATGGCTAATGCACAGGAGGTAGTAAAAGAAAACGCCGACTTCATCACTTTGTCCAATGAAGAAGACGGCGTGGCCTACGCGGCTGAAAAATTTATTCTGTCTTAGGCTTCCGGTCGAAGAACGGATTTTTGGATGATGCACTCACGGGTATGGCGTACACCTGGGTGCATCCATCCAGCCAGTCCAGTTGCTGGGCCGCCAGACCGGCCGAGAACATCACACGCGTATCAACCCGATGGTCGGCCGCTACCGAACAAGCCGAACCGATGGCAATTCCTACATCCACACTATTGATGGCACAGGGCACTCCCTTTTTGCGGTCTCCGCAATGTTCATATCCGCAATGTCCGCAATCCAGCCCCTGCGGAAGCGAGCGCGTACCTATCAGCACCACACACTCTGCCTGGAGAATGTTATCTGCATCGCGCAGGAAAAACTTAAAACCATTGTCTTCGTACATCTGCTTCATCGTATCAGAAAGGATACGGATGTTGCTTTCCGTCACCATGGCCACTTCAATAATGTCTACCCCCTTTCCTTTGGGAGCTGTACGTGCCGCCGTCATCATTTGTTGCGCCACCTGCAACACTTGTTCATGACGGCTGTCTCTTTCATTCAGTATCATATTCCATTAAAGTTAAAAACATACATACAAAAAGGGTTATATCCGAGCTTTTGCCATAAGGCATCAGATGCTCTAAATATAACCCTTTCTCGATAAATCCGCTACGGATTTATTTCTTTTTCCTTTTTCAGGTCATTTTCATGAATGGCCTCTTCTACTTGATAAGCCGGAGCATGTTTTTTTTTATGCATACCCTTCGGTTTTTTATTACCGGCAGCTCCCATAGTAAATACCTCCTTTCAATTCCTTAAAAAGGTCAATGTAAAAATGTGATTATTTAAGTATATCCAATTGTTTGAAACACTTAATCAATTTTTCAATACGAAGTCCACCTGTTCTTTGGTGTGAGTAGCCATCAATGCAAAACGCACCAGCGTATCCTGAGGAGCACAAGCTGGAGGAATTACCGGATTGATGAACACTCCTTCGTCGAAGGCCAGCTTGGTTACTTCGAAAGTCTTGTCCGTGTCGCGTACGTACAAAGGAATAATCGGACTTTCTGTTTCACCGATTTCAAAGCCTGACTCACGGAAACGTTTCAGAGAGTAGTTGGTGATTTTCCACAAAAACGTTCTGACGTTCCGGTTCTGTCTTGAAAATATGGATGGCTTCTCTTGCTGCAGCCGTAGCAGCCGGTGTGTTACTTGCCTGGAATATATAAGAGCGGGCATTGTGGCGCAACCAGTTGATTACGTCCTTGTCACCTGCCACGAAACCACCGATAGAAGCGAGTGATTTACTGAATGTACCCATAATCAGGTCGATGTCTTCCGTTACGCCGAAATGGTCGCACACGCCTCGTCCCTGTCTTCCAAACACACCCAGACCATGTGCTTCGTCCACGTAGATGCTGGCATTGTATTTCTTCTTCAGGCGAACGATTTCCGGCAAGTTAGCCAAATCACCTTCCATAGAGAACACGCTATCCACCACAATCAGTTTGATGGCATCCGGTTCACACTTCTGGAGCTCTTTTTCCAGGGCATCCATGTCGTTGTGTTTATACTTCAGCTGGGTAGCAAAAGAAAGACGACGTCCGTCCACGATAGAAGCATGGTCACGGTCATCACAAATGATGTAATCGCCACGTCCGGCCAACTGAGGAATCACACCTTCATTAACCGTAAATCCGGTAGAGAAACACAATGCTTCATCTTTACCGACGAACTCTGCAAGTTCTTTTTCAAGTTCTACATGAATATCCAGCGTTCCATTCAACAGACGAGAACCCGCGCATCCTGTACCATATTTGCGAGTAGCAGCAATAGCCGCGTCGATGATTCTCTGATCATGAGTCAGACCCATATAGGAATTTGAACCGAACATCAATACTTTCTTTCCGTCCATCATTACCTCTGTATCCTGGGCACTGTCTATTTCACGAAAGTACGGATAGACACCTCTTTCCATGTACATCTGAGGTACTCTGAATTTACTTAATTTTTCTTGTAATAATCCCATATTCTAATATCTGGTAAGCATCCCAGCTTACATTAAACTTCATTACTTTTGCAACCGTTTCGTTACATCATTTTCATTAAGAACGTGCAAAGATACAAAAAACTCAAAATTCCGACACGAATCCCTGAAAAAAATAACAAGAACGTCAATTATAGGGGCAATTTACCCTAAACTATGAAAGATAATATTATTTTTGTACTCCCAAATTTTAAGGAAACAGGTTTATGGAGACAAAAAAGCGAATCACCTTTGTGGTAAACCCCATATCCGGCACTCACGGAAAGGAATTCATCCTACGACTTATTGAAAAAGAACTGAATCATTCTATATATGATTATTCTATCCGGAAAACGGAATATGCAGGTCACGCTTCCGAGATAGCCGCACACGCCGCCGCCGAACATACGGACATCGTAGTGGCCATCGGCGGAGACGGTACCATCAATGAGATAGGACGGGCGCTTATCCATACCAATACCGCGATGGGGATTATTCCATGCGGATCGGGCAACGGACTGGCACGCCATCTTCATATTCCTATGGAGCCGAAGGGGGCCATCAATGTGCTCAATGCCGGAAATATAAAGACAATAGACTACGGTATCATTGACAACCATCCCTTCTTCTGCACATGCGGAGTGGGATTCGATGCCTTCGTGAGCCTGAAATTTGCCGATTCCGGAAAAAGAGGTCTGCTGACCTACCTGGAAAATACCCTGCACGAAAGCCTGACGTATCAGCCGGAGACGTACGAAATAGAAAACTCTACGGGTACCGTACGCTACAAAGCATTCCTGATAGCCTGTGCCAATGCATCGCAATATGGCAACAATGCCTACATCGCCCCACAAGCCTCTCTGACCGACGGCATGATGGACATCACGGTGCTGGAGCCGTTTACCGTGCTGGATGTGCCTTCTCTTTCATTCCAGTTGTTCAACCGGACACTTGACCAGAACAGCCGTATCAAAACGATGAAGGACAAGAGCATCATCATACACCGTGCAAAGGAGGGGGTGTTCCATTTTGACGGAGACCCGATGATGGGCGGAAAAGACCTGAAGGTGGAAATCATTCACCAGGGGCTACACGTTATCGCGCCGATACGTCCCAAACAGATGCCTTCTCCCCCGCTGAACATTCTCCAGCACTTCACCGACTTTATCGGACGACGTCCCATCACTTCGGCCATTGCCCAGAAGCACAAGCAACTCCTGATGCTGAACCATCACATCCTGAGACGCTTGTCGAAGAAATAATCATTTCATCTTACAAGGCCAGATAGAAATCTCTGGCCAGTTCACTAAACTCCGGTGTATAGACATGACGCTCCGTCTCGATGGGAAGGTGCGTGATTTCCGTCTGCGCACAAGGATGCTTCACGAACGCCATCAGCACACGCTTGGCGGGCAATTCCTGGCGGGGATGCACCCAGGTCTGCCGCAAAAGATGCAAACCTTTCCCGAGGGCTAAAGCCACAAAATCGGCCGATGCCGTAGCCGGAAGTACCACCGAAAAACTACCTTTTTCGGACAACAAAACCGAGACTTTCGATAACAAAGCGTAAAAGTCCAGTTCATCGGTATGCCGGGCCGTATTTCTCTGTGCCTGAGGGCATTTCACGGACTCCACAAAATACGGAGGATTCGACACGATGGCATCAAAACACCCGTTCCATTCTTCCGGTGCCTTCCGTATATCAAGCCGCTCTACCTCCATCCGGTCAGACCAGGGCGTACGGGCCACGTTTTCACGGGCCTGCTCCACGGCCGCTTCGTCAATATCAACGGCGGTTACAAAGGCATCCGGATTCCGCTGGGCCAACATCAAGGCAATCAATCCGCTTCCGGTACCAATGTCAAGCACCTTCCGTGCCCCGTCCACTTGCGCCCATGCGCCGACCAGCACGCCGTCGGTGCCTACCTTCATGGCACACTTATCATGAAAAACTACAAATTGCTTGAATTGAAAATATGGATTTGGCATAACTTATGTCTAAAAATTTACGCCAAAAATAGTGAAATCCCCATAGAAAACGCTTCAACCTGCCATTATTTTACATAATAAAAGAGGTATTTGACACAAATAGTTTCCAAATTACATGCGGAATGATTAACTTTGTGCCGTTTTTGAGTAATAAAAAAGCTTCTTAATTCAGAAGAGAAAACAAGTATGGTAAAAAAAGACAAAAAAACAACGAGATTCTGGTAAGTGCAGAAGGTAATGACATTCCGATGATGGCAGAAATTGAAACGCTTCCGGTGGACAATGCAACGGATGACCTCACGGGAGAACTGCCCGTCATGCCCCTGCGCAACCTTATGATATTTCCCTCTATTGTCATGCCCGTCAGCGTAGGCCGGCAACCCACATTGAAATTAGTCAACCAGGCACTCCAGAGCAAAGAGCCTATCATCATTACCACGCAGAAGGTGAGTGAGGTAGACTCGCCCAAGCAGAAGGATTTGTTCCCCATTGCGGTAATCGGCAAGGTGCTCCGGGTGTTCGAAATGCCGGGAGGAACCATTACGGCCATCCTTCAGGCTACGGGTCCGAAGGTACAACTGGAAGAAATCACTTCTACCCGCCCCTTCCTGAAGGGTAAGGTTTCGGTGATTGAAGAGGACATGAAGGACGAGAAATCCGATGAGTTCAAGACACTGATTGACACTTGCAAGGAGTTGAGTGCCAAGGTAATTGAATTGTCCGATGAAATTTCGCCCGACACTTCTTTCGCCTTGAAGAACCTGGACAACAACGAGGTACTGGTCAACTTCATTTCCGGCAATTTCCCCTTCCCTATCAACGAGAAGTACGAATTGCTTCAAACGAACAACCTGAAAGACCGGTTGTACCGCCTTATCCAGTTGCTGAACAAGTACATCCAGCTGGCCACTCTGAAACAGAGCATCCAGATGCGTACGCGTGAGGAACTCGACCGCCAGCAACGTGAGTACTTCCTCCAGCAACAAATCAAGAACATTCAGGATGAACTGGGCAACGGACAGGATGACGAAATTGACGAACTTCGCAAGAAGGGAGAAAAGAAACGCTGGAAACCGGAAGTAAAAGAGACTTTTGAGCGTGAGCTGTCCAAACTGGAACGTATCAACCCGCAATCGCCCGACTATAACGTGCAACTGACTTATCTTCAGACATTGCTCTCACTTCCGTGGGGCGTGTATACACAGGATGTCATCGACATTCCGAATGCCAAGAAGATACTCGATAAGGAGCATTACGGACTGGAGAAGGTGAAAGAACGTATTCTGGAGCACCTGGCCGTGCTGAAGCTGAAAGGTGACCTGAAGTCGCCGATCATCTGCCTCTACGGTCCTCCGGGAGTAGGAAAGACTTCTTTGGGACGTTCCATCGCCACGGCTCTGAAACGGAAATACGTGCGTATGTCACTGGGTGGCGTGCACGATGAAGCCGAAATCCGCGGTCACCGCAAGACGTACATCGGTGCCATGCCGGGACGTATCATCAAGAGCCTGATCAAAGCGGAAACATCGAATCCGGTCATCATTCTGGATGAGATTGATAAGTTGAGCAGCGATAGCCATGGCGACCCGAGCTCGGCCATGCTGGAAGTGCTCGACCCGGAACAGAACAACACGTTCCACGACAATTACGTTGACATTGACTACGACTTGTCGAACATCATGTTCATCGCTACGGCCAACAACCTGGGCACCATCCCATCTCCGTTGCTCGACCGTATGGAGCTGATTGAAGTGAGCGGTTACATCACCGAAGAGAAGATTGAAATCGCCCGCCGTCACCTCATTCCGAAAGAGATGGAGAAGAACGGCCTGAAGAAGGAACACGTGAAGTTCAGCAAGGCGGCCATTGAATACATCATCGAGAACTATACCCGTGAAAGCGGTGTGCGTGAGCTGGAAAAGAAAATCAGCAAGGTGATGCGTAAAATCGCACTGGAAATTGCCAGCGATGAGTTTACCGGTACCCATGAGCTGAAGCCGAAAGATATTGAAAAGTTCCTCGGCGCACAAGAATATTCCCGCGACAAATACCAGGGCAACGAATATGCCGGCGTAGTGACGGGACTGGCCTGGACGGCCGTAGGCGGTGAGATTCTGTTCGTAGAAACCAGCCTGAGCCGTGGAAAGGGACAACTGACCCTGACCGGTAACCTGGGCTCGGTAATGAAGGAATCGGCCATGCTGGCACTGGAGTACCTGAAAGCACATAGCCACCTGCTGGATTTGCCCGAAGGTATCTTCGACAACTGGAACATCCATATCCACGTGCCGGAAGGAGCTATTCCGAAAGACGGACCTTCTGCCGGTATCACCATGGTCACCTCACTGGCTTCTGCACTTACCCAGCGCAAGGTGAAAGCCAACCTGGCCATGACGGGTGAAATCACCCTTCGTGGAAAGGTGCTTCCCGTAGGCGGTATCCGGGAAAAAATCCTGGCGGCCAAACGTGCCGGCATCAAGGACATCATCCTATGTGAGGAAAACCGCAAGGACATCAATGAAATCCAGCCGATGTACCTCACCGGAATGACTTTCCACTACGTGAAGGACATCAAGGAGGTGCTCCGCCTGCACTGACCGACGAGAAGGTGGCCGATGCCATCGACTTTACCATCAAAGAAGATAAAAACAAAGAAAACCCTGCACAATGAAATTTGAATTACAATATACGGACCCCAAATCGAATGCCCGCGCTGGTCTGATTACAACAGACCACGGGCAGATTGAGACCCCTATCTTCATGCCGGTGGGCACACTGGGTACGGTGAAAGGCGTGCATCTTCACGAACTGAAGAACGACATCAAGGCTCAGATTATCCTGGGAAACACGTACCACCTCTACCTGCGCCCCGGACTGGACATCATCGAGGGGGCTGGCGGACTCCATAAGTTCAACGGATTCGACCGTCCGATGCTGACCGATAGCGGCGGCTTCCAGGTATTTTCTCTTTCCGGCATCCGCAAGTTGCGCGAAGAGGGCGTGGAGTTCCGCTCGCACATTGACGGTTCGAAGCACTTGTTCACTCCCGAACGGGTGATGGACATCGAGCGTACCATCGGTGCCGACATCATGATGGCTTTCGACGAGTGCGCCCCCGGTACTTCCGACTACAACTATGCCAAGAAGTCCATGGAACTGACTCACCGCTGGCTGGACAGATGTTGTGCCCGCTTCAACGAAACGGAGCCTAAGTACGGCTACAACCAGTCGCTCTTCCCCATCGTGCAGGGATGCGTATATCCCGACTTGCGCCGCCAGTCGGCCGAATACATTGCCTCAAAGAATGCCGACGGTAACGCCATCGGCGGACTGGCCGTCGGTGAGCCTACCGAGAAGATGTACGAGATGATTGAGGTGGTCAACGAGATTCTGCCTAAGGACAAGCCCCGCTACCTGATGGGTGTAGGTACTCCAGTCAACATCCTAGAAGGCATCGAACGCGGTGTGGACATGTTCGATTGCGTGATGCCGACCCGTAACGGACGAAACGGCATGCTCTTTACCAAAGACGGTATCATGAACATGCGCAACAAGAAATGGGAGAACGACTACTCGCCCATTGAAGCTGACGGAGCATCTTACGTAGACACGATGTATAGTCGTGCCTACCTGCGCCACCTGTTCCACGCACAGGAGTTGCTGGCCATGCAGATTGCCTCCATCCACAACCTGGCCTTCTACCTCTGGCTCGTAGGCGAAGCCCGCAAGCACATCATTGCCGGCGACTTCTCTACCTGGAAACCGGCCATGGTGAAACGTTTATCTACCCGATTGTAATTGTAGTTTACGACGATAAATATGAAACACAATGTGTTCCAGTTGTTCCGTTCCTACCTGCAAGCCGGAAAGGAACAACTGAAAAATTTAAAAGGAACCCGTTCAAGAAGAAATGGTTGAAACGGCTGGACAGGTACATCATCGTGAAGTTCCTGGGCACCTACTTTTTGCCATCGCCCTGATTATCTCCATCGCCGTGGTGTTCGACATCAATGAAAACATTGACGACTTCATCAACAACAAGGCGCCTATCAGTGCCATCATCTTCGACTATTACCTGAACTTCATTCCTTACTACACGAACCTCTTCAGTCCGTTGTTCGTATTCATTGCCGTGATTTTCTTCACGTCGAAGCTGGCAGAGAACTCCGAGATTATCGCCATGTTCTCCACCGGAATGAGTTTCAAGCGCCTGATGGTGCCCTACATGATTTCGGCCGCCATCATCGCACTGGTCACCTACGTGCTGAGTACCGAGGTGATTCCTACCGGTAGCGTCACCCGACTGAAGTTTGAGCAAGTGTACAAGAACAAGAAGCGGGCAGACTACGTGCGCAATATCCAGCTGGAGGTAGATACAGGTGTCATTGCCTACATGGAGCGCTACGAAGACTACAACAAGACGGCTTACCGCTTCTCGCTCGACAAGTTTGAAGACCACAAGCTGGTATCGCACCTCACGGCCCGCCGTATTACGTACGACACCACCACCGTGCACCGCTGGATTATCAAGGACTACATGATCCGTGAGATGAAGGGCATGCGTGAAACCATCACCCGGGGCGACCGTCTGGACTCCATCATCAACATGGAGCCGCAGGACTTCCTCATCACGCGCGGCCAGCAGGAAACGATGACCAGTCCCCAGCTACGGGAGTACATCGACAAGCAGAAGCAACGAGGCTTCGCCAACATCAAGGTGTTCGAAGTGGAATACTACCGGCGCATCGCCACCTCGTTTGCGGCCTTTATCCTGACGGTCATCGGGCTCTCGCTTTCGTCACAAAAACGGAAAGGAGGTATGGGACTTCACCTGGGAATCGGTATCGCACTGAGCTTCTCCTACATCCTGTTCCAGACCATCTCGTCCACCTTCGCCATCAACGGAAACGCGCATCCGAACCTGGCCGTGTGGATTCCGAACATCCTGTATCTGTTCATTGCGATTTATCTCTACCGCAAGGCACCGAAATAAAAAGAAAATCTCCTCACAAATCACCACGATTCATGGATTTGTGAGGAGATTCTGTATTATAACGATTCAATCGCTTCTATTGAATGAAATTATTTACCTGACTCTGCGGATTAAGAGGAGTCTGATCCGATAAGACCAACGTTTTAATCATGTGCTTTGTTCCTTGTTTATATTTCTGAAAATGCTCCGACGCAATATGTGATTTATAAGCCTGCTCACTTGCATAGGTTTCAAGAATCGTAACCTTACACGGATTTTCCTTTTCGGCAACGGCATACATGGTCAATACCCCCGGTTCAGTACGTAATGAAATCTCACCCACTTCCACCGCATATTGCATATATTCCTTTATAAACTCCGGATACACTTCTATTTTCGATAACCTCACAATACCATCGGGCGACATCGGAAGTTTGGCACACATGCCGGGCTTTTTGTCTAAGTTCAAACACTTGCCGATTATTTCTCCCGTAGCAAGATACGAGTACGTCGGAAACTCAAACAACACAGGTTTCAATCGGGTATAATCCAGTTTCCCATCTTGACCGAGCACTTCTGGAGCTGCATAGGTATTAGCTATGGAACAAATAAAATTGTCAAATCCCTCGGTTTCATAAATATCCACCACATCACATTCCATGGTTAATGGTGATTTGTCAATAACCGGAGTACCATTCTCTCCAAAATGATAGTCAAACACCGTCGATTTATCCACCGAATTTCCACTTACACTTCCCACATAATCAGCCGCAGGCAACATTTCACGGCTCACAAGGTTTACAGACAATTTCTTTGACCTCCTTATTCCCTGATTGGTATAATGATGTTTACTCATACTCAGAAGAATACGGTCATGCCCAATAAATCCAGTATGTCCCACTACAAGCCAGTTTACTTTTTCATTGACTACCGCCCCAACCACCGTCATCGGTTTGGGATAAAGCGCCAGTACCGAACCTAAATTTTTCTTTTCCATATCCGTTTCATTTTGCAATATCACACTTTCTTCATTCCTCGTGCTACAGGAGCACACAAGGAACAACAAACATACATACTGAATAAATTTTAGCATAGCATTCTTATTATTTCTGTTACTTATCAATCTGACTCTCGGTAAACGGATCGGCACGATGCCCCATAAGGTCTATTTGTGCATACTCCCTCTCAAATTCCTCCATCTCGTAAGCCGTAAGCCGCACATGAGCTGCTCCCAAGAAATCATCGAGGTGGTTCGGATTCGTTGTGCCTGGGATGGGAGCAATCCATGACTTACGCGAAAGCATCCACACCAAGGCAAACTGGGCAGGAGTAATATTCTTTCGAGCTGCCCATTTACGCACAAGTGACACAAGCGGCATATTATGCTTCAAGGCTTCAGGCGTGAATTGCGGCAATGTGGCCCGCCTATCAGGTTTCTCAAAACGGCTTTCCTCATGAATCACTCCCGTAAGAAAGGCCCTTCCCAACGGACAATATGGAACGAAACCAATGCCCAGTTCTTCCAGCGTAGAGAATATTTTGGTCTCCGGTTCGCGCCACCAGATGGCATACTCGCTCTGTACGGCCGAAAGCGGACAAACGGCATGTGCCCGACGAGTAGAACGTGCACTGGCTTCCGACAATCCCCAGTGCAAGACTTTTCCTTCCTGCATCAGCTTCTTTACCGTGTCTGCTACCTCCTCCATCGGCACCTTCGGGTCTACACGGTGCTGATAAAGTAAGTCTATGTGATCCGTACGCAAGCGTCGCAATGAACCTTCCACTGCCCGACGAATATGGTCAGGACGGCTATTCAAGGCCGTGGGCTGTTTCTCTTCCACCCCGAAACCAAACTTCGTACCGATTTTTACTTTGTTACGAAAAGGAACAAGTGCCTCGCCTACCCACTCCTCACTGGTATAAGGGCCGTACACCTCTGCCGTATCGAAAAAAGTAACTCCCTGATCATAAGCCCGACGAATCAAGGCAATCATATCCTTCTTTTCATATCGTCCGCCATAGTAGCCTACCATGGGAAGACAGCCCAGCCCGATAGCCGATACATCCAGTCCGCCCAGATTGCGATGTTCCATATCTCCACGTACAGACTGCTCCTTACCATCCGATGACTGGGAGAAAACCTTCGACACACCAGTCCATGCACATACCGCGGAAAAGGCGGCTACAGACGACATCTTCAAAAAATCTCTTCTATCCATAATCTGATTCTTTTTTACGAGCCACTACGGCTCAACAACCCTCGTAATATTTCCATTTCGTTATCCGTCAGGCGGAAAGGGAAGCTTTCCTTTTCAGGCGCGGGAGCCCCGGCTTCCTGCACTAAAAAACATTGCACCACTCTTTCCGTAATCGTGCGATAACGGTCGGCCATGAAGCAGACCACTTCATCCTCGTATAAATTGGCGGGAATGTCTATTGGTTTATCCATCTTTCTTGTTTTCTTGATACGGCAAAATTACCCCTGCACGGGCAGAAGAGCGTAACAATACCACGGAAGGTCGTACCGTTTTACGGATTTTGCCTGCTCACGTGCGGCCAATTGGCTGAGATAATGTATTTTTGTGAAGGGACATCCCGACGAAAACAAAAGAATGGTTATGAGCAAGATTTTGAAAATAAGGAATGTAAGCGACTATAGCCAGTGGGTGGGACACACGGACACGCATCCGCTGGTCAGCGTCATTGACTATGCAGAAGTGTCTCCCGTGCGTCATTGCCTGAACAACTATAGCGTGTATGGCATCTTCTTTCACGACGAGGCGAACATCGACCTGGCCTACGGTTGCGGAAAATACGACTACAAGGAAGGAACCGTCATTTGTGTAGCTCCCGGACAGATAGGAGGAAAGGAAGACAACGGCGAGCTGGTCAACCTGACGGGATGGGCCTTGCTCTTCCACCCCGATTTGTTGCAGGGCACGGCACTGGAGAAGCACATCAGGGAGTATTCATTTTTTGACTACCGCGTGAATGAAGCCCTGCACATGACCGACGAGGAGCACGATATCCTCGTATCGCTGATGCGCCAGATAAAAGATGAGCTACAGAAAAAGCACGATGCGCTTCAGGATGCCATCCTCGTGGGCTACATCGAACTGATGCTGAACTTCTGCCAGCGTTTCTACAATCGCCAGTTCATCACCCGCAAGCTGGTCAATTCGGACATGCTCATGAAGTTCGACCAGCTCCTGCGTGATTACTATGAAGAGAAAATCCAGCTTACCTCGGGCATGCCCACCGTGCAATACTGTGCCGACAAGCTATGCATGTCGGCCAACTATTTCGGCGACCTTATCAAGAAGATGACCGGAGACACGGCCAGCAACTACATCCGCCAGGACCTCATCCAGCGGGTGAAGAACGAACTCGCCAGCGGGGCAAACATCTCACAAGTGGCCTACGAATTAGGCTTCGAATACCCCCAGCACCTGAGCCGCATGTTCAAGAAGTTCTGCGGATATACCCCGACCGACTACCTCAGACAGATACAGAAAAAGCCCGGCTGCTGATTGTTTCGGCAACCGGGCTTTCCCGTCTCTATGCGATACCGCACCACGCATCACTTCAGGTACGTCTGGAAGAAGTGCGTAATTTTGTCAAAAGGAATCACATCCAGCTGGTCGTACAGGTCGACGTGATTGGCTCCCGGAATAATCAGCAACTCCTTGTTGTCGCCCTTCAGCTTCTTGAGGGCATCTTCACTGAAATAGCGCGAATGGGCTTTCTCTCCGTGAATCATGAGCACGGCACTACGTATCTCGTCGCTATACGACAGGATAGGCATGTTCATGAACGACAAGGAGGAAGTCTTGTTCCACCCGTTGTTGGAGTTCAGCGAACGCTTGTGATAGCCGCGCGGTGTCTTGTAATATCCGTAATAGTCTTTCACAAACTGGGGAGCATCGTCGGGAAGCGGGTCTACCACCCCACCGGCCAGCGCATACGTACCCTTGCGGTAGTCTTCCGTACGCTGGGCGTTGAGCTGCTTGCGAAGCTCATAGCGCGCATCGGCATCCATGGCATCGAAATAGCCGTTGGCATTCACCCGGCTCATGTCGTACATCGTAGCGGTAACGGTAGCCTTGATGCGCGTGTCGATGGCCGCCGCATTCAGTGCCATGCCTCCCCATCCGCAGATGCCCAGTATGCCGATACGGTCGGCATCTACCTGCTCACAAATAGAAAGGAAGTCCACCGCCGCACAGAAGTCCTCCGTATTGATGTCCGGAGACGCCACATAGCGGGGTTCGCCCCCACTCTCACCGGTGTACGAGGGGTCGAAGGCAATGGTCAGGAATCCGCGTTCTGCCAGTGTCATGGCATACAGGCCCGACGATTGTTCCTTCACCGCTCCGAAAGGCCCGCTCACGGCTATGGCCGGAAGTTTTCCTTCGGCCTGCTTGGGCACGTACATGTCGGCCGCCAGCGTAATGCCATAGCGGTTGGTAAAAGTCACTTTCCGGTGGTTCACCTTGTTGCTCAACGGGAACACCTTGTCCCATTCGTGTGTCAAATTCAAACTCTTTTCCATCTTCATCTCCGATTTTAAACCGTCCGTTGTGGCAAGCAGGCTGCCCGTAGTCAGAAGCCAAGCCGCCGATGCCGTGCACAACGTCTTCCACAATATATCCATATAGTTATCACTCTATTATTCTACGAAGGCAAAAATAACACAAAAGCCCCACAGAGACATTTCCGTGAGGCTCAAATATCGTTTCTGAAAAGTTCAAATGCACGAGGGAGCGGCCAGTGCCGTGGGCGGAATGCCGTAGCGTTTCTTGAAGGCCGTAGAGAAATGCGAAGGGTTCTTAAAGCCCACCTCCGCATAGACATCGACCACCTTCCGCCGTTCTTCCTTCAGCAGGTGATAGGCCACTTCCAGGCGCTTGCGAATCAGCCATTTCTCGGGTGTCAGCGCGCTCACCTTCTTGAAGTCGCGCTTGAAGGTGGCCAGGCTACGTCCCGTGTAATGCGCCAGCTCCTCTAAGGTGAACTCGTACATGTAGTTCTCGTTCATGAAGTCAAGAATGTCCATCTTCCACGGTGTGCTGAAGTCGAACAACGCGGTCATGAAACGCTTGTCGGTATGAAGCAGGGCCAGCAATCCTTCCTGCAACTTCAGGTGCATCACGTCGTCCTGCGGTTTCACTTCCGGATTGAAGTAAGGTGTCATCGAAGCAAACAGGCTCTCAATCTCGGCCGAAGGTGGGAGCTTCATCACGCTGGGTACGAACTTCTCTACGGGCTCTACCGCGTCCGTGTGGCGGGCATACTTTCCGTACATCTCCCGAAGGAAGGAGCGGGTGAAACACATGTAAATTCCGCAATACTGCTCTCCGCCCGAGGCTTTCTTGTACATGGTCACACGATGGTCGCGCGGAATGAACACGCACTCTCCTTTTCCCACGTGTATCTGCCGGTACCCGTCGTCGAGCACCATCTCGCCTGACAAGACATAGTTCATGGCGTATTCCCTGGAACGGTGCACGCACGCATCGGCATCGTCATAGAAAAAACTGAAGAACACATTCTGGTAATTGAATATGACTTTCATGGGGTTATGGCGTGAGGTTGTAGGGTCTGTTGTCATCTCTCTTCTCGTTTTTCGTGAATGGATATGCACAAAGATACAAATAAAAACGTCGCGGTTATCATCACGGCGGAGTAAAACAAAAACTCCTTTGCGGGCATCATTCTAGCCACGCAAAGGAGTTTCTTTCTTCAGGGTTTCCCAAAGTCTGCAAACCACTCGCCTCAGACGGGCGGTCCGTATACCTTATTATATATTAGTAACCCAATTCTTTTTCAAGGGCGTTGTATTTTTCCTTGTCAAGCTTCCAGTAGATGTTCAACAGGTACTGACCCCACAACTGACGGTTGTCTGGTTTAGCTTCTTTTGCTTTTTCGTAGAAGGAAGTGCTTTTTCGTACAGTTCCTTAATCTTAGCTTCGTTGGTAGCATACTTCGGATCGTCCATAGAAAGCTTAGAGTTTTCTTCTACGATTTCCTGAGCCGGGAAGAATGAGCAATCACCAATCTTAGAATAAGCTTCAGCTACGAAATCCTTACCTTCTGCAATAATCTGGTTGAATGTAGCGATGGCACCATCGTAGTCTTTCTTTTCATACTGAAGCACACCCTTCACGTACATGAAGTACGGAGTAGAGTTCTTAGCCAGTACGGCATCCATCTGAGCCAGACCTTCGTCAATCTTACCTTTCTGGATGTAGTAGTCCATCAGGTTACCGATGAAGTATTCCTGTGACGGGAATTTTTCTACACCTTCCTGGATAGTAGTCAACCATTTTGCTGAGTCTGGAGTTTCACCTTTTCCGTAAGCTTCTGCCAAGCACATCAGTGAACGATAACCTTCTTCTTTGTGTTCCTTACCGATAGTAGCGTATTTGATTACGGCTGCATTGTCTTTCAATGAGTTAGCGGCAAGAGCAGCATAGTTGGCAATCAACGGAGTCAATGTGTCGTTCTTTACGGCATCTTCATCGGCGAACAACGGGTTCTGCGGAGCGTCTACATACAAACCGAAGAACTTCAAAGCGTTGGCATAGTTACCTGCATTGTAAGCGTCAGAACCGGCGTTAGTCAACTGAGGACGTACGGTAGCCAATGTCTTAGCCAGTTTCTTTCTCAATTTCGGTTTCTTCAATTCGCCGCTCTGTACCTTAGCCTGTTCTACTTCGTCACATTTTGTGTAGTATTCGAACATTTTAGCCAAGCTGTTATACAATTTAGCGGTATCAGCCTGACCACCCGGCAAATACAATTTCATGTTTTCGTCGTCATAGATAGACTTCTGGAAATCACCAGCCAGTTTCCATGTTTCAGGATCATTGGCGGTAGAAGGATCTGTCAAAGCAGGTTCGATGATTTGTGCTGCCTTCACGGGATCGCTCTTGGCAGATTTAGCTTCCTTTACCACGCTTTCCTGAGCAGAAACAGCGCATGCGGTAAAGAACAAAGCGGCTGAGAATAATACTTTTTTCATAAGGTTTAAATTTAGTAATACAAATATTCAAGTTAGTTTTTGTCCGGATTATTCATTCGGTTCGTCCGTAACAGGCTGAATGGTTTCTCCGTCGACGGGCTGGATGTCCGTTGCCGAAGTTGCTTCGTCCTGCACTTCCTCTTCTTCGTTTTCAGAAGCTACCTTACATACGGAACCAATCTGGTCGTTGCGCTTTTCAAGGTCAATCAGGCGCACACCCTGTGTGGCACGTCCCATGATGCGCACATCGGCCACCTTCAGACGGATGGTGATGCCCGACTTGTTGATAATCATCAGGTCGTTTTCATCGGTTACCGACTTGATGGCTACCAGGCTTCCGGTCTTATCCGTAATGTTCAGTGTCTTCACACCCTTTCCGCCACGGTTGGTCTTGCGGTAGTCTTCAATGTCCGAACGCTTACCGTAACCGTTTTCAGATACCACCATGATGGTTTCCGTTTCAGGGTCTTTGATACAGATCATTCCGATTACTTCATCCTGACCGTCTTCATCAAGTGTGATACCGCGTACACCGGTAGCCGTACGTCCCATTTCGCGTACCGCGCTTTCATGGAAACGGATGGCACGACCGTTACGGTTGGCAATCACGATTTCATTGTTTCCGTTAGTCATACGTACTTCAATCACACGGTCGTCTTCGCGGATGGTGATGGCGTTCACACCATTCTGACGCGGGCGGGAATATTGTTCGAGCAACGTCTTCTTGATGACACCGTTCTTCGTACAGAAGAGCACATAGTGACTATTGATAAATTCCGTATCGTTCAGGTTCTTCACACGCAGGTAAGCCGTTACCACATCGTCTGCATCAATGTTCAGCAGGTTCTGGATGGCACGTCCCTTCGAAGTCTTATTGCCTTCTGGAATTTCATACACCTTGAGCCAGTAGCACTTACCCTTCTGCGTGAAGAACAGAAGCGTGTTGTGCATAGTAGCCGGATAGATATGTTCGATGAAGTCTTCGTTACGGGTTTCACTTCCCTTCGAGCCTACGCCGCCACGGTTCTGCGCACGGAACTCAGAAAGCGGTGTACGCTTGATGTATCCCATGTGAGAGATAGTGATGACCATTTCGTCATCGGCATAGAAATCTTCCGGATTGAACTCTTCCGAAGCATATACGATTTCCGAACGACGGTTGTCGCCGTATTTTTCTTTCACTTCAAGCAGTTCGTCCTTGATAACCTTCTTGCAAAGTTCCTCGTTGCTCAGAATTTCTTCGAAGTAAGCGATTTGCTTCATCAGGTCTTCGTATTCGGCATGGAGCTGGTCCTGCATCAGTCCGGTGAGCTGGCGCAAGCGCATTTCTACGATAGCACGAGCCTGGATTTCGCTCAGGTCGAAACGGGCCATCAGATTCGTGATAGCTTCGTTCGGAGTCTTGGCGGCACGGATAATGCGGATTACCTCGTCAATGTTGTCCGAAGCGATAATCAATCCTTCCAGGATGTGCGCACGTTCTTTGGCCTTGCGCAAGTCGTAACGTGTACGGCGGATTACCACTTCGTGACGGTGTTCCACGAAATATTTGATCAGTTCCTTCAGATTGAGCAGACGTGGACGGCCATGAACCAGGGCCACGTTGTTCACGCCGAAAGAAGTCTGAAGCATGGTCATCTTGTAAAGCTTGTTGAGCACCACGCTGGCGTTGGCATCACGCTTGATGTCGATGACGATACGCATACCTTCGCGGTCGGTTTCGTCGTTCACATTCGAAATGCCTTCGATTTTCTTGTCGTTCGACAAATCAGCGATGCTCTTGATCAGCTCAGCCTTGTTCACACCATACGGAATCTCGGTCACTACAATCTTATCGTGTGTAGGATGCGATTCGATTTCGGCCTTGGCACGCATTACCACACGTCCGCGTCCGGTTTCGTAGGCATCGCGCACACCGCTGATACCATAAATATATCCTCCGGTCGGGAAGTCTGGTGCCTTGATGTACTGCATCAGGCCGTCTACGTCGATTTCATTGTTATCGATGTATGCCACGCAAGCGTCAATGACTTCACGCAGGTTGTGTGTCGGCATATTGGTAGCCATACCTACGGCGATACCCGAAGCACCGTTCACCAGCAGGTTCGGGATGCGGGTCGGCATGACGGTAGGTTCCTGCAACGTATCGTCGAAGTTGTTGGTAAAGTCTACAGTTTCCTTGTAAAGGTCCTGCATCATCTCCTCACCAATCTTCTTCAGACGAGCCTCCGTATATCGCATAGCGGCGGCACTATCTCCGTCGATAGAACCGAAGTTACCCTGACCGTCGACCAGCGGATAACGCATCGCCCAGTCCTGTGCCATACGCACCAGGGCGCCATATACAGACGAGTCGCCGTGAGGGTGATACTTACCCAGTACTTCACCTACGATTCTGGCTGCTTTTTTATACGGTTTGTCGGATGTATTTCCCAGTTCCATCATTCCGTAAAGAATACGGCGGTGAACCGGCTTGAATCCGTCTCTTACATCAGGGAGGGCGCGTGCCACGATTACTGACATGGAGTAATCAATGTACGACGACTTCATTTCCTCTTCGATGTTGATTTTTATAATTCTGTCTTGTTCTTGCATTTAATACATTATTAATTATACTTCCTTTCAAGGCTTGTAAAAAACCATGCTAAAGTACGACTTTTAGCGGATATACAAAAACTTTTCCACCAAAAAATACGTATAAGCCTGCATTTGGAGACACTTGTAGGAAATGTGGCACGCATTTTGTTAAATAGAAAGAAAGACTTGATGAAGAGTCTTTATAATAATGTATATTTGCAAGCCTATTTTGAATATAAACGATTGGAGAAGATATGAATTTGATGAGCAACGAATTTACACAACAAGTGTCCGACATCGTCGTTTACGGGAAAGAGGAGGCCAACCGCCTTCAGAACGACCATATCGAACCGGAACATCTGCTATTGGGCATCTTGCGCGATGGAGAGTGTAAAGCCGCCGAAATATTGAAATCGTTCTACCTCGACCTGAAAGGTATCAAGAACGAACTGGAAACACAATTACGGGAGAAGTCCATACTGGAGAACTACTCACAGGACATCTCATTCAGCGAAGAAGCATCAAAGATTTTGACATTAAGCAAATTAGAGGCACGATTGATGAATGACGAGAAAGTGGACACCCCGCATATTTTATTGGCCATTATGAGAGACAACCAGAATAACGCATATAAGATATTGGAAAAGAACGACGTAACTTACGAAAAGATAATAGACCGTCTGAAGCAGGAGGAAGCTCCTTTTGACGGACTGGATTTCAATGACGACGAAGAAGAGGAAGGCATCGGACGTCGCGGAAACGCGGACAAGAACAACGATGGCTTCGGTTCCTCCGCCAACCGCCAGACCACGCAGACCGAACAGAAACAAGCGGACGGTGGCACACCCTACCTCGACAATTACGGTATTGACCTGACCAAGGCAGCCGAAGGTGGGAAACTTGACCCCGTGGTAGGCCGTGAGAAAGAAATTGAACGTATCGCACAGATTCTGAGCCGGCGCAAAAAGAACAACCCGATTCTGATTGGTGAACCGGGTGTGGGAAAATCCGCCATCGCCGAAGGACTGGCACTCCGCATCGTGGAGAAACGGGTTTCGGCGTGCCCTGTTCGGCAAGCGCATCATTTCGCTCGACATGACGGCGGTTGTGGCCTGGAACCAAGTATCGCGGACAATTTGAAGAGCGTATTCGTGCCATTCTGACAGAAGTAAAGAAACATCCTGACGTCATTCTGTTCATCGACGAGATACATACTATCGTGGGAGCCGGCTC
>ENA-OPZN01000173-OPZN01000173.1-human-gut-metagenome-genome-assembly--contig:-NODE-173-length-24804-cov-2.791304_pt1 | contig 24804 bp, 19 predicted proteins | sample MGYA00242483_ERZ504503 | MGnify/ENA primary metagenome ERZ504503 (study PRJEB26092, sample SAMD00036285) | human gut metagenome | host: Homo sapiens | study: EMG produced TPA metagenomics assembly of... | reverse complement strand
TTTTTATTTTCCCGGGGAACAAATACGGTTCTTATTTCAGGGCGTTGCAGATTTTGTTCTTTCATATAATTCCGGATAATTCCCAAAAGTTCCAAACCATAATTCTCTACCCCCCTTACGTCTGAAATAAGGGACAGCTTCCAATGATTCTGCATCATTAGGCAATAGATTGACCATTCCCAACAGAGCTTTTTGCTGGATAATGACATAGGCCGGCATACCGGTTTCTTTTGCTTTAGTTCCACGCCATTCGGTGATTTTCCGATAAAGTTCTGGATGGAGTATGTCGTTGGGAACTTCAATTCTCTTCCGTTCTCTGGATGCGTGTTCTCTGGGAGTGCGCTCTTTTCTGTCGTGTGCCGTTGTACCTGAGGAGTTTTTATTATCGGTTTCACTTAAAAGGATATACGCTTTTTTACGTAGATAGTCACTGGCGTGAAAACCATTATCTTCTACATATTGTAGCAAGGAAAGTTTCTGTGTCAAAGTGTTTAAGAACTCTTCCAAGGTGTTGTTCGTTTTCTTTCTTAGTTCTTTATTGTCCGTGGGAAGATTGGTCGCTTCAGCCAGTTTATGGAAAGGGCGTAGTTTTTGTTCAAATAGGCGGCTCCTTTTATGATGCGTATTTGTAGGTCGTTATTCGTATTATAATCAGTAGATTGTGTTACCAGACGTTCATATTGTTTGTGGAAACGATAGGATACATCCACTATCTCAGTAGTAAATATTTGTATCTGCTTTTTATATTCTGCCAGTAACTGAGGGAAGAGCTTGTAGAAATGTTCGTCAATCAGTCGGGCTTGCTCATTGAATGAACGGCTATCGGTGAGAAATCGAATAGCTCGCTAACGAGATTGAGAAAATAAGCTTGTTGCATGGCATGGAGTAATTCTTCATTGGGGGTATGTGTTTCTATATACTGATTATAGTCATCGATTATTGTATCGCTGATAATGGCGTTGACGGAAAGTGGGGAACTGAGAACCATCCCTTCCAATGTTTTGCATCGGCTCAGGGCAACGTATGCCTGTCCGTGGGCGAAAGCGGAGCGGGCGTCAATAATGGCGTGTTCAAAAGTCAGTCCTTGGCTTTTATGAATAGTGATGCTCCATGCCAGTTTTACAGGGTATTGCTTGAAGACTCCTTCTTGTTCCTCGGTTATTTCCTTTGTTTCTTTATTTAGCACATATTTGCTGTTTGTCCATTCCTCGGGTTGGACAATGATTTTTTCATTCTTTTCTTTGGTGCGGACGGTAAATCTATCCTCATCTATAGAGGTGATTTCGCCAATCATACCATTGTAATAACGTTTTTTCCGGGGAGGGGTCATTTTTGACGAACATGATTTGCGCTCCTTTTTTCAGCATCAATGTTTCATCTGTAGGATAAGAATATTCAGGAAAAATTCCGGTGACTTCTGCCTTGTAACTGAAAACCGGTTCTTTGATGAGTGAAAGCTCGTGATCATTAATTTGTTGTGCTTGGTAATTGTGAGTGGTGAGTTGGATATATCCTTTTTCTTTGGCAGGATGGAAATTGGGAATATATCTTTGGTTCAATTCTGCGAGTGTCTGTTCGTCGGCTTTATTCTCCCGGACTTTGTTCAGTAGGGAAAGGAAATAGGGATCATTTTGGCGGTAGACTTGTTTTAGCTCGATGGTGGCGTAGGTGGTTTTTTCAAGGTGAGGCTTCCAAAGAAATAGGAGGTATCATAATAGTGGCTCAGCATATTCCATTCCGTTTCTTTCACTACGGGGGCAAGTTGTTGCAGGTCGCCTATCATCAGCAGTTGTACGCCTCCAAAAGGTTTTATACTGGTCCCGGTACCGACGGAGTACAGAGTCGATGGCATCTAGCAGATCTGCTCTTACCATACTTATTTCATCAATAATCAGCAGATTCATGCTTCGGATGATGTTAATTTTTCTTTGCTGAACTGGAAATGTTTTTGTTCGGTATTGAACGTGGTATCGGGGATGAAAGGTGCAAATGGCAGTTGGAAAAGGAGTGGATGGTAACGCCTCCCGCATTGATGGCAGCTATTCCGGTGGGGGCGACTATGACTGTGCGTTTGGGAGATTCTTTCTTCAGATTGCGTAGGAAGGTTGTTTTTCCGGTTCCTGCTTTTCCGGTGAGGAAGAGATGGGTGCCAGTATTCTCTATTATTTGCCAGGCACGCTGTAGTTCTGGGTTGTTCATTATTTCCTAATGTTAGTATATTATTGGATAAAGTTACTGCTTTTATTTAAGGCGGGGAAACTTTGGAGGAATATTTTCTTTGTTTGGTGGATTACTATCGTTGTTGGAGGCATAAAATTTGAGGTAGCTTTCATTTGCTTTTAAAAGTAAAAGTGTATATTTGTACCATTATTCTCCTTTTATTTAATACGGTTTGATAGGCAATGAGCATTGATTTGAATGCATTTAATAAATTCTTTATAGACTACCAGCAACGTTTTGTCCACTTTGCCTGTACTTATGTGCATGATGAAGCTGTTGCCGAAGATTTTGTTGTGGAATCAATGATGTACTATTGGGAGAACAAAGATCGTTTGTCTGCTGATACTAATATTCCGGCTTATGTCTTGACCACGATAAAGCATCAGTGTATTGACTATTTGCGCCATCAACAAGTCTATCAGGATGCTTCTGACGAAATAGCCCGAATCTATGCATGGGAATTGTCGGGCAGAATCATGACTTTGGAAGATTTCGAGCCCTATGAGGTTTTTACAAAGGAAATACAGGAGATTGTTGATAGGACACTGGATGCTTTGCCCGAACAGACCCGGAAAATCTTTGTGATGAGCCGTAATGAAAATAAATCCCATAAAGAAATAGCAGAACTATTGGATATTACAACCAAGGGAGTGGAATTTCATATATCGAAAGCTACCAGGACGTTACGTCTTGCATTGAAGGATTATCTGCCGGTATCCTTACTTTTTTCTATTTGCATTAAAAAAACAGTTTTTCACTAGGGAATGTTCTTTCCCATCCGCTATTACTATAAATACGTAAAACAAAAGTATTTATGGATAAGGATTTGTTATACCGTTTTTTGAAGGTCATGCTTCTTTAGAAGATATGAAAGTGGTTAAAGAATGGGCCGATGCTTCTGAGGAGAATGCCGGGCTGTTGCGTAGGGAACGCAAACTGTTTAATGCCATGATTCTTGCAGGTCATTCCCGACGGACTGATATACAGAGAATGAGGAACAGGAGGAACTATTTTATTAGGGAATTTCTGAAAATAGCTTCTGTAATAGTGATAACGGTGAGTGTGACGGCTGTATTATTTTCAATAGGTAAAGATAATGAAGATATGTATTTAGCGATGCAGACCATTACCGTGCCGGCCGGTCAGCGTGTGAACCTCGATTTGCCTGATGGTTCAAACGTTTGGCTGAATGCCGGAACTAAAATGCAATATCCTGTTTCTTTTATGACAGGCAAACGGGAGGTGATATTAGATGGAGAGGCTTACTTTGAGGTGGTTCATAATGAAAAGAGTCCGTTTGTGGTACATACAAGTACATTGGATGTAGAAGTATTGGGAACAAAATTTAATGTGGAAGCTTATTCAGCACGAAAAATATTCGAAACGTCTTTGATGGAGGGCAAAGTAAAGGTAAAATTACCTCACGATGAAAAAAATTCCGTTGTCTTGGTACCCAATCAGAAAACGACTTTGATAGACGGCCGATTGGTGGTGAGCAAAATTGATGATTATAATGTATATCGTTGGAAAGAGGGGTTATATTGTTTTAGAAATAAACCTTTTGCTGATATTATAAAAGATTTGGAGAAATATTATGATCTGAGCATACAGATGGATAAAAAGGAAATAGCAAAGGTTGCATTAACTGGAAAATTCAGGATTTCTGATGGATTGGACTATGCGCTGCGTGTCCTGCAAAACGATGTAGCCTTTACTTATCAAAGAAATCGGGATAATGACGTCATTCATATAAAGTAAGAAATGTATTAACCTTCTAAAATGGAAAATCAGCCTATGAAGCAATCCTAATGAAAAACAACTAAAGAGCCGATGGGTGTTTGCACCACCCACCGACCCGACTAACACAATTATTTTTAATAAATCGTATTAATAACCATTTGCAAAGATATGAAAAACATTCCTTTGCCGGAATCTTTATTATCTTGAAAATCCGGATTTAAAACAATTATTTAGAAATTATGCGAATATCAATATTCTTATTGTTTTTCTGCCTGTTCAGCCTGATGGCCGAAAATAGTCACTCACAGAATGCGAGGGTAACTATCAATAGAAGCGATGCCCCGTTGGAATCTATATTGAATGAGATAGAGTTTCAAACGGACTATCTTTTTATATATAAGGAAGATGTGAACGTAAAGATGCGTAAAAGCATTCATGTAAGCAGCAAGCCGGTAGCGGAAGTCTTATCGATTTTACTTGCAGAGTCATCTGTTGCATACAAGATGGCGGGAAATCATATTATTCTTACCCGGAATGCTGCATTGGCGGCACAGCAGCAAAAATTGGGAATAGCTGGTACTGTAACTGATGCATCCGGAGAAGTTTTAATAGGTGTTTCGGTATTGATAAAAGGATCGGGTCAAGGTATCGTAACAGATCTTGATGGTAATTTCTCTTTGGCAGCGAATATGGGTGATATACTTCAATTCAGCTATACAGGATATATTCCGCAAGAAATCAAACTGAAAGACAATCATTCATTGAGCATTGTCTTGAAAGAAGATGTGAAGTCGCTGGATGAAGTAGTAGTGGTAGCTTATGGCACCCAGACCAAACGAGCTGTTACTGGTGCTATGGAAACATTGGATTTTGATAAACTTTCTGATGTCCCTGTAGCGCAGTTTACCCAAAAGATGCAAGGACAAATTGCAGGTGTACAAGTGAATCAGGGAACGGGAGTACCAGGACAAGGAATGAACGTCCGTATTCGTGGAGCTGCATCACTTTCTACAGGATCAAATCCTCTTTATGTAGGTGGATGGATTTCCTATTGTGGGTGATATCAATGATATTAATCCGAATGAGATAGAGTCAATGACTATACTTAAAGATGCAGCTGCAACTTCTTTGTATGGTTCCCGTGCAGCTTTTGGTGTAGTACTTATTCAAACTAAAGGTGCGAAAGCTGGAAAGACGAATATTAGCTTCAATGCATATATGGGAGTTCAGAATGTGCCTCAAAAAAGGCAGACCTGAAATGATGAATGGAACAGAGTGGGCGCAATTCAAGAAAGAGAGCTATGAAGACTTGGGGCAAAGTGTTCCTACCGCTTTTCAGAATCCTTCACAATATGGTAAAGGACATGACTGGTATGATGCTATGCTGCGTAGCGCCATGATACAAGATTATAATGTATCTGTTAGTACAGGGAAAGATAAATTTACAAGCTCTTTTGTACTGGGGTATTTCAATCAGGATGGTGTTTTGTTGAACTCCGATTACCAACGTATTTCAGCAAGGGCTAACTCTACTTACCGGATTTCCGACAATTTGAAGCTAGCTTTCAATCTGGCTCCGACTTATAGTTTTGAAAACCGACCGTCATCAGATGGAGCATTCTTTAGTGGGGGAGGTTTACTTGCTAACGCTACATTGACTCCTCCTATTCTTGACTATCGAAACGAAGATGGAACCTATCCCGTAGTAGTGACAACACCCGGTGTCACTGCCTTTGAGACCCCGAATTGGGTGCGTTCCATACAAGATATCGTCAACAAGCGGGAAGCGAAAAGATTGCTTGCAAATGCGAGTCTGCAATATGAACCACTTAAAGGTCTTGTCTTGAAGACGAGTCTGAATGGAGATATAGGTTCTAATTATCAGCACAATTTCCAACCTTCTACTGCCGGACGGGCATTTGCAGCTGCACCAAGTGCCATTGCAGCTAATCTTTACGAAGCGAATAACCGATATTGGTCTTGGTTGTCCGAAACCACTGCTAATTATTCAAAAGAAAATAGGTAATCATACGTTTGAACTGTTGCTTGGATATACTACACAAAAGATTTCGTAGTGACTATAGTGCCATAAGTGGTTCGAACTTTTCGGACGATAGAATACAGACTATTGATGCGGCATGGTGAAGAACAATCCGACTATGGATGTTCAAGAGTGGAGTATGATTCATATTTAAGTCGTGTCAATTACAGTTATAAAGGTAAATATCTGATTGGAGCAAGTATTCGTAGGGATGGTTCATCCCGTTTCGGAAGTAATAATAAGTGGGGTAACTTTCCATCGGTATCTTTAGGATGGATTGTGAGTGATGAGGCTTTTATGGGCAAACTTAAGAGTGTGTCTTTGCTGAAAGTACGTGGAAGTTATGGTATGATAGGGAATAACAATATAGGAAATTATACTCATTACAATACGGTAAGTGGTAACACGAATGCTGTGTTTGGTAGTACTGTCGCAAGCGGAAGTGCTGTTACGAATCTTGGAAACGATGATCTGGGATGGGAAAAAACTCGCCAATTGGACTTTGGAGTCGATCTTGGTTTCTTCAATAATCGTATTACTTTTACATATGACTACTATAACAAGATAACATCCAATATGCTTTATTCACTACCTGTACCCGAAGAATCAGGCTTCTCTACACTGATAGGGAATGTTGGTAAACTTAAATTCTGGGGACATGAGTTTAGTATTAATTCCCATAATATTGTAGGAACATTTAATTGGAGCACGAATTTCAATATTTCTTTCAGTGATAACCGTGTGCTGGCATTAAGTGATTTGAGTAATCAGTTGGTGGCTTATTCGGGCATTGTAAGTACGATTTCACGTGTAGGAGGGCGTATCGGGCAATTCTATGGAATGGTTCAGAATGGAATTTATGTAAACCAGTCAGATTATGACCAGTCGCCTAAAGCTGTGGATTCCCAAGTAGGTACTATCAAATTTCACGATGTTAATGACGATAAACAAATTACTTATGGCGATGATGAAAGTGGTGATAAGGCGGAAATCGGTAATCCTCTTCCTAAATTCACATTTGGTTTAACGAACAATTTTGAATACAAAAATTTTTGATCTGACTATAGTTGCCACAGGCACTTACGGAAATAAGATTGCCGCTGCTGTAGAGCAAGGTATGGCCAACCTTGACGGTCCTTTTAATGTAATGAAAGAGGTGAAGGACCGGTGGCGCTCCCCTGACAATCCCGGTGCCGGACTTTATGGTAAGACTACTGGTGGGACTTCACGTGAAAGGGATATCTTTCATTCCCGTTTTGTATACGATGGAAGTAACCTGACCATTAAGAACATTACATTAGGATATACCTTGCCAGCTAATCTCATTAAGTTTGTCAGCAGACTGCGTGTGTACGCCAGTGTCCAGCAGGCATTTGTATTCAGCAAGTACAATATGGAAATCCGAAGTGGTGTGGACTTTGATGGCAACTCACCGGGAGCATTATTGCAAGGTATAGATTATTCTACATATCCCGTACCAAGAACATTCACTTTTGGCTTGAATATAAACTTTTAACTTTTAAAATTGAATACCATTATGAAGAATCATAAATATATGTTGGCGATGTTGCTGTCATCTAGCCTATTGGTAGGATGTCAGGGCGATTTCTTGAATTTACCATCTGAGACATCTTTGAGTACTGCTGTTTATTACAAATCACAAAGTGACTTTGAGCAGGCAATCAATGGTGCTTATGCTCCTTTACGCGATTTGTATAACGGGACGTATGGAGCATGGGCGATGGGCGAAATGCGCAGTGATAATACCACTTATAAATATAACCCCAATGACCGGGGAACGATAGAGGCTGAGTTCGTGAAAAACTTTTTGGACGATGCGACGAATGGAGTGCCACGTTCCAAATACGTGATTGACTATCGTATTATTTCACGGGTTAATCATCTGTTGGAACCGATAGATGCCGTCAGTTTTGATCAGAAGATAAAAGATAATATTAAAGGTCAGGCCTACTTTCTTCGGGCATTGGCTTATTTCGATCTTGTACAGTATTTCGGTAGTGTACCCATACATTTGAAACCGGCCAAGACACAAGCTGATACTTCACAGCCATTGGCAAGTGTGGAAGATGTGTATAAACAGATCATTGCAGATGCCGGACAGGCCGTTTCTCTTTTGCCATCCAAAGCGGATCAAGAGCCTGGTAGGGCAACGAAGGGAGCGGCAAACACTCTTTTGGGTAATGTATATATAGTGCAGAAACGATGGGCGGAAGCCGAACAGGTATTAAAAGAAGTAACGGGTTATGAGTTGATGCCACGCTATGCGGATGTTTTTGAACTTGCTAATAAGAATGGTCCGGAATCCATTTTCGAGATTCAATTTAAGGATGGTAATGAAGGATTGCATAGCTCCTTCTTTTATACCTTCTTGGTGCAGCCGATAACAGCCGAAGAAACAACAGCTATTACGGGTATTCCTGAGGTAGCACGTACAATAGAAGGTTATAATATACCTACGCCTGATATTATGGAAGCTTATGAACCAGGAGATGTGCGTAAAGATGTTTCCGTGGGCTTTGTTACCGCCCATGGTATCTCTTATCCTTATATCAAGAAATATTGCCATGCTCATACACAAAGTGGGAAAACCGGTGATAACTGGCCGGTTTACCGCTATGCTGAGGTCTTGCTTTTTATTGCTGAAGCTTTGAATGAGCAAGGCAAGACGGAGGAGGCATTAGTATATTTGAATAGAGTAAGATCAAGAGCGTTGTTGCCTGTAAGCAGTGCTTCGACTCAATCAGATGTACGCGAGGCTATTATTAAGGAACGGCGTGTGGAACTAGCTTTTGAGAACAAACGTTGGCTTGACCTTGTACGTACCGGAAGTGCAGAACAGGTTATGAAATCTTATGGAGAGCGGGTAAAAGCTAATCCTTCGGCTTATTATTTTCCCGAGGGATTTTCGGTGGCTCCTACTGCTTTTACTGATATCCGTATTTTGTTTCCATTGCCCGCATCAGAGGCTGCGCTTAGCCTTATTTTTAAGGTTTAGGGTATATTGTAACTTGGCGGAATGACATTGAATAATTCTAGTCTTGGTAAAAATGTCGTTCCGTAAAGTCTTTATTCATAAATATATGTCAATAACTTAATCAATATAAACTAGTATATATGAAGAATTGTAAACTTCTTGTTTTGCTTCTTTCTGTTTGTATTGCTTGCCATGCAACGTTGCAATCTGGTAATGCTCATTTCATAGTCAAGAATTTAAAGACCGAATATGCTGTTACACCTCTAGGTCTTGATGTTGAACTTCCCCGTTTTAGTTGGCAGATGGAATCCCTAGGTGCTGAACGCGGTCTGCAGCAGACAGCCTATCAAATTATCGTTTCAGATGAAAAAGGAAACATTGTGTGGGATAGTGGAAAAACACAAAATAGATTCTCTTTAAATGTAGTGTATAATGGCACTTCTCTGCAACCCTCTACTCGTTATTCATGGACTGTAACGGTTTGGAATCAAAGAGGCGAACAAATGTCGGAAACTTCTTGGTTTGAAACAGGATTAATGAGTTGTGATTCCACTTATCAAGGTTGGAAGGATGCCAAATGGATTGGAGGCAGTGATCAGGATATGGTTTTGTATTCGCATTATCTTCCGGTTTTCAGATTGGAATATACAATTCAATTAAATGAAATATTAAAAAGTACTTGTGCAGGTCTTGTTTTATGGAGCTAATGATGCACGTCTGATGGACAAAAATAAGAACTTGTATCATTTGGAAAAGACGGGAAGAATGAATCTTACATCAAAGTGGAATTGGATATTGCTCCAATATCCATGAAAAAAGAAGCGATATTGAATGTCTATCGGGTGGGCTACCATCCTAATGACAAGCCGGACGTGCCTTTTGCTAGTTTCTCCATTCCTAAGAATCTGATTCATAAAGACAATATGTATGGTTGTCATACGATAACATTAAGTTCTGATTTAGGTTTCACTAAGTTCTATATTGATAATGTAGAAAAGGAGATTGGCGTTGTCAATCTAAATCCGTTGGGGAGAGGAGGTGATTTCATTGCTTTTCCGGTAGTCGGTGATATGGGCTTTATTGTCCCGGCTGAACAGGCTGTTTCTTTTTCAAAAGTGAAAATTATGAATTTTAGAAGTCCTCAAAATGTAATAACGACAGTGAAGGATGAAGCGTATCAGATCTTTGGTGGAACGAATGGTGCTTTAGAAATTTTCACTCCGAAAGGAAAATCATCTCCTATGCTCCGTACAGTTTTACTTCTCCAGATACTGGGGTGGTAAAAGCGCGTCTATATGTTACGGCACGCGGAATTTATGAAAATTTTATATAAATGGACAGCGTGTTGGAGAGGATTATTTCAATCCTGGAGTTACTCAATATAATAAAACTCATTTATATCAGACCTTTGATGTTACAGACTATGTACAAATAGGTCAGAATGCTATCGGAGCTTTCCTTGCAGAAGGTTGGTGGAGTGGAGGTGCTACATTTACTGGAGAAAATTGGAATTTCTTCGGCGATCGGCAATCTTTATTGGCTAAATTAGTTATCACCTATAAAGATGGGCATGAAAAAGTGATTGTTACGGATCCTTCTACTTGGCAGTATTGTAATAATGGTCCTGTTCTGTATGGCAGTCTCTTTCAAGGAGAAGTTTATGATGCTCTGAAAGACTCGGAAATGGAAGGGTGGAATACAGCTTTATACACTCCAAACGAAAGTTGGAAACCAGCTGTTGAAGTAACTTTGAACGGACATATAAGTACATCAGGAAATCCAAATATGCCTTGGGTGGATGATTATTCTAATTATAAACTGGTAGGGCAGTTCGGGCAAACAGTAAAGGCGGTCAATGAGCTGACTGCAATCTCTGTAGAAGAAGTCCGTCCAAAAGTCTTTGTATATGATATGGGACAAAATATGGTAGGTGTACCTCAAATCCAACTTTCAGGAATGAAACCAGGAACAAAAATCTGTCTGCGTTATGCCGAAGTAAAGTATCCTGATTTGCCCGAATATGAAGGAAATATTGGTATGATTATGCTTGAAAATATCCGTGCCGCCATGGCTCAAGATATCTATATAACGAGAGGCGGTCGGGAAACTATTCATCCGCGTTTTACTTACCACGGTTATCGTTTTGTGGAGATAACCGGTATAGATGCTCCTTTGGCGACAGAAGCGGTGAAAGGAATAGTGCTTAGTTCCATCCATAACTTTGCCTCTTCCTACGAAACATCCAATACATTGGTTAATAAATTGTGGAAAAATATTACGTGGTCTTCTTCCGGTAACTTCTTGTCTATTCCCACAGATTGTCCTCAACGCAACGAGCGTTTGGGATGGGCGGGAGATATTTCTGTCTTCTCTCGTACAGCGACTTACCTGGCTGATGTTTCTCAATTCCTTAGAAGATATGTACAATCTATGCGTGACGTACAACGATCTGACGGACGTTTTCCCGATATAGCTCCACTGGGAGGAGGGTTTGGTGGGCTGTTATGGGGAAGTGCCGGAATCACAGTGCCTTGGGAGTGTTATCAGCAATATGGAGATAAAAGATTGTTGAACGAACACTATGATGCTATGAGTCAGTACATACAGTATATACTTGATAAAATGATTGAGAAGGAGACAGGCTTGCTAGTTCAGAACAGAGCATGGGGTGACTTGGGTGACTGGTTGGGATTGGAAGATGAGAAAAATGATAAATCACTCTTATGGGAAGCATATTTCATCTACGACTTGGAATTGATGAATAAGATAGCTACCATTTTGGGCAAGCAAATGGATGCAGAAAGATTCAGTAAATTATATGCTGAGCGGAAAACTTTCTTTAATAAAACCTATATTCGCCCCAATGATGGTAAGACTATCTTTTCCTCCTTTCTTCCTAAAAAACGAGGTACATCAATTGATATTCAAACTTCTTATGTGCTTCCATTGGCATTCAATATTATTAATGATGAGCAGAAAGAAAAAGCCATAAAGAACTTGTTGGAAACCATTACACGGGAGAATACAACTGATTGTGGCAAGTTATGTCCATCTTATTCGTTAATGACTGGTTTTATAGGCACTGCATGGATTGGTAAGGCACTGTCAGATAATGGTTATTCTGATATTGCTTATAGATTATTGCAACAAACAAGCTATCCTTCTTGGCTATATTCCGTAGAACAGGGTGCGACGACTATTTGGGAACGCTTGAATTCTTATACCCATTTGGATGGGTTTGGCGGGAATAACCGTATGAATTCATTTAATCATTATTCATTTGGTGCAGTAGGAAGTTGGATGTATAATTATTCTTTGGGTATACAGCGGGATGAGGCTTTTCCCGGATTTAAACATTTCATCTTAAAGCCGGCGATAGATTTGGCTGGTAAAATGAAGTATGCAAAAGGATATTACGATTCTATGTATGGACGTATTGAAAGTGGTTGGGAAATAGAGAATGAAATCATTCGATATACTTTCAATATTCCTGGCAATACTTCCGCTTTATTATATCTACCTGCTTCATCTGTAAAAGATGTGAAGGAGAACGGAAAGGGTATTTTAAAAAAAAGTACTGGAATCAAGTTTATCGGTGAAAATAATGGAAAGGTTATTTTGGAGTTGGAATCGGGTAGTTATCAATTTGAGGTGAAAAAATGAAATACTGAATGGTTTGTATTCTATGATAGCATTCGGAATAATAATATTTGAGTCTTCAATCAATGATTTTGTTCTTCTAATTAATTTCTATTTGCAGGATGGAAAATGTTCTATTCTTAGAAATAGAGATTGCTGTATTTTTTCTATTTTCCCCCATTTGACCGAATAAAGTCCCTCTTTTGAAAGATTTATATACCCATCGTTAGGATTGTATCTTCTATCTTTGCATCAAATAATTTTTGAACTAATCATTATGAAACACAAAATCCTTACTTTCTTTTTGGCTTGTCTTGTGCCCTGGCTGGCAGGAGCACAGCAATCTGCCAATAGTCAAAACAATGTAGCCGAAAAAGATTACATAGCTTATCTCTTTACCTATTTTACAGGTAACCACATCAGCGAGGAAGCCGTATGCTATGCGGTAAGTACGGACGGATATACCTATTGGGCACTGAATGACAACAAACCTGTCATTGATTCCAAAATCATCAGTTCTACCGGTGGCGTGCGCGACCCGCATATCCTGCGTTGCGAAGACGGAAAGACATTCTATATGGTGGTTACCGATATGGTTTCTGACAATGGATGGGACTCCAATCGTGCCATGGTGTTGCTGAAATCTACAGACTTGGTGAACTGGAACCATTCTGTCATCAATATGCAGAAACGTTATGCCGGCCAGGAAAAACTGAAACGGGTATGGGCTCCTCAGACTATCTTCGATGCGGAAGCCGGAAAATACTTGGTTTATTGGTCAATGAAATATGGTGATGGGGCAGATGTGATTTATTATGCTTATGCCAATAAAGAATTTACCGACCTGGAAGGTGAACCGAAACCGCTTTTCATCCCTGAAAACAAGAAATCTTGCATAGACGGTGATATCGTATATAAAGATGGAATCTACCACCTGTTTTATAAAACCGAAGGACATGGAAACGGCATCCGGGTAGCAACTACCCGTTCACTGACTTCGGGACAATGGGAGGAAGAACCCGACTACAAGCAGCAGACCCCGGAAGCGGTGGAAGGTGCGGGAACTTTCAAACTGATAGGTCAGAATAAATACATCTTGATGTATGATGTCTATATGAAAGGTAAATACCAGTTTACTGAAACGACCGATTTGAAAAACTTTAAAGTGATAGACAGTGAGGTGAAGATGAATTTTCATCCGCGTCACGGAACTATCATCCCCATTACCCGTGCCGAGTTGAAGCGCATCACCGACAAATGGCCTTCAAAGGAAATGGGCAATATGACGATTCCCAACAATCCCGTGCTGCAAGGTTTCCATGCTGACCCCGAGATATTGTATTCTCATCAGACTAAAAAATATTATATCTATTCCACCACCGACGGACAGCCCGGATGGGGCGGATGGTATTTCAGTGTCTTCTCTTCGGATAATCTGAAGGACTGGAAAGATGAAGGGGTGATGCTTGATTTGAAATCCGATCAGGTGGCATGGGCGGATGGAAACGCATGGGCTCCGTGCATTGAAGAGAAAATGGTGGATGGAAAGTATAAATATTTCTTCTATTTCAGTGGTAATCCTGTAGCCGGAGGCGGCAAGCAGATTGGGGTGGCGGTAGCCGATTCACCCATTGGTCCGTTCAAAGACTTGGGACATCCCATTATTACTGAATCTCCCGTGGGCCACGGACAGCAGATTGATGTGGATGTGTTTACCGATCCGGTTTCGGGAAAATCCTATCTGTACTGGGGCAATGGTTATATGGCGGGCGCCGAACTGAATGAGGATATGGTTTCCATCAAAAAGAATACCTTGACCGTATTGACACCGAAAGGAGGAAGTCTGAAAGATTACGCTTTCCGTGAAGCGGCATATGTGTTCTATCGTAATGGTCTTTACTACTTTATGTGGTCGGTGGATGATACTGGTTCGCCCAACTATCATGTGGCATACGGTACGTCGAAATCTCCGCTAGGTCCTATAAAGGTTGCTAAGAAACCGGTGGTACTGATTCAGGATCCTGCAAAGGAAATCTATGGACCTGCGCACAATGCAGTCCTACAAATTCCGGGTACGGATGAGTGGTACATTGTATATCATCGTATTAATAAGAACTTTATAGATCGTGAGAAGGGTCCTGGCGTGCATCGTGAAGTATGTATAGACCGTATGGAATTTAATCCGGACGGAACCAATCAGGAAGGTTGTTCCCAACGTTATAAAAGAAACATGACAATAAAGCATATACCATGAAAAAGACCTTATTATCTCTGGCAATCGCCTCATTGGCAGCAGGCCAATCCGTCTGTGCTGCCGTGGAAAAAGTATATAATGAGCCCGATTCGGTCTACATCTTCTCTTACGCCCATCCGGAAGACGAGGGACGCAGCGGACTGAAATTCGCATGGAGCCCCGATGGCGACAAGTGGCTGAGTGTATCCGACGGCTTTGCCTATCTGAAATGTGATTTCGGGCGTTGGGGGCGGAAAAGAGAATGATTAAACCTCTTCTGGAAAAAGCGGAAGATGGACGTTGGTATTGCCGGTGGCAGCTTACCCCCAGCGGAAAAGTATGGGGTACTTCCCATTCTTCCGACTTGTTGAAGTGGGCTCCCCAACAATATGTCAATGCGGAGAAGCCTGCCGTGCCCCGACTGGTCACTGCCCGGCAGATTGTCCTTGATAAAGATACCTTGAACGGTTATATGCAGAAAGTACCTTATGCGGATATAGAACAGTTGATTCGTTTTGCTGAGCATAAGAAATTCCGCGATATACAGAATAATGAGCGTACCGAACAGGATGCCGTCCGCTTTGCCGGACTGAAACCGGTCGCTGCCACCATCCGGGTGGATACCGGACGGGTGAAGCCCATTAGCGAGCATCTGATAGGTATTTTCTTTGAGGATATCAATTATGGAGCCGATGGTGGACTTTATGCGGAGCTGGTTCAGAACCGTGATTTTGAATATTCTGCCAAAGACGGTGCAAGAGATAAGAACTGGAACAGCACGTATGCGTGGAGTATACAGGGTACTGATGCGGAACTGTCTGTCAGTGAGGACAGTCCCATCCATGCTAACAATGCTCACTATGCAGTGTTAGAGGTACACCGCCCGGGTGCTGCCTTGGTGAATAACGGTTTTGACGGTATTGCCGTGAAAAAGGTGAGAAGTATGACTTCTCTGTGTTTTCCAAAGTGCTGGATGATACGAAAGGTGGAAAAGTGCTTGTGAGGCTGACTACCAAAGATGGCAAGGAAATTGCGCAGGCTGCTATTCGGGTTTCATCTACAGAGTGGAAAAAACAAAAGGCTGTACTGACGGCAACGGCGGATGCTGCGGATGCCGTGTTGTCCGTTTGTCCGCAGATGGCTGGGAAGTATGCCTTGGATATGGTTTCTCTTTTCCCACAGAATACATTTAAAGGCAGGAAGAACGGGCTGCGCGCCGATTTGGCACAGACTTTGGCGGACCTTCATCCCCGTTTTGTCCGTTTCCCCGGCGGATGTGTGGCTCACGGAGATGGTGTGGACAATATTTATGATTGGAAAGGCTCTATAGGAGCGTTGGAGGAACGCAAGCCTCTGCGCAATTTGTGGGGGTATCATCAGACCCGCGGTCTGGGATATCATGAATATTTTTTTGTTCTGCGAGGATATGGGGGCCGAACCTGTTCCTGTAGTGGCAGCCGGAGTGCCTTGTCAGAATTCGGGTACTTGCAGTCATCACTCGGTAGGCGAACTGGGTTGCGGCGGTCAGCAAGGCGGAATCCCGATGGAGGAAATGCCGCAGTACGTGCAGGATGTACTGGATTTGATAGAATATGCGAATGGAGATGCGAAGAAGACCGTGTGGGGAAAGAAGCGTGCGCAAGCCGGACATCCCAAACCTTTCAATCTGAAGTACATCGGTATTGGTAACGAGGATTTGATTACCGATATCTTTGAAGAACGTTTCACCATGATTTTCAATGCGGTGAAGGAGAAATATCCCGAAGTGACCGTTATCGGAACGGTAGGCCCGTTCTATGAGGGCAGTGATTATGAGGAAGGCTGGAAATTCGCCACTAAGATGGGTATTCCGATGGTGGATGAACATTATTATAACACCCCGGGATGGTTTATCAACAATCAGGATTTCTATGACCGTTATGACCGTAACAAGGCGAAAGTGTATTTGGGAGAGTATGCGGCTCATTTGCCGGGACGTCCCAACAATATAGAAACAGCTTTGGCCGAGGCCTTGTACCTGACTTCCGTGGAGCGTAATGCCGATGTGGTGACCATGACTTCTTACGCTCCGTTACTGGCTAAGGAGGGACATACCCAGTGGAATCCGGATTTGATTTTAATTTCAATAATACGGAAGGTAAACCCACCGTAGGTTACTATGCGCAGCAGATGTACGGACAAAATGCGGGCAGTGAATACATCGCTTCTTCCGTGACTTTGGATAATGCACAAGATGCGGTGAAGAAACGGATAGGTGTGTCGGTAGTCCGCGACGGAAAGACAGGAGATATGATCGTGAAACTGGTGAATCTGCTGCCGGTAGCGGTGAATGCGCAAGTGGAGCTCCCGTCTTTGGAAGGAATGAACACCACTGCCGTAAAGACGGTTTTGGCAGGAAAACCGACAGACCAACAGGTTCGTCCTGTATCCGGTACAATGGAGGTAAGCGAGAAATTCGGGTATGAATTGCCGGCTTATTCATTTACGGTAATCCGGATAAACAAGAATGAAAAATAACAATAGATAAATAAACATGAAGAAATTACTGACTTTGTTGCTGGCGGTCCTGCTGCTGGCAGGATGTGCCGGGCAATAAGCCCGGGACATTCGAAGCGGGTAAGAATACCTTTCTGCTGAATGGGAAACCGTTCGTGGTCAAAGCGGCAGAGGTGCATTATCCGCGTATTCCCCGTGAATACTGGGAACATCGTATTGAAATGTGTAAAGCATTGGGCATGAATACGCTTTGTCTGTATGTCTTTTGGAATTTGCATGAGGAAACTCCCGGTAAGTATGATTTTACAGGTAATAAAGATATTGCAGCTTTCTGTAAATTGGCTCAGAAGCATGGTATGTACGTCATTGTGCGTCCCGGTCCGTATGTATGTGCGGAATGGGAAATGGGTGGGCTGCCTTGGTGGCTGCTGAAGAACGACAGCGTGCAGCTTCGTACTCTCGATCCTTTCTATATGCAGCACGTGGGAGCCTTTATGCATGAAGTGGGCAAGCAGTTGCAGGATTTGCAGATTACCCGTGGTGGTAACATCATCATGGTGCAGGTGGAAAACGAATATGGTTCGTATGGCACGGACAAGCCTTATGTGTCTGCCATCCGTGATACGGTACGTGCCGCAGGCTTTACTGAAGTGCCTTTGTTCCAATGTGACTGGAGTTCTAATTTCCTGAATAATGGTTTGGATGATTTGCTTTGGACTATAAATTTTGGTACGGGAGCTGATATCGACAAGCAGTTTGCCAAACTGAAAGAAGTACGTCCCGACGCTCCGTTGATGTGCAGCGAGTTCTGGAGCGGATGGTTTGATCACTGGGGGCGCAAGCACGAAACCCGTGACGGACAAATCATGGTGGATGGCCTGAAAGAGATGATGGACAAAGGTATTTCTTTCAGTTTGTACATGACCCACGGAGGAACGACCTTTGGCTGGTGGGGCGGTGCCAATAATCCGGCTTACTCGGCTATGTGCAGCAGCTATGACTATGACGCTCCTATCAGCGAAGCAGGCTGGACCACCGACAAGTATTTTGCTTTACGTGATATGTTGAAGGACTACTTGGACGAAGGACAGACATTGCCTGAAGTTCCTGAAGCTTTACCGGTTATGGAAATCCCTGCCATTAAATTCACTCAAATAGCTCCGTTGGTTGACAATCTGCCCGACCCGAAGCAGACAGAGGAAATCCAGCCGATGGAGAAATTTGACCAAGGCTGGGGAAGTATCCTGTACCGTACCCATTTGCCGGAAGATGTGAAAGCGGGAACCGTTCTGAAAATCACCGAACAGCATGACTGGACACAGGTTTTTGCCGACGGGAAACTGTTGGGGCGTCTGGATCGCCGTGGTGGAGAACAGGAACTTACACTGCCTGCATTAAAAGCCGGTACACAGCTTGATTTATTGGTGGAAGCATGGGGCGTGTGAACTTTGACAAGTCCATTCACGACCGCAAGGGAATTACCGAGAAAGTGGAACTGGTGAACGGTAAGAATGCCGAAACGTTGAAAGGCTGGACTGTTTATAATCTTCCCGTAGATTATGAATTTGTATCTTCCCGGAACTTTCAGGATATGAACTCGTCTGCCGCCTGTGGCATAGAGAAAAATGATGAAAGTGTTCCGGCCTACTATCGCGCTACTTTTACCTTGGATAAGGTGGCTGATACGTTCCTGAACATGGAGTCTTGGGGAAAAGGTATGGTATGGGTGAACGGTCATGCCATGGGACGTTTCTGGGAAATCGGTCCTCAACAAACCCTGTTCATGCCGGGCTGCTGGCTGAAAAAAGGAGTGAATGAAATCATCGTTCTTGACTTGAAAGGTCCGAAAGAGGCAACCATCGTCGGATTGAACAAACCTATCCTGGATATGCTTCGTGTGGCTGTTCCTGAAACGCATCGTAAACAGGGGCAGACCATCAAACTGGAGAAGGAAACACCGGTATCTGCCGGTACTTTCAAACCAGGTAACGGTTGGCAAGAAGTGAAAGTTCCTGTTACGAAAGGACGTTACTTCTGTCTGGAAGGGCTGTCTTCTTTTGATAATACCAACATTGCCGCCATTGCGGAGTTTGATGTGCTGGATGAGAAAGGACAGAAAATCTCTCGTGAAAACTGGAAGATTGTTTATGCCGACAGCGAGGAAACCCGTAGCGGTAACCGCACAGCCGACAAGATTTATGACTTGCAAGAAAGTACTTTCTGGCAGACGGTGGATAATACGGCTTATCCTCATCAGGTGGTGATAGATCTCGGTGAAGAATATAACGTGACCGGTTTCCGTATTCTGCCACGTGCGGAACAGGGAGCTCCCGGCATGATTAAAGATTATAAGGTGTATGTAAAAGCAACCGGTTTCGGTTATTGATATACTTTCCGTAGGTGGAAACACAGACTGCTGAAGAAGCTACCGAAAAGAATTAAAGACACAGATGTAAGGAGGAAGCTTCAAAAGAAGGAAACCTGTGAGTGGAGCAATTATCGGATACTTTAGCAAATTTAAAATTTGACTAGAGTATCCGGTTTCTTTTTATAACTTTGTGGCAGTCTATGATTCTAACCGAAAGCACAATGAAATATATATTGACCTTTATACTATCTTTTCTCTCCTTCTTGGTGTGTTCTCAGAACATAACTATTACAGATATCCCTACCATTGACCAGCTGCCGGTAAATGCCATTCATCGCGTATTCAGAGACAGCGAAGGATATATGTGGTATGGCACGGTGAACGGATTATGTCGTGATGACGGTTATCATGTGAAGGTGTTTCGTTCGGACATTGAAACTCCGGGATTATTAGAGGACAATTTGGTGGAGTGTATCGCTGAGGATAAGAAGGGGAATATATGGTTCGGTACAGACAAAGGGGTGTATATTCTTGATAAATCGGACTACAGTGTACATCCTATGGACCAGGAGCGTTTGAAGAATATTCCGGTGATGTATCTTTATGCTACCAGTGACGGCTATATGTGGCTGAGTTATCGTTCTATATTGGCCAAATATGACATCAACGGACAATTGGTCAAAGAGTATCCCCTCCGGAATGAGTACGGAAGAACTACTATTTCCGGATTTTGTGAGAGCCGCAACCATGAGATTATTATCTCTGTGTGGAATGGCCGGGTATATCATCTGGATAAGGAAAAAGACGAGTTCGTCCCTTATCCTGATAAAATGAGAAGACAAAATCCTACGGTGATGGTTCAGGATAATGAACAGGACTACTTCTGGTTGGCTACCTGGGGGGATGGCGTGGTGCGTTTTGACCCTTCGGCTCCGGAAGATTCCATGTTTGTATATTCTGAAATACCGGTCAATGCGGCTGGTGAGGAGGACGGGGTCATCCTCAGTCTGGTACAGGATGATAAACTGGGGTATATCTGGTTGACCACCGGTCACGATTTCATGTCCTTACAAATACAACCGGATAAGACGTTAAAACAATTGAAATTCCAGACAGGGCTTCTGCCTGTTAATCATATGTTGGTAGAAGTTCTGAAAGGGAGGGGATGTCTATGGGTGTCGGCCTTTGACCGTCCTAGTTTCATTGTACATCTGATGGATAATATGACCAAGGATTATGCCTTACCCGCTTTGGCGGACAGAGTAAACCGCAGTCCGGCTGTAATGGCTTTGTGTGATGACGGAGACGGTATGATGTGGATGATGCAAGAAAGAACCGGGTTGGTGTTATATGACTTGAAGCAGGATAAAGTGAAATCTATTCGGATTTTCCCGAGCTTGTTTCGTTGTCTTTGGATAACGGACGAGAGATGGCTCGAGCACGTATTAATAACGGTATTTGGGTGGCAAAAGATTTGAATAGATTGGTTTATGGTATGACCCGTAAGGGTATGGAGATGTATCTGGAGGATCTTATTGATTTGAACGGGCAGGTGGAATCGAACGCTACGGTGACCAAATTGTATGAAGACTCGCACGGAATCTTGTGGATAGGCTTGAACAAAGGACTTTGCAGTTATGATGTCCGTCAGAAAGAATTAAACAGGTTTATCCCGATGTGGGGCATGTGATGGGAATCGTGGAGAATAAGGAAGGGCTGATATGGATTTGTACTCAAGACAACGGTTTGTTTCAGACAACGGCGGATGAAAAACTTCGTTCTTTTAAATTGGACAAGAATTTCTCTTGTCTGTCTATTGCTCCCGATTGGATTTTGTGGTTGGGAACTTGTGACGGAGGAGTCTATTCTTATGATCCTTCAGAGAATAAGTTGGTCAGTTATAATGAGGCTTGCGGTATGAACGGTAATCAGGTGAATCAAATAGTGGCTGATGCATATAATCATATTTGGATTGATACAAACCAGAAACTGATAGAATTTAATCCTCGTAACGGTTCGTTCCGCACCTATCTTACCACGGATGGTTCTATCTTGTTGCGTCGCTTTCTTCCCACTGCTGTTTGTCAAGCAAAAGATGGCAATATTTATTGGGGCGGCATTCCGGGTATTTGCATGGTTACTCCATCAAACGGGTTGGAAAGAAAGGCTAGTGCAGTGAAGACCAAGATAACTGATATAAAGTTGCAAGGAGAATCATTGATATTCGGAGATAGAAAGAGTAGCAATTCCATTAACCGGATAGAATTGCATCCCGATGATCAGAATTTGGAAATTAGTTTTTCTTCTCTTAACCACCGTTATGCTTCAAAAATACGCTATGCTTATCGGTTGATAGGAGTGGACAAAGCGTGGGTATATGTGGAAGGTGGAAAAAACTCGGCTTTTTAATAATCTATCTGAGTAAGGGCACTTATAGCTTTTCAGTGAAAGCGACGGAATGAAAATGGTACTTTGGAGTTAAAGAGGTAAGCTGAACTGACTATCCGACGCCTTCCTGCTTTTATGAAACTTGGTGGGCGTATTTGTTCTATGTATTGATAGTGATGGGTGTATCCGGTTATAGTCTGTATCTTTATCTGAAGCGCGTGGACCGTAAGAATAATGAAATGTGGGCGGACAGCAAGGAGATGATTAAAATGCGTATTTATTTGGATAGTAAGGTGAATTTGCCTGAACCTGAGTTTGTACAACTGGACAAACTTCTATTGGAGAAAGCGGTAAAAGCCGTGGAAGATAACCTTACTGAGCCTGATTTTGATGTGACAGCTCTAGCTGATGCCATGAATATGTCCCGTTCTACTTTGACCCGTAAATTGAAAGCCATAACAGGCCGAACTCCATTGGATTTTATCCGGAACATCAAGATGAAGCATGCCAGACACATGTTGGAAGATAAAGACAAAAGTGTAACAGAGGTTGCCGCTACGTTGGGGTATTTTAATCGGAAGTATTTCACCACTTGCTTTAAGGAGGAATTTGGAATGACTCCCAGTGAGTTCCAGAAATCACAACACGAAGAATAAACATCTTCCTGTCCTTTAATTGTTGCAAATAGGGGGTACAAATGCGTCAAGTTATAGCTAGAGCTATTTGTATCCCCTGTTAGCATGGTTCTTCACCTGTATTTCTATTTCCTATTTCATTCTTTTGCCACAACCTTTACGGGAGAAAACACATCTTCTTCATTCATTCCCGCAGTAAAGGTATGTATAACTTTAAATTTAATATAGAATGAAACATTTGTTTTGTTGCTTACTCTGTTAAGCTTTCATTAACGGCCTTAGCCCAGCAAAAAGTGACGGGTAAGGTGAAAGATTCTTCCGGTGAGCCTGTCATAGGAGCCAGTGTTGTTGTAAAAGGCAATAATACCATGGGAACCATTACCGATTTTGATGGAAACTTTATGTTGGATGTTCCGGCAAAGAGTGTGTTGGTTATTTCTTATATTGGCTATGTTCACTCAGGAAGTCCCGACAGCAGGAAAGAATTCATTAGAGATTGTTTTAAAGGAGGATACCAAGACCTTGGATGAAGTGGTGGTGATTGGTTACGGTACACAGCGTAAAGGTGATGTGACCAGTTCTGTAGCTAGTGTGAAAGCCGACAACTTTGTAAAAGGAGCCGTGAAAGATGTGGGACAGCTGATTCAAGGAAAAGTAGCCGGTCTGGCCATTACCAATCCTAACGGTGACCCGACGGGAAGTACTCAGATACGTCTTCGTGGTACAAATACCATTGGTGGAGCTAATACAGCTCCTTTGGTATTGATTGACGGAATTCCGGGAGAACTCGGTACAGTGGCTCCCGAAGATGTGGAGAGCGTGGACGTGCTGAAGGATGGTTCTGCTGCCGCTATTTATGGTACGCGCGGTACGAATGGTGTGATTTTAATTACTACCAAACAGGCTAAAGGAGTGGATATTAACCAGGTGGAGTATAATGGCTACGTCAGTACTTCTCTTATAGCCAAAAAGTTGGATATGCTGAATGCAGATGAGTTCCGTACCCTTTATCCTGACCAGGACCATGGGGCTGATACGGATTGGATTGATGAGATTAGCCGTACACCGGTTAGCCATGTTCATAACTTGTCATTGATGGGTGGCAATTCAAAGACTAATTATATTGCCAACTTGAACTATGCCTCTCGTCAAGGGATCATGAAAAATCGGATTTCGAAAGTTTTCAAGGACGTATTGAGGTAACCCACCGTATGTTTGATGATAAGTTGAAGTTGAAATTCGGTTTGTTTGGTAAGAAAAACCAGATGGAATCTACAACTAGTGGGGGTAGCTTCAGAGGTTGGGTATATGGCCAGGCAACTCGTAGAAACCCGACTGATCCGGTAAGAAATGAGGATGGTACATGGAATGAGAATGTGAGCAAATTCGAATACGAGAATCCGTTGGCTTTGTTGTATGAGGCTGAAGGAAATGTAAAAAAGACGCAGTTGCGTTACAATGGAAATATTGTTTATAATCCTATCAAAGATTTGACTCTTTCTGCCGTATTCTCTTATATTCGTGACAATATGAACCGTGGCTACGGTGAAACTTTGAACCATATTTCTGCTTTGCGTGATGGATTGGCTGGTTGGTCTTCGGTAGGTGCTTATACCAAGATGGAGAAGTTGATGGAACTTACTGCACAATATAACAAAGAAATCGGTGCGCATAAATTTAGTGTCTTGGGTGGTTATAGCTACAATGAAACAGACTTTGAAGAGCTTTGGATTGATAACTATGGTTTTCAGGATGATTATTTTGGCGGATGGCATAATATTGGCATTGGTTCTGCTTTGAAAGACGGTAAAGCGAATATCGGCTCAAAGAAAACTCCTACAAATTTGATCGGTTTTTTGGTCGGGCTACCTATTCGTTCAAGAATCGTTATTTGTTGATGGGAGCTCTTCGTTATGAAGGAGCCAGCCAGTTATGGGGTACTGATAATGCATGGGGGCTTTTCCCATCTATATCTGTAGGATGGAGAATTACCGAAGAAGCATTTATGAAGAATCAGAAGATATTTGATGATTGAAACTTCGTGTGGGA
>ENA-OPZN01000171-OPZN01000171.1-human-gut-metagenome-genome-assembly--contig:-NODE-171-length-24928-cov-3.091085_pt1 | contig 24928 bp, 22 predicted proteins | sample MGYA00242483_ERZ504503 | MGnify/ENA primary metagenome ERZ504503 (study PRJEB26092, sample SAMD00036285) | human gut metagenome | host: Homo sapiens | study: EMG produced TPA metagenomics assembly of... | reverse complement strand
CTCGGCGGCGAGGCGCTCGGCCTCTTCCTTGGCGGCGGCTTCGCGCTCGGCGGCACGGGCGGCCTCCTCCTCGGCGCGCTTAGCGGCCTCGACTCGGCGGCGCGCGCCTCGATCACGGGAGCGAGCTGCTTTTTGACCATGGAGACGAAGGCGTCTTCGAGGGTCGACGACGCCGACTTTGCCGGGATCTTCATCTCTTCAAGGTGGCCCATGAGTTCCTTGGACGTCATGCCGAACTCCTTGGCCAGGCTGGAAATACGGACTTTCGCCATATCTTTCACCTACCTCTCACGCACATCGACGTGCGCATCTTCAATCAAACGGACTCGGGTGCGCGGACGCGCCTGCAGACTAGATGAGGTCCTCGGCGTTCGCGATGGCATCGGAGTCGGCGCCGTCGAGGGAATCGACATCGTGCACGCCGCAGTAGCGAGAGCCGGGACGGGCCTGGTTGCGGCAACGGATGCCGTCCTCGCTCACGTGCGCGCAGCGCTCGGGCTCGAAGTCACCGGACTCCTCGTCAATCAAGTCCTCGACCACGGGCTCGGGAGCAAGCGGGACGTTCTTGAGGATGTCGGCGGCGAGGGTCTCGCTCTTGATGTCGATGTGCCAACCGGTGAGGCGCGCTGCGAGGCGGGCGTTCTGGCCCTCCTTACCAATGGCGAGCGAGAGCTGGTCGTCGGGGACGATGACGCCAGCGTAGTTCTTATCGGGATCGATGAGTACGCGGGTCACCTTTGCCGGGGAAAGCGCGTTCGCCACGTAGACGGACGGGTCCTCGTCCCACAGGATGACGTCGACGCGCTCGCCGCGCAGCTCGCCCACGACAGCGCGGACACGGCTGCCTTGGGACCCACGCAGCACCCACGGGGTCGAGACGGTCGTCGAGGGAGTGGACGGCGACCTTGGAGCGCTGACCAGGCTCACGAGCGATGGACTTGAGCTCGACGGTGCCCTCGTACACCTCGGGAACCTCCTGCTCGAACAGGCGACGCATGAGCTCGGCATGGGTGCGCGAGATCACGATCGGCGGGCGGGAATGCTCACCGCGCACCGGAGGCAGCGTGGAGTTGGGGTCACGGACGTCGACGATGACGGCCTTGAGGTGCTGGTTGTGCAGATAACGCTCGCCGTTGGGGCGCTCGTTGCGCTCATCCGGGTAGCGACGCTGGTCAAAGTGGGGCAGCTCGGCCTCAACGCCATCGCGAATCTTGACGATGGTGAAGTCGGGCGTGGACTGCAACACGGTGCCGTTGATGAGGTCGCCGACGCGGCCGGAGAACTCCTCGTAGATCTGCTCGCGGGCTGCGTTGCGCACGATGGCGTTGATCTCGGCCTTGGCGGTCTGGGCGGCGAGGCGGCTGACGTCCTTAGGCGTGACGTCGATCTCCTCGTACTCGGTGAAGTTGCCCTCCTCATCCATGGAGTCGTCGATGGGCTCGAGACGATACACGTAGATCTTGCCCGTGGCGCGGTCGATGGTGACCTTGGCGCCCCAGTCGAGCTTGAGGACCTTGGCATAGGTCTCGGCCAGGGCCGCCTCGAGACGGTCAAGCAGGTAGAGCTGATCGATGTGCTTTTCCTGGCACAGAAGCATAAGTGCTTCCATCATGGTCATATCGGCGTCTGCCATCTTACTTCCCTTCCTTAACGCCCTTGAAGTCGTAAACGGGCTTCAAAGTGCACTTCTTTACATCGTCATAGGAGATAGTGGCGGCGTCCTCGCCCTCGGGTTGGATGGTCACGGACGCATCGTCGGCGGCCGCGATGACGCCCTTGTACGAGCGGCGGCCCTCCATCGCGGTGGTGGTGAGCTCGACCTCCTCGCCCTGGAAGCGGACGAAGTCGCTGGGACGGCGCAAGGGGCGCTTCATGCCCGGGGAACTCACCTCAAGCGTGTAGGAGCCCGAGATGGGGTCGAGGGCCTCGACGGTATCGGAAACCCATGCAGTCTGCGCGGTGACCTCGTCGAGGTTGATGGGGTCCCCCTCGAGCTTGTCCAGGCGTACGCGGACGCATGGGGCCTTGGTAGCTCCCACGATCTCGACGTCAACCACATCGATGCCGTGCTCGGCGGCGCGGGCCTCCAGGGCGTCGATGATGTCCTGCTCGAGCTTGCTCTTGACCATGCAACACCTCTCCTTCATGAAAAGGGAGCGCGGGCGAACCCGCACTCCCTTCACGTGACAACTTCATTTGCTGCTGCACTATAGCACATCCCCAGCGTATGGGGCAATTTTGCATCGCCGGAGAGCTCTTTTGGCGTCTACTTCACCACAAGATTTACAAGTTTACCCGGCACGCAGATGGCCTTGACAACTGTTTTGCCCTCTATGTGCTTGGCAGCGGCTACCTCCGCGGCTGCCTGCATCGTCGCGGCGTCGGCACCGGCGGGCACCATCACGCGAGCGCGCATCTTGCCGAGCACCTGAACGGCGATCTCGATCTCGTCGGCGGCAGCCTCGGCGGCATCGAACTCAGGCCAAGGGGCGGTGTAGACACTCCCCTCGCGGCCGAGTGCCGCGTGCCAGAGCTCCTCACAGGCAAACGGGCAGATCGGAGCCAGGACCGAGACGATGTCGCAGGCGACGAGTGCGGTGAGGGCGACGTCGCGCTCGGTCGCAGGCACAGCGTGAGGTAGGCGTTCGCGGCGTTCACGAGCTCCATCATCGCCGAGATCGCGGTGTTGAACTGGCCGCGGTCGAAGTCCTCGGTGCACTTGGCAAGGGTGCGATGGCGTTCACGGTAGAGCTCGAGAGCGGGCTTGGAAAGCGTCGACTTGTCGAGAGCAGTCGCATCGCCGGCGGTTTCGGCGAGCTGCCACACGGTGCGCCACGCGCGCTTGATGAAGCGGTTCGCACCCTCGACGGCGTTGGGGTCCCAGTCGAAGTCCTTCTCGGGCGGGGCGATGAACAGGATCGCGAGGCGCATGGTGTCGGCGCCAAAGGGCTCGATGACCGAGCTCGGCGGGACGACATTGCCCTTCGACTTGGACAGGTGTCGCCGTTCTCGTCCTTCACCATGCCCTGGCACAGCAGTTGGTGAAGGGCTCATCGCGTCGAGCAGCCCCATGTCGCGCAGAGCCTTGGTAAAGAAGCGGCTGTAGAGCAGGTGCAGGATAGCATGCTCGATGCCACCGATGTAGTTATCGACCGGCATGAAGCGGTTGGCGGCCTCGCGGGAGAACGGGAGCTCGGTGTTATGTGGGTCGGTGTAACGCAGGTAGTACCAGCTGGAGCACGTGAAGGTGTCCATGGTGTCAGTCTCGCGGCGGGCCGGGGCTCCGCACACGGGGCAAGTGGTCACGTAAAACTCGCGGCACTCGGCGAGCGTCTCACCTGCGCCGAGGTCGAGGTTCTCGGGCAGGGTCACCGGCAGCCGGTCCTCGGGCACGGGGACGATGCCGCAGTGCTCGCAGTGGATGGCCGGAATGGGGTTGCCCCAGTAGCGCTGGCGGGAGATGAGCCAGTCGCGCAAACGGTACTGCACGGAGCGGCGTCCGGTGCCGGCAGCCTCAAGGTCGGCAACGATGGCGGCCTCGCCCTCGGAATGCTTGCCGCCCGTCATGCCGGTGTACTTACCGGACTGCACCAGGGTGCCCTCGCACGTAAGTGCCTCGTCCCAGTCGACGGAAGTCACGCGCGTGGCGCGCTCGTCCTTGAGGTCCCCGTACAGCGGGTCGTCCTCGGTGAGGATGATCGGAACGATGGGAAGGTCGTACTTCTTGGCGAACTCGAAGTCGCGCTGGTCGCCACAGGGAACAGCCATGACGGCGCCGGTGCCGTAGTCGGAGATGACGTAGTCGGCCACCCACACGGGCACCTTCGCCCCGGAGACGGGGTTGACGACGTAACGACCTGTGAACGCGCCGTGCTTCTCGAGGGTGCCCTGGGCGCGCTCGACGGCGGAGATGTGCTTGGCACCCTCGACGACCTCGCGGACGGCTGCCTCGTACTCGGTGCCCTCGACAAGCTCCATAAGGCCCTTGTACTCGGGGGCGAGCAGGAAGAACGTGTTGCCGAACAGTGTGTCGGCGCGCGTAGTGAAGACGGTAATCTTACCCTCGTCGCCCGGGATGGGGTCACCCTCGGCATCGCACAGGGTGAAATCGACCTCGGCGCCCTCGGAGCGCCCGATCCAGTTCGCCTGCATCTGCTTGACGCGCTCGGGCCAACCGGGCAGCTTCTCGAGGTCATCGAGGAGCTCCTGGGCGTACTCGGTGATCTTGATGTACCACTGCTCGAGGTCGCGCTTCTCCACCTCCGAGTCGCAGCGCCAGCAGCGGCCCTCGGTCACTTGCTCGTTGGCGAGCACGGTCTCGCACGTGGGGCACCAGTTGACTGGGTTCTTCTTGCGATACACCAGGCCGCGCTCCCACAGCTTCTCGAAGATCCACTGGCCCCAGCGGTAGTAATCGGGGCTGCAGGTCTTCACGAGACGGTCCATGTCGTAGGAGAAGCCCATACGCTTCATGGTGGCGAGGGCCTGGTCCATGTTCTTGTACGTCCAAGCCGCCGCCTGGGTGTTGTGCTTGATGGCGGCGTTCTCGGCGGGCAGGCCGAAGGCGTCGAAGCCGATGGGATGCAGCACGTCGTAGCCGCGCATACGAGCCTGACGGGCCATGGCGTCGCCGATGGTGTAGTTGCGCGCGTGCCCCATGTGCAGGTCACCGGAAGGATACGGGAACATCTCGAGGATGTACTTCTTCGGCTTGGTGGAGTCGGTGTCCACGGCAAAGAGATTCTGCTCCTCCCAGGACTTCATCCACTTCTCCTCGATGGCCCGAGCGTCGTAGAACGGGATCTCCCCCGCCTGGCGCTCGGTGCCGCAATGCTCGTGGCAATCGCACATGGTTGGCTCCTATCGTTCAAGCGCAGCGGTCAATCAAGACCCGCCGCGCCGCGTCGGTAACGCTCAAGATTCTAACAGGTCTTGCAGGTGAGACCGACCTCACCCGCTCCCCTATCGCAGCGGGGCCCGCGCAGAACTTGTCCGCGCGGGCCCCGCTCGTGGTCCGTGTCGTCGATCGGCCGCTTAGTTGTAGCTCACCGTCTGCTGCGAGTCCTTGACCACGACGTCGTGGGCACCGCCCTCGACGATGGAGGTGGCAGACACGAGCGTGAGGCGAGCCTTGTCCTGCAGCTCGGGGATGGAGAGCGCGCCACAGTTGCACATAGTGGACTTGACCTTGTACAGGGTACCGTTCACGCCATCCTTGAGCGAGCCGGCGTAAGGCACATAGGAGTCGACGCCCTCGACGAAGGACAACTTCTGGGCGCCGCCCAGATCGTAGCGCTGCCAGTTGCGGGCGCGCGCGGAGCCCTCGCCCCAGTACTCTTTCATATACTGGCCGTTGACGTTCACGCGGGAGGTCGGAGACTCGTCGAAGCGAGCAAAGTAACGGCCGAGCATGAGGAAGTCGGCACCCATGGCGAGCGCGAGGGTCATGTGGTAGTCGTAGACGATGCCGCCGTCGGAGCACACGGCACGTAGACGCCGGTCTCCTCGAAGTACTCGTCGCGGGCGCGACAGACGTCGATCAGCGCGGTGGCCTGGCCGCGGCCGATGCCCTTGGTCTCTCGGGTGATGCAGATGGAGCCGCCGCCGATGCCGACCTTGATGAAGTCGGCGCCGCAGTCGGCCAAAAAGCGGAAGCCGTCGGCGTCGACGACGTTGCCGGCACCGACCTTGACGGAATCGCCGTAGTTGGCGCGAATCCACTCGATGGTGCGCTTCTGCCACTCGGAGTAGCCCTCGGAGGAGTCGATGCACAGGACGTCCGCACCGGCCTCGACGAGCAGCGGCACACGCTCGGCGTAGTCGCGAGTGTTGATGCCGGCGCCGACCATGTAGCGCTTGTTGGCGTCGAGCAGCTCGTTGGGGTTGGTCTTGTGGGAATCGTAGTCCTTGCGGAACACGATGCCGACGAGATGGTCGTTGTCGTCCACGACGGGCAGGGCGTTGAGCTTCTTGTCCCAGATGAGGTCGTTCGCATCCTTGAGGGTGATGTCCTTGTCGCCCACGATGAGCTCGGCGCGGGGCGTCATGAACTCGGCGACCTTCTTGGAGTGGTCGTCGCGGCTGGGGCGATAATCGCGGCTCGTCACGATGCCGAGCAGCTTGCCGCGAGGCGTGCCGTCGTCGGTGACGGGCATGGTGGAGTGGCCCGTCTTGTCCTTGAGGGCGATGACCTGCTCCATGGTCATGTCGGGCGTGAGGGTGGAATCGGACTCGACGAAACCCGCCTTGTGGTCCTTGACCGCTTTGACCATGGCGGCCTCGGACTCGGGGGTCTGAGAGCCGTAGATGAAGGAGATGCCGCCCTCGGTGGCAAGGGCGACGCCCATGTCAACGCCGGAAACGGACTGCATGATGGCGGAGACCATCGGGATGTTGAGAGTGATCTCGGGCTCCTCACCGCGCTTGAAGCGCGTCAGAGGGGTCTTGAGGGAAACATTATTGGGAATGCACTCCGAGGATGAGTACCCGGGGACGAGCAGATACTCAGAGAAAGTGTGGGACTCACCAGGGAAAAACGTTGCCATGTCGCTCCTTCGACTCACTGCTACCGGCGTATGCGGCGACCATCGCGCCACGCGCCTTTGGCGCCCAATATAAGTGGTGCGTATTGTATCGCAGACCCACTGCTACAATGACTGTCGTTGCAAGACTTCAAAGGGTCTGCCCATCTGGGCCCTTCGCAGGCGCGCGAGCGCCGCGTTTATCCGCGAGCCGCTGCAAACAAGCCCGCCCAACACACTTGGAGATTCCATGCCGCTGTCCGCCCATGCCCGACTCACCATCTCCGACGACGCGCGCGACCTCCCCGGCGCGTCGGGGGCGGTTGCGCGGCGCTGCTCGAAGGGGTGGCGGAGGAGGGCTCGCTCAACCGTGCGGCGAAGCGCATGGGTATGGCCTACTCCAAGGCTTGGCGCATCGTGCGCGAGGCGGAGGGGCATCTGGGCTGCGAGCTCTTGGTGCGCGACGGCGCGCGTGGCTCTCGCCTCACGCCCGAGGGCGAACGCGCACTCCTGGCATATCGGACCCTCCAGAGCGAGATCGATGAGCTCATTTTGATGCGCATGCCCGAGCTGTTTAGGTCCTGACCGGAAATCATCAAAGCATCATCGCGAAATGTTGCAGTGAAATTGGGGGCGCTGAGATATCACCCTTAATCCACTCATTGAAAGTGCAGGTAGGCAGCGCACCGACATTATTCGCAATCAACACGTCCCTGCTTTACTGCAACATTTCTCCAACCTTCGATCCGAATGTGCCGCACACTTGTAATCGCTCCCGCGGTCACGCCCGATCAAAAACGAAATGCCATCACCTGACGATGGAGCTCCTTCCGCTGTTCGCAGAACGCTCGAGTCCGTGGAGCCTCCCGAAATCCGAGGACATCGGCGAACGACAGGCAAATCGTCTCGAAGCTCTCGAAATCGTCCATCTGCTCATACGCCACGTCCAAAACGCGATAGCCCATCGCCTCCAACGCGGCGCGACGGCCAGACTCGAGGGAGAATCCGCGCTCATCTGCGTGGAATGCGACGCCGTTCAGCTCGATGTCGACCTTGAGATCTGGCCACAACTCGTCGCAAGAGCACCAAGACCTGCCCGCCAGCTTCCTGAGCTCGGGCAGGAAACTCACACGCCTGTTCAGGAAGGGCCGAGGCCACGAATCGCCGCCGAGGGACACGGGAGCGAACTGCATGATGGCGAATTTCGCCTCGAGCGGCGACGCGGCGCCGTCGAGCACGAGCCTTGCCGCCTGGAGGGCCTTGCGCGCAACCGGGACTCCCCGCTCGACGCAGCGAGCGAAGTATCCCGTCAACTCATCGGCCGTCGTCAAAGGAGGGCGCGCCCACATATCGGAGCGCCGGCCGGTCGAGGTCGTCGCTTGGCGCCAGGAGTGGGACTCGCCGCCGGCATCGATAAACAAGAGACGTTTACCAGACTCGTCGTAGCAAGCATTGCAGTATGGCCCTGAACTGGCGGCGTAGACGGCACGCCCTCCCCTCTCGAGTTCGCCCTCGGCGTCCCGCAAGGCGTTGAGCACGGCACGGGACTGGGGCGTCTCATGAAACACCGCGAACAAGCCACAGGCTTCCATCATGAGAAGCCCGAGCTCCACCACGCTCCGTCCGCGTGCCAGCTCGAGAAACAGCTGCGGTACGGACGGTACCATCAAACCGCCGCCGAGGGAGATAAGCTCGTCTGGATCCTGGTGTCTGGGAAGTCTGCGCGGAATGACGAGCCCATTCGGACGCATCGAGGACGGCTCCGTCGGACACAGCTCCAGTGGCAGTGGAATTCCCATCAAGTCGCTTTCTGCCCGCAGGCGGACCATGCGCGTCGCATGGCTCTCATTCGGGCAGGGCCTGGTCAAAAGTCGATAAAGCCGCTCGCCCTCCTCCGAGCCGTCGTGGAAGACCGCTGGGTCGACCCGAGCGCGCACCACCTGCAATGGCGTCCGATAATACGAAAGCGCACTCATACCATGCAGTACCGGCATACATTCCCCAATCCCCAAGCACTTAAAGCGCAAAGACCCGCGAGCACCCGATTGAGAAGGCCCGCGGTCGAGATAACGCACGGCAATGAGAAATGTTGCAGTTAATCAGAGGGAGGCTACGGGCAAAAGGCCGGCAGCTCGACATTATCGCAGGTAGTCGATATGCAGGGAAACGCGTGTACCTGAAAGGACGTCCATTCACTGCAACATAACGAAATATGCCGAACCGCACAGAGCCGCAAGCGCTCCCAATAGGAGTCGTATACCCGGTTCGTGAGGTGCGAAACGGAAGAATCGTGCGACGCGGTAAAGGAAAGTGCGCCCCCTCGCTAGCGCCCGAGGAAGGCCTTGAGCCCAATAAAAACGAGCACGCCGCCTCCGGCAATCTCCGCACGCGGTCCGAAACGCTCTCCCAGCCTTCGGCCGACAGCCAAAACGAGCAGGCAGCATAGAAGCGTGGTCAAGCCAATCATTCCGCAGTAGAGCACAACATCTTTCCCCTCCGCGGCGAAGCTCACGCCCACCACGAACGCGTCGATCGCCGTAGCGACCGCCTCCAGGCCGATCGTTGCCCAGGTGAGCCTCGTGGCGGGACACGACTCGGGCTCACGCAGCTCGCGCACCGACTCGACAATCATCTTGCCGCCAACAAATACGAGAATGACAAGGGAGACGATGCCGGCATAGCGCTCGATGTATTCGGCAATGAGGGTGCCGCCGAGATACCCCAAGACGGGCATACCCATCTGGAACAGGGCGAACGCGATGGGCATGCCGAGCTTTTTCGACATCGGCATGTCGGGTTCGCACAGGCTGTTGGACAGGGTGACCGCCATGGCGTCCATGGCGAGGGCGATGCCGAGGACAGCTGCCTCGATGAGGGATGCAGTGGTGATGGCAGGCATGGGAGACCTCCAAAATACACAGGCGGGTAATCGAGAAACGATGATTGGTAGCACACGTCATAAACTTCGCGAATCAGTGAAGCTTTATCGACGTGTGCTACCAAGGGAGCGAGACAAGCAGGCAACCGAGCTCCGCGATAGCAAAGTCGGACTGAATTCAGCCGATCAATCGGCCCGCTTGCGCTTATCTCGCCCGCCCGATTTACGGCTCAGGGGGATTGCAGAACCAGCGCATCGCCTGGTCGAGGTCATCGGCAATCACAAGAGGGTCGTCGAGACCGGCAAATATGCGAACCGCCCGACCATCCGCCCCATCGCGCGCATGGAGGCGGGTGTGACGCCACCGGCGGGACGGGCTCGCCCATTGAGTTCGCAACGCTCGATGAACTCCCCCGCCGTAACGCCCCACTGCTCCGGAAGCTCGAAATCGACAGCCGGGCCAAAACCGTGCATGAGGACCCGAGTGGCCAGATCATGATCGGGGTGACACAGCAGGCCCGGATACGCAACCGAGCCGAGTCCCTCGCAACATGAGAGATATTCCGCAAGGGCGCGGGCGTGGTCGAAATGCCGCTGCATGCGCTCGGGTGCCGAATCAAGCCCTTGGGCAATTGCATCCAGATCCGCGGCGGAAAGCCGGTCCCCCGCAACGGGCAGCACCCCTCGTGAGGAAACGGCAACGACCTTGCGGCTCAAGCATCCGGCAGCAATTCGATCGAGCCCCTCGAGCTGCACATCGGCACCAAGATCAAACGCGTGGCACCCGAAATGAGACGGCACGGTGATGTCCGCGAACAGCCTGCCGCCTGCATCGTGGACATCGGCGGCAACGGAACGAACGTCCTCCACACGCAGCCCCGCACCGCCAATCATGTCAATCAGCACGTCGCCGGAACCCATAACACCAGAGTGAGCGCAGAGGCTCGCAACATGATCGGCATATACAAAAGCGGCGGCCTTAGCAGAGACCACCCGCGTATATCGAGCTTCAAGCTCCAGCTGGGTCGTCACCACCGAGACCGCCTTTCGCGACACGCCGTTAAATGAGTGGGCAGTATACCCCAAGCCCCACGCTGATGAGGTCGCGGGAACGATACCTTCGATTCGAAGCACCCTTAATCGGCCAAAACGCATGCGGGCGCCCGGTGAACGCATGCCCACCGGGCGCCCGTAGAGCGAAATCTATGAACCTAACTTCTATGCGCGGGTGTCGATCTCCTCGCGCACCTTGGCGATGAACTCGTCGACGCCCATGGGCACCGTCTCGTTGCTGCGATCGCGCACCGAGATGTTGCCCGCCTCGACCTCCTTCTCGCCGAGGATCAGCATGTACGGGACGCGATCGGTGCTACGGGCCTCGCGGATCTTGTAGCCGATCTTCTCGTCGCGGTTGTCGCACACGGCGCGGATGCCGGCGGCCTCGAGCTTGGCCGTCACCTCGTTGGCGTAGTCGCGGCTCTTCTCGGAGACCGGCAGGACCTTGACCTGCATCGGAGCGAGCCACACGGGGAACTTGCCGGCGAAGTGCTCGATCAAGATGCCGATAAAGCGCTCGATGGAGCCGAAGCACACGCGATGCAGCATGACGGGACGCTTCTTCTCGCCGTCGGCGTCGACGTAGGTGAGGTCGAAGTTCTGCGGCATCTGGAAATCGAGCTGCACGGTGCCGCACTGCCAGGTGCGACCCAGCGAGTCCTCGAGGTGGAAGTCGATCTTGGGGCCGTAGAAGGCGCCGTCGCCCTCATTGACCACGTAATCCATGCCGAGCTTGTCGAGCGCGACCTTAAGGCCCTCCTCAGCGGCGGCCCAATCCTCGTCGGAACCCATGGAGTCCTCGGGGCGCGTGGACAGCTCGACGTGATACTTGAAGCCGAACTTCTGGTACACGGAGTCGATCAGGCGCACCACGCCCACGATCTCGTCGGTGAGCTGCTCAGGCGTGACGAACAGGTGCGCGTCGTCCTGATTGAAGCAGCGCACGCGGAACAGGCCGTGCAGGGCGCCGCGGAGCTCGTGACGGTGCACCAGGCCGATCTCACCTGCTCGAATAGGCAGCTCGCGGTAGCTGTGCGGCTTGGAGCTGTAGACGAGAACGCCACCGGGGCAGTTCATCGGCTTGATGCAGTACTCCTCCTCGTCGATCATGGTGGAGTACATGTTGTCCTTGTAGTGGTCCCAGTGACCGGAGGTGAGCCACAGGCTCTTGTTCATGATCTGCGGCGTGGAGATCTCCACGTAGCCGGCCTTGTGGTGAATCTCGCGCCAGTAGTCGAGCAGCGTGTTCTTGAGGATCATGCCGTTAGGCAGGAAGAACGGAAAGCCCGGGGCCTCGTCGCGCATCATGAAGAGGTCCATCTCGCGGCCGATGCGACGGTGATCGCGCTTCTTGGCCTCCTCGAGCATGGTGAGATGCGCCTCGAGCTCGTCCTTGGTGGCAAACGCGGTGCCGTTCACACGGGTGAGCATCTTGTTGGAGGCGTCGGCCTTCCAATACGCGCCGGAGACGCCGGTGAGCTTGAAGGCCTTGAGCGCCTTGGTGTAGGTAAGATGCGGGCCGACGCACATGTCGATGTAGTCACCCTGCTGGAAGAAGGTGATCCGGGCGTCTTCGGGCAGGTCGCCGATGTGCTCGACCTTGTACTTCTCGCCGCGCTCCTCCATGAGGGCGATGGCCTCGGCGCGCGGCAGCTCAAAGGTCTGGAACTTGAGGTTCTCCTTGACGATCTTCTTCATCTCGGCCTCGATGGCGGGCAGGTCCTCCTCGGAGAGGGTCTTGTCGCCGAGATCGACGTCGTAGTAGAAACCGTTGTCGGTGGCCGGACCGTAGGCGAAGTCGGCCTCGGGATACAAGCGCTTGATGGCCTGGGCCATGATGTGGGCGGCGGAGTGGCGGATGACATGCAGGGCCTCGTCGCCCTCGACCTCGGCTACGGAGCCGTCGTTGAACAGAGCCTTCATATGAGTACCTTCCTTATAAGGTGTATGACCTGAATGGCTGTCTAAGTGTACCCGTTTTCATATGGGGATGCGTTTCCAAACGAAGACGTCATGCGCAAGCCGACTTCTCCCCTATTAGCTCCCCCATTTGAAAGCGCACCCGCCATCGGAATGCGATGACGGGTGCGGATCGGCGCGCGGCAAGAGACCCCATGCGCTACATGGGGCGCAGACGCGCCTATTGGATGTGAGTACGGCAGTACGGGCAAACTTTCCAATGAGCCTCGAGCGGCTTCTTGCAGGTGGGGCATACGTTGCGAACCTGCGTGTTGCAGACGGGGCACACGATAAAGTCCTTCTCGATGGTGGTACCGCAATTGGGGCAGTTGCCGTACTGGGCAAGCTGACGCTCGCGAAGAGCCATCTCGAGCTCCTGCTCCTCGCGATCGGAGGCGTACATGCTGGGACGCATGACCAGGTAGGCGATCAGACCGACAAACGGAATGAGGGCAAGCAGGCCCCACGCCCAAAATGCCTGAACACCGCGACGTTTGGCGTCGATGAAGACGTAAGCGACGGAAAGCAGGTAAAGGGCGACGACGAACGCGATGAAAACATAGACGACCATCATCAATTGAGGCGACATAAGCTCCTCGATGTACTTGGACATGCGGACATACCTTTCAGCAGGGTTGCACGACGGCAAAGCTGGTCATAATCGTTCAATATTGTATACCCATGCTCAAAACCATGCACCCTTCGGCCAGCGACATGCTCCCCTCGCACGTTAATGACATAGCTTTTAACTGCGGTCGAAATCCAACGGTTCGATGACCGTGCGCATCAAGGGGCGCTTCCTTGGACAACGATAGAGGAGATCCCTTGGACAACGCTTCGACGCTTCGCTCGGCATCACGCTCGCAGACGCGCCACGAAATGTAACTCTCGAAACAAACCTAATGTCATCTTGGGATTAAAAACTTCGAAAGTTAACTCTCGAGGATCAAGAAGCTTCTGCTCAACGAAAATCGGCTCCGAAAGTAAACTCTCGGGGCCGATTATCCTCGGTACCAGTCGCGATCATCAAGAAGCCACACGCCCTCGAGGAGCAACGACTCAGAAAAGCTCTATCAATCCCAATGAGCCCACCTTGACGCCACCCGTGGCAGGCACACAAGGCGCCAACCCGAAGACAGACAGACGCTTAGCTCAAATCCTCGCCGTTGGAAGCGATGACCTTCTTGTACCAGTAGAAGGAATCCTTGCGAGAACGGTTAAAGGTGCCCCGGCCCTCATCATCCGCATCGACGTAGATGAAGCCGTAACGCTTCCTCATCTCTCCGGTCGATACGCTCACTAAGTCGATGCAACCCCACGGCGTGTAGCCGATCAGGTCGACACCATCATCGACCGCTTTCTTCATCTCCTCTATGTGACGGCGCAGGTACTCGATACGGTATGTATCGTGAATCGCGCCATCGGGCTCCACCGTATCAACCGCACCAAGACCGTTCTCGGTAATCATGACCGGCACGCGATATCGGTCGTACACCTTGTTGAGCGTATAACGTAGACCAACCGGATCGATGGGCCAATCCCAATCCGTAAGCTCCAAATACGGATTGCGAACGCCGCCCATGATGTTCCCGCTCGTCTGGTCGGTAAACTCATCCTCGCGTGCGGTTTGGCAAATGCTCTGGTAATACGAGAACGTATAGAAGTCGCATGTACCCGCTTTAAGGTCAGCACGCTCCTCGCCGGAAAGGTCAAGCTCGACATCGTGACGGCGAAAATACGTCCATGCGTAGTATGGATACTCGCCTCTCAGCATAACGTCGGAACACATGCAGTTGCGGTACAGGTCGTCCGCCTGAACCAGCAGCTGATCCTCGGGGCAACACGTACGTGGATACTGGGTGATGAGGCAGATCATGGTGCCGAAATGGAAGGCTGGGTTGATTGCCCTACCAGCTTTGACCGCACGGGCAGCCGCCACCATGATGTTATTCAGCGCGTTAAGGCGCTCGTTCAGATAATCGGGCTGCTCGGTGAAAAACTCGGTGCCCTCATGATAGATTCCGCCCTGCCCAAACGCACTCATGGGCAGCAGCATGTCATTTACTTCGTTGAACGGCAGCCAGTACGTCACCAAATCGCTATAGCGCTCGAGCACCGTGGTAGCATAACGTACGTAAAAATCTATAACTCGCTTATTTCGCCAGCCACCATACTCGGTAACCAGATGCAGTGGCATCTCGCTATGCGAAAGTGTCACAACAGGCTCGATGCCATGGCTGCGCAGGGCCATTAAAAATCGCTCGTAATACGCAAGCCCCAACTCGTTGGGCTCCGAATCGTCACCGTTGGGGAAGATGCGGCTCCAATCAATTGAAAAGCGATACGCCTTGAACCCCATTTCGGCAAAAAGGTCGAAATCCTCTTCGTAGCGACGATAGCAATCCGAACCCCACTCCGACGGGTAAACGTAGGAGGAATCCCGGTTAAGACTAATTCGGCGAGGCCTTGTGTGAGAGCCGTTCGTGACCACATCAGAAACGCTCAGACCCTTTCCATCGGCATCATACGACCCTTCGCACTGATTGCCGAGGTAGCACCGCCCCACAAAAACCCTCTTGAATCCATCGTATTACCCTCGTCGCTGAACTTCAAACGCGCATCATGATCACCGCAACAATCATCGCCAAGAAAACGCCAATCATGTAATACGGGAACGTTTCGGTCATCGCCAACGGAAGAGTGCCAAACGGGACAAAACCGAAAGAGAGGTACTGAACGGTGAACATGCCCATGACAACTCCGCCCGCGGCACCACCGACCATCGTTGCGATCATTGCCTTGCGATACTTTGCGATAAGGCCGAAGAACACTGGCTCGGTAACGCCAATTAGTGCGGTAACGCCCGTAGATGAGCCGATGGACTTAATGTTCTGGTTCTTGGCGGTAAAGAAGATATACAGTGCACATGCGGCCATAGCAGCATTGGACGCAGCTGTGCAGGGGTAGATAAAGTCGTAACCGAGCGTCGCGAGGTTTTGGACCGTAATCGGAGACATTGCGACCTGCATACCTGTTGCGAGCATAAAGGGATAGACAGCAGCGCAAATGGCACCGCCGACCGGGCCAAGCGAGGTGTAGAGCCAAAGAATGCCCTCGGCTACAAACGTACCCAAGAAGTTGCCCGCAGGGGCGAGCAGGGAGAACCCGATAATCGCAGCGGTTAGGAACGTCACAAACGGGGTGACAATAATATCGATCATGGAAGGAACGACCTTCCTGCAGGCACGCTCAATCCAAGAGGCAACATAGACCGTAAGAATAGCGGGAACAACCGTGGAAGAGTAGTTTGCGAAGGTAATGGGAATGATGCCGAACAGCTGAATCGACTGACCCGCCATGCCCACAAATGTCGGATGGATCAAAACCGCCCCGAGTGCCGCCGCAACATAAGGGTTGCACTTGAAGCGCTTTCCCGCAGAGAACGCAATCAGGATAGGCATGAAATAGAACGCCGTGTTGGCGCACGTGTAGAAGAAGTTGTACTCAACGGAATCAGCGCTAATCCAACCGAATGTTTGGATCGAATACAGGACGCCCTGCAGCAGGCCGCATGAGACGATAGCGGGAATGAAGGGAGCGAAGATGCCTGAGAGCGTATCGAAAAAAGGATCAAATATGTGACGCGGAGGAGAAGTCACGGTTGCCCGTGAGATTGGCATCTAGGTTCTCGTCGACTGCATCCTCGCGAGCAAGGCCCGAACGATCGCAAATTGTGGAGTAAACCTCGCCCACCTGCTGCCCGATGATTACCTGGAGCTGGTCACCAGACCACTGCTTCCCAATAACACCGGGCAAGCTCTCAAGTTCATCGGTCTTCACCAAGCCCTTATCCTTAACGTTGAAACGCAAGCGCGTGACGCAGTGGGTAAAGTAGCTGATGTTGTCTTTTCCGCCAACCATGTCAACAATGCTGTCGGCAAGCTCGGCATACTTGTCCTTTGAAGCCATAACAAGCCCCTTCGTTCGATACCTTGGGAGACGCGCATATTCCGGTGACCAGCTTGGCGCAGCGCCACACGACCGCCCGCCGCGGGAGCGCGCTCAGAGCAACGCCTAGTTGCCCGCTCCCTTGATGCAAATCCTGCTTACATGAATCACGAGATAGAGCTTCTCCTCATCGGTGAGCTCCGCTCCCCACGTCTCGCCAATATGAGTGGCGATTATCTCCACGCATTTCACGCCCTCGGGAAACCGTTCCCCTATTCCCTGGTAACCGTTCAGCCCCTCGGCAGGCAGCGCCTTGCCACCATGGATGCGCGCGAACAGATAGTGCAGGTGCGTCGCATAACGCGAAAACGCGAACGAGGTGCGATCCACCGAAACACCGAAGTGGTTCTCCACGATCTCAGTGATGTCCTCGAGCATATCCTCGTCTCGCTGCGCCGCTGCCAGCTCCTCCTCCGTCGCAGCATCTACGCGAGCGTTTTACAAAGCTCATGGCAATCCCCGTGGCTTCATCGTCATGCAGGCCAACCTTGAACTCGCGACGAATTCGACGAACAAGCTGACGACCCAGGCGGTACTCATCCGGGTAGTTTTGCTCGACGTCATAGGCCAGCGGCATGCGTACATGGATGTTCTGCTCCGCGCGCTTGATGGCAAAGGCGATATGATCGGCAAGGGTGAAGGCGAGATTGGGGCTCATCTGGTATGAGAGCTGTCCGCGCGCTCTGTCTGCTGCTGCAGCCGCAAAGACAAGCACATCTTGGGGAATGTCCTTCACGCCCTCGAGTTGACGCTCGTCCACGCTGTAATACGTGTGCGAAACACTTGAGAGCTCGATCTCTCGCGGCATCTTGCCATAACCGATGCCCTTGCCCATAGCGATGCACTCGGCGCCGGTGCTGTCTATGCACACTGCGATGTTGTTATTGATGCTGCGAATGGCCCGCATACCAGCCTCCTTCCAATCCTCGGTTGCAATGAACCGGCATCATTTCTACGTACGCATCAAAATGAAAAACCCTCCGAAGCCACCGCGCCGCGCTTTCGCTTGGCAAATACGGTGCACGCCTCGAAGAGTAACGTCCCGGCCTCATATGCAACTGTAAGCAGGTGCTCGGTGCAGGCCCAATACAGGTAACCTCTCGAACTGAATGCAGTGTAGGCCATGTTTTCGATTGACACCGCCCTCGCAACACAGCACTACGCCAAACCGGCACATAATAGGTCGTGAACGGATATACACCGCAATCGAGTGTTGGCTCAATTCCTAAAGGCGTTCGGAACAGACATTTCCCCGAGGGTTAACTCTCGGGGCGTTTTAACCTTTTATTTGGCGCAACACTGCTTCGAGAGTCAACTCTCGAAGAAATGCATCGGCGGGTGAGAGCACGGGTGGGTCAACTGGCCCTCCGGATTGAGCAGAGCTCGGACTCGTTCGGCACGGCAACCGGAACGGCTCCCCTGACAGCCAGCACTACCGACGAGACCAGGGGCCCTGACATACCGGACTCGCCAGACACGACGGTTCATCTGCAACCCAACAGCAAGTGCCTCTGGCAGCCTCCGCCATTACCCTGGCAGTAAACTAGCACAAGTCAAACATCGAGTGTCAGTTGACGGCTTGAGCCCTCAACAGGTCGCTACGGTCAATCTCAGAATCATGCGAGCAACCTTCGTGCGACGTCCTACGCTAACAACATGAAAGCGTTTCTTGTGGACATATCGGCATTTCAAATCTGGTTTGGCGATCAAGGGGTTATCCGAACGAGTGACCCTCTTGAACTCGTCAATGACTGCCGCCTTGCCACCTCCCGCCGAACGACCTGCCGCTCGACCAAATCGGCAAACTCGGCCTTCGCGGACAAATCCACGTCGCCGTTCCGAGCCATGCAGAGCGGCATCATCAAGCTGGCATAACCACTCATGTGATGAGCTCGCCCACCCCCCTATTCCTTCGTACGGCTCAGCAGGGACGTCTACGCGGAGTCACCCGAAGCGACCCTCGTTCGCATGGCCAGCCGTCTTAATCGGGGCGAGCTGGCGGTCATGATCAATCAGCTTTTGAGCTGCTATCGCATTGCAACGGCGTCATCGTGAAAGCACGACCCCTTTCGACGGAGACTCGACTGCTGGAGCAGCTCAATCGATCCAAAGGTAAGCGGGGAGTCAAGATCGTGAGAAGTGCACTCGCATACGCTGTGGCAGAAACGGCCTCTCCTGCAGAAGCAAGGATAGCGGCGCTCATAACCCTTCCCACGCGATGGGGCGGGAGGGGCCTTCCCATCCCCGAGTCAAACGCGGAGATAGTGCTGGCCACACCTGGGGCACCTGGGACGCACACGGAGATGAGGTCTGCCGAAACAAAGAAAGTCCAAGAGCAAACCGATGCAGCCGATGGCAATACGATCAAACGATATGCAGATTTCCTCTGGAGGACATGGAAACTCATCCTCGAATACGACAGCGACGAATTCCACGCATCGCGAGAAAAACTAGGAGCGGACAGCGTACGCAGGGCCGAACTGCAGAGAGCGGGCTACACCGTGGTCACCCTCACCAATCGGCAGCTATCCAATGTCGATGAGTTTTCCATCGTCGCTGATGCCCTTCTTAAAAAGATGGGCAAGCAACGCAGAGCCGCACGGCTCGAAAACTACGGCAAAACCGAGCGTGAATTGCGTCGGCAAGTTTTCTCCTACGATCCGCTGCTCATCGGAATTGGCTGAGCCACCCTTTGAGATGAGTGCTCAGAGCGGCTTTCACGCTTTAGACGCCAAGAAGGTTAAGTGGCGAAGTGGCGAAATGGCGCAAAAGCGCAGTGGCGCGAAGACGCAATGGCCACTCGGTTCTAAGCAGGCATCGAAGCTGTGCCGCGGTCGTCCACCCACCTCTCCCCTCAACAATTGAATTGATGCGCATGAGATTGTCTCGAAAGTTGACTCTCGAAGAGCCAAACGCCATGGGGCATGCCGAGAGCCTCCGCGAGAGTTAACTCTCGAAGAGCCAGACGCCGCGAGCACGCTGAAAACCTCCGCGAAAGTTAACTCTCACGAATGGGACGATCCTACCCCACGCACACGAGTGAGCACCGCACCGTTCGCCGTTCATACAACAACAGGAGAGGACACAGTTAACGAGAGGGGGGCACCGTTAACGAGAGAGGACACCGTTGACGGCGGGTTTGGGACGCTCCGCCGAAACGGCATTGTGCAGATAAGCGACAGGCGTAGCATTGCTTATTGACACTTCGTCTACAACGCTTCGAAGCCGTGGGAAGCGCAAGCATCCTGACGGCACACGGGGCTACGGCCAACAAGGCCCATCGACTTGACGACAGGAGACGCAATGGCTCAGACGTTCGACATCGTCATCGCAGGTGCGGGCGTTACCGGATGCGCGATTGCCCGGCAGCTCGCACGGTACGATCTCTCGATCTGCGTATTGGAAGCGACCAACGACATCGCCCTCGGCGCCTCCAAGGCGAACGGGGGCCTCGTGCACGCGGGCTACGACCCCGCCCCCGGCACCGTCAAGGCACAGGTGAACGCTCGCGGATGCGCCCTCTACGGCTCGTGGTCGGAAGAACTCGGATTCCTCTTCCGCCGGACGGGGTCCATGGTCCTAGGGTTCTCGGAGGAAGACCGTGCCCACCTCAAGGTGCTCGAGGAAAACGGGCACGCCAACGGGGTTCCCGAGCTTGAGATCATCGGCCCCGAGCGCATCCGGGAGCTTGAGCCCCGCGCGAGCCGCGAGGCAACCTGCGCCCTGTGGTGCCCCTCGACGGGATATGTCGACCCGTTCGACGTCGCCATCGCGTGCGCCGAAAACGCCGCGGCGAACGGTGTTGCGTTCGTGCGCAGTGCGCCCATACAGGCGATCGACACGCTCGTCGCGAATGCGCCACTGCAGACGGGTGACGCACCTCTTTCGAGCCAGCCCGCTCGCTTCGCCATGCACACTCCGCGCGGGACCTTCCACGCGCGCATCCTCATCAACGCCGCTGGCAGCGGTGCCACCAAGATTTCCGCCATGGCGGCGGCGAGGCGTTCGAGCTCGCATGGCGCCAAGCAACATCGTCGTGCTCGACAAGGAGCCCCGCGCGCTCATGCCGCTCTACCCCGTCCCCACGCCCGTCTCCAAGGGCGTCATCGTGACGGGAACCGTCCACGACAACACGGTGATCACCGCCACGGCCGCTCTGCGCGACCCGGTGACCGCGACACCTACGCATCCGACGTCGAAGCCCTGCTCGCGGCGCCCGCAAGCTCGTCCCCGACCTCGATACGCGACGCGTCGTGCGCTCCTTCGCGGGCGGACGAGCGGTCATCCGGGCCTCAATGACTTCCTCATCGCACCCTCCTCGACCGCACACGGCCTGTTCCACGCCGCCGGCATCCAGTCCCCCGGCGTGGCGAGTGCACCCGCGGTCGCCGAGCTCATGGAAACCCTCCTGCGGGAGGCGGGCGTGGAGCTCGTGGAGAAGCCCGACTGGCAGCCGCGTCGCCGCGCGCCCGAGGATTTCGACCGCTCCACCACCGTGCATCAAAACGAGCTCATCGAATCAGACTCCGCCTGGGGGCGCATCGTCTGCCGATGCGAGACCGTCCCCGAGGCGGAGATCGTCGCCGCGATCCACCGCACCCCGGGCGCCGTCTCCGTCGAGGCGTGAAGCGCCGCTGCCGCGCCGGTATGGGCAGGTGCCAAAGCGGGTTTTGCCAAAGTCGCGTGCTCGAGATCCTCGCCCGCGAACTCGATTGCCGTCCGGAAGACGTGCTCCTTGAAGACGAGGGCTCGTGGATTGTAGATGGCGTGCTGAAGGAGGGCCGATAGATGGGAGAGATCCGGACGCGCGACTTCGACGTCGCGGTCATCGGTGGTGGACCGGCAGGCATGGGCGCCGCGCTCGCGGCGCATGAGGCAGGCTCCAGCACCGTCATCATCGAACGCAACGAGCACCTGGGCGGCATCCTGCGCCAATGCATCCACCCCGGTTTCGGGCTCACGCACTTCAAAGAGGAGCTCACCGGCCCCGAGTATGCGCAGCGCTTCATCGACAAGGTGTCCGAGGCGGGAATCGAGACCATGCTCGCGGCAGCATGTCCTCGCGATCGACGGGCGGAAAGAGGGGCGAATGCGGCATCGGGGACGTCGATGGCGCCACCGCACGCCACGAGGCCCCCGACACCGGCGGGCACTCGGTCACCGTCATGACCGAGTCGGGCATGGTCGAAATCACCTGCCGCTCGGTGGTGCTCGCCATGGGATGCCGAGAGCGCACGCGTTCCGAGATCAAGATCCCCGGCAGCCGCCCGGCGGGCGTGTTCACCGCGGGCCTCGCCCAGCGATACATCAACATCGAGAACCTGCGCCCGGGGCACCGCGTGGTCATCTTGGGCTCCGGCGACATCGGTCTCATCATGGCACGCCGTTGCGCGCTCGAGGGCATCGAGGTCGAGGGCGTCTACGAGCTCATGCCCTACGCGAACGGACTGCACCGCAACGTCAAGAACTGCCTCGAGGACTTCGGCATCCCACTGCATCTATCCACCACCGTGACGCGCGTCATGGGACGCGACCGCGTGGAGGCGGTCGAGGTCTCGAGAGTCGGCGCGGACCTCTCCCCGATCCCGGGTACCGAGCGGATCGTCCCCTGCGACGCCCTGCTGCTCTCCGTGGGCCTCATCCCCGAGAACGAGATCGCGCAAGCCGCGGGCGTCGAGCTCGACCCCCGCACGCGCGGTGCCCGCGTCGATCAGGACCTGCAGACCGGCGTCCCCGGCATCTTCTCCTGCGGGAACGTCCTTCACGTGCACGACCTCGCCGACAACGTGACCGCCGAGGCCGAGCGCGCCGGCACATCGGCCGCCGCTTGGGCGCGTTCGCGTATGGGCACACCGGAAGCGGTCGAGGTGCTCGCAAACGAAAGCGGCCCCAAGGCCGCGGAACCTGCCGATGGTGCAGGTTGCGCGCTGAACATCCCTGTGAGCGCCGAGGGTCTCGCGGGCTACGTCGTGCCCTCACGCATCACGCGCGCAATCTCGACCAAGCTGTTCTTCCGTGTCAAACGCCCCGTCGAACAGGCGAGGCTGGTGATCAGCTCGGGCGGCGAGGTCATCTTCGCCGGCAAGCCGCGCGGATTCAAGCCGAGCATCATGGAGTCAGCGCCCCTCACCGCCAAGATACTCGAGCGCACAGGCGGCGAACTCACATTGTCCATCGAACCCATCGAGGAGCTGTAGACCATGGCCGAGCCGAACCCCACCTCCACCACAGCCTCCACCGGTGCAGCGTCAACGAACCCATAGCCGAGCCGACCCTCACCTCCGATAAGAACCCCGCCGTCGCAGGAGCCAGCGAGCCCGTAGCCGAACCCCTTGCCGAGAAGGCACCGGCGCAGGTATCAGCGTCGGGACGCAACGATTCCACTGCACCACCTGCCCATCCGAATGCGCGCTTACCGTCGAGGTCGCCGAGGACGCAACGGGGGCACTCCGCGTCATATCGGTCCAGGGAAACCGGTGCCCGCGCGGAAAGATCTTCGCCGAGCAGGAGATCACCTGCCCCATGCGCATCCTCGCGACTACCGTCGTCGTCAAGAACGGCGACGAGCGTCTCCTCCCCGTCCGTACCGACAACGCCATCCCCCGTGCCCTCCACATGCAGGCGATGGAACTCGTGCGGCACGCATCTATCGAGGCTCCCATCCACATGGGGGACGTCATCATGAACGACGTGCTCGGCACGGGGGTTGACCTCATAGCGAGCATGGACGTCGCGCGCGTCGCGCGTACATGAGGCAACCGCAGAGGCCGCCCGAGCACGAGGGGCCCGAACGTTGGCCGCGCGAGGCACGAGCGCGGGCCTCATCCGACGCCACAGGAGCTCGCTTCGGCCAATCGGGTCCACCAGCATCCGCCCTCGACGCATTTTGCGAGCCGCCTGCCACGAATCGTGCGTTTTGTAACGAAATCCGAAGAGGCCCGAGTACACGGGCATGTTTGGTAAAGAAACCGCAGTTGGCCAGAGGCAAAATGGGCCGTCTACTCGGACTCGCGAAAAACTCGTTACAAAAACGCCCGATTCGCGGCAACGAGGGGCATGCCGCGCTTCAAGACTGCGCTTGGGACTGTGGGCATCATCCCGCGCCCGCGCCTCATCACCTCATGGCCGCACCGCCCAGCTCAAGGCACTGCGGAGCAAATCTAGAAGTCTAGAAATCACGCAGTCAAACCCTTAAGCTCAACTTTAAGGTGAAAGTTGAACTATACTGATGGGCGTTCACGAGAAAAGGTGGTCCGCCCATGAGTCTCCCCCAACGTCGTATCTCCTGCCGTTGCACCGCGCGCCTTGCCTGCACCCTCGGCCTCACCGGAGTCCTGGCCATCGGCGGCACGCTCGGCACGCTCGCACTCGCGCCGGAGCATGCGTACGCCGCGAGTGAGGAGACGCTGGCGGAGCTGCGCGCGCTGCAGTCCGAGGTCTCAAATGCCGCAGAGACCTACGCAGACGCTACAAGCAAGGCAGACGAACTCAACACTCAAGTCGATGCCATTGCCGATGAGATCCTCGAAATCGAGGAAGACCTTCTACCGGCACGGCAGCAGCGTGCGGCAAGCGCGGCAAGCGACCTCTATAAGACCCACGCCTCCAGCGGGAACATGATCGCCCTCCTGCTCAACGCGAGCTCTTTTGCAGACTTCATCAATCTCACCAAGTACCTGGGCACGGTCCAAGACGCCAACGTCGCGGCGCTCAACGAGCTCGATGCCCTCAAAGAGGAGCTCAATGGAAAGTTGGCCGAACTGAGCGAGGCGAAAGACCAGGCAGACGAAGAACTCGAGCGTGCCGCGACCGCGCTCGGTCAGGCGCAATCCGCCGCCGCGCAGCTGCAGGCCAAGGCCAATGCCGAGGATGCGGAGGAGGCCGAGATTGCACGCAAGGCTGCCGAGGAGGCAAAACGCCTCGAAGCGCAGCAAAATGCCAACCAAAACTCCAATCAACAGCCTTCGAGTGGCAGCGACCAGGGAGGCTCCCAGGACGGATCGACGTCCAGCGGCGATCAGAACGCCAACCAAGGCAATGGCAACCAGGGAGGCACGAGCGGAAACCAGGGCAGCGAAAGCACTGGCGGCAGTGGCAACAGCGGCAACAATCAGGGCGGTTCGTCCGATTCCACCGGTTCCTGGATGACGGGCGTCGCATCGTATTACGGCATCGGCGACGGATTCATGGGAGGCACCACCGCCAACGGCGAGAAGGTGACCGAAACCTCCATGGGTATCGCCATGTTGAACGTACCGTTTGGCACCCGCGTCGAAATCCGCTACGGCGGTCGTTCCGTCATCGCCTACGTAAACGACCGCGGACCCTATGCGCACGGCCGAGTGATCGACATGCAGCCCGCCGTCGCGCGCGCCCTCAATTTCCTCAGCGTCGGCGTGGGCACGGTGCAATACCCGGTTCCTGTAGGAGCCGCAACCCATACTGCCCTGCCCCGCGCCATATCGTCCCACGCGCCAGTTCCGCCACGAACAGGAGAGCCCGAGTG
>ENA-OPZN01000169-OPZN01000169.1-human-gut-metagenome-genome-assembly--contig:-NODE-169-length-25130-cov-3.125545_pt1 | contig 25130 bp, 23 predicted proteins | sample MGYA00242483_ERZ504503 | MGnify/ENA primary metagenome ERZ504503 (study PRJEB26092, sample SAMD00036285) | human gut metagenome | host: Homo sapiens | study: EMG produced TPA metagenomics assembly of... | reverse complement strand
CCGCAGTATATCAAAGACCATCCTATCTACTATGCCGGTCCTGCCAAACTCCGCAGGGAATGGCTTGCGGTTCGATGGGCCCGACAACTGCCGGACGTATGGACCCGTACGTAGACCTCTTCCAGAGTCATGGCGGAAGCATGATTATGCTTGCCAAAGGTAACCGCAGCCAGCAGGTTACGGATCTGCAAGAAGTACGGCGGTTTCTATCTCGGCTCTATTGGCGGTCCTGCTGCTATCTTGGCGCAAAACAATATTAAGAGCATCGAATGTGTGGAATATCCCGAACTCGGTATGGAAGCTATCTGGAAGATTGAAGTGGAAGATTTCCCGGCATTCATCTTGGTGGACGATAAAGGTAATGACTTCTTCAAGCAGTTGAAGCCGCGTTGCCTTGGAAATTGTAAATAATTAAATTATTCCGTAATAATACTAATACAGCCTTCCTCCCTTTAAAGGCGAGGGGCTGTTCTGTTTTTATTAATTGGTGTTATCCGTTACCTTAATAATATGATGAAAAACTACGATTGTTGTTTGTGCTGTTATGGATGACAAGCAACTTATTTTCTTCTCCTGTTACAGGATTATTAGAGCGCATCGACAAAGGAGCTTCCTCCAAATTTATTATTGAACGTCAGAAATCGGAAACTGATTTTTTGAACTCGATCAGAAAGGTGATAAAGTAATTATCCGGGGTAATGACTATGTAAATATTGCTACCGGATTGAATTGGTATTTGAAATATTATGCAGGCATACATCTTTCTTGGAATGGAATGACTGCAAAACTGCCTGCTGTTTTGCCCCCTGTGACTAAAAAGGAACGGCATGAAACGGATCTGCCCTATCGTTATGATCTGAATTATTGTACTTTCTCTTATTCCATGGCTTTTTGGGACTGGGAGCGTTGGGAAAAGGAGATAGATTGGATGGCGCTTCACGGTATCAATCTTTCCCTGGCATTGACAGGGACTGAGTCGGTTTGGAGAAATGTACTTCTAAAACTGGGATATACTAAGGATGAAATTAATGAATTTGTAGCCGGACCGGGTTTTACAGCTTGGTGGTTGATGAATAATCTGGAAGGGTGGGGAGGACCTAATCCTGAAAGTTGGTATACCCGTCAGGAAAAACTTCAGAAGAAGATTGTAAAAAGAATGCGTGAATATGGCATCGAACCTGTGTTGCCGGGATATTGTGGCATGGTTCCTCATAATGCAAAGGAGAAATTAGGATTGAATGTTGCTGATCCCGGATTTTGGTGCAGCTATCATCGTCCTGCCTTTTTACAGCCGGAGGATGAGCGCTTTGAAGAAATCTCTGCTTTGTATTATAGAGAACTGACAAAACTGTATGGAAAAACAGGTTTTTACGCTATTGATCCGTTTCATGAAGGGGGAAGTACTCAAGGAGTAAATTTGGATGCAAGCCGGTAAAGCCATCATGAAAGCCAATGAAAAAAACAAATCCGGATGCTGTGTGGGTGGCTCAGGCATGGCAGGACAATCCTCGTACTCCGATGATAGAGCATCTGGAAGCAGGAGACCTGTTAGTCTTGGACTTGCATAGCGAATGCCGTCCGCAATGGGGGGACCCGGCGTCAGAGTGGTGTCGCAAAGGAGGATACGGGCAGCATGAGTGGGTGTACTGCATGTTGTTGAATTTTGGTGGTAACATTGGGCTTCATGGTAAAATGGATGCGCTGATTGATGGCTTTTATGACGCGAAAGCAGATGTTCATGCCGGAAGGACATTGCGTGGAGTAGGGATGACTCCGGAAGGTATTGAGAACAATCCGGTTATGTATGAGCTGGTGATGGAATTGCCATGGCGTGAACATCGGTTTACTCGTGATGAGTGGTTGAAAGGATACGTATATGCTCGTTATGGGGTAGAGGATGAGGCTTTGCAACAAGTTTGGGATTTATTAGGTAACGGTATTTATAATAGTCCCAAGGAGAAAATACAACAGGGAACGCATGAGTCGGTATTCTGCGCTCGTCCGGGGTTGGATGTATATCAGGTATCCAGTTGGTCGGAGATGAAAGAATACTATAATCCGCAGGATGTGATAGAGGCTGCCCGACTGATGGTTTCTGTGGCTGATAAATATCAGGGTAATAATAATTTTGAATTCGATTTGGTGGATGTGCTCCGGCAGGCATTGGCAGAAAAGGGGCGTTTGATGCAAAAAGTGGTAACGGCTGCGTTCCGGGCAGGAGACAAGCAAGTATTTGAGTTGGCTTCACAGCATTTTCTGCATCTTATTCTATTGCAAGACCAGTTGTTGGGTACCCGGAAAGAATTCAAGGTTGGAACTTGGATTGAAGCGGCACGTTCAGCAGGACAGACCCAGGAAGAAAAAGCATTATACGAATGGAATGCACGTGTTCAGATTACTACATGGGGAAATCGTGTAGCGGCAGATCAAGGCGGACTTCGTGATTATGCTCATAAAGAATGGAATGGCATTTTGAAAGATTTCTATTTTATGAGATGGAAGGCTTATTTTGATTATTTAGCTTGTGTCCTGGATGGAAAGCAACCGGAGGAACTTGATTTTTATACCTTGGAAGAAGCATGGACTAAAGAAACAGGATTCTATTCCTCAATTCCTGAAGGAAATACTGTGGTAGTAGCTAAAAACATTTTTGAAGAAGTTTTTTAAATGTTCTTTCTACTATGGATAACTTAAGACTTTCATAGGTTATAAGGCTTGATTATGGGTTCAGAACCGATGGGTATGAAACTATGATAACTTTATTCACGGTAGGGGGTGGATTGAATTTACCCCTTACGGTGAATGAAAGTTATGGAAACAGATAGCGTGTGGAAAACGCTTACTTCTTCTTCTCGGATGTCTGTTTCCAGATACGTACCATATAGAATGCGCAATGTGTGAACGCAAAGACGAACGAAATAGCGAGCAATGTCTTGTCTTCTTCCCAGCCTACTGTCTGTTGATGCCACAATCCTGTAATAACTGAAAGTACAGACAGGGCGATTCCTGTCATATTCAATATGGTGAGTCCTTTGCGTCGTTTTACGTTATGCTCCAGCTTGCTGTGTTTTACTCCATAGCAGGCATAAACATCCAGACCTATCAGCATCCATAATACCAATCGGATCCAAGTGTCAGCCGGAAGAAACAACATCATACAAAGGCAGGTAAGGATGCCTAAAATCGGTACCGTGGGAACAAAAGGAGTTTTAAAGGCACGATGTACGTCAGGCATACTTTTACGCACGATCAATACTGCCGCGCAAACCAATGTGAAGGCGAATAAGGTACCTATACTGGTCATTTCTCCGGCTACACGTGCCGGAACAAATGCTGCCAGCCCTCCTACAATGACCATGAATAACAAATTACTGTGTGCCGGTGTCCGGTATTTCTCGTGAATCTTTGAAAAGAAAGGAGGCAACAGTCCGTCGCGGCTCATACTTAGAAATACACGGCTTTGTCCTAGCAAAGTTACCATAATAACCGAGCAGTAACCAAACAGGATAGCCAGTACGATGGCCCGGTTCAACCACGGATAATCCGGATGAATTACTCCTGTGGCATCTGCATGTCCCATGTGGTCAATCGCTACGGCAACAGGTGCGATACCTTGTTGTCCTGCAAAGTCAGAATAATGGGCAACTCCCGTCATTACGTAAGCAAACACCATATAAAGAATGGTGCAAATCAGCAGGGAACCTAGAATGCCGACGGGCATATCCCGTTTCGGATTTTTTGTTTCCTGAGCGGCTGTACTTACGGCATCAAAACCAAGAAAGGCGAAAAATACAATCGCTGCTCCACGCAATACACCCGAGAATCCGAACTCGCCTAAAGTACCAGTATTGGCAGGGATATAAGGAACATAATTCTCTGCATTAATGTATTTCCATCCTAATACAACGAAAATAAGAATCACTGCCACTTTCAGGAACACAATGAAGCCGTTAAAGATAGAACTTCCTTCTGTTCCACGAATCAGAAAAATACTCATCAGCACTACAATCAGTGCGGCTGGTATATTCACAATACCTCCGTCCCAGGGACAAGCAGCAAGTGCATGGGGGATATTTATCCCCACTCCTTCCAGAAAAACAACGAGATATCTGCTCCAGCTGATACTGACGGTAGTAGCGGCAACAGTATATTCCAATACTAGATCCCAGCCGATAATCCATGCTATAAGTTCGCCCATTGTAGCATATGAGTATGTATAAGCACTACCTGCTACAGGTATCATGGAAGCAAACTCGGCATAACATAAACCGGCAAAGCAACAACCTATTGCCGCTATGGCGAAAGATAAAGTAATGGCAGGCCCTGTGTATCCTGCGGCTACTGTTCCGGTGATGGAGAATAATCCGGCACCGATGATAACACCTACTCCTAATGCGATCAAGCTCCATGGTCCCAAGACTCTTTTCAGGGTCTTGTTTCCAGATTCATTGGCTTCGGCTTGTAATGCAGCAAAAGGCTTCTTGATAAATAATCCCATATCTTTTTACAACATATTTAGTGATAATTGTGTGCAAAGGTACGGATAACTGCCCTGAATTACAAGCTATAAGTAAAGGCTATAACGATTATTCGAGATATTTCGTTATTCTTCCACTTAGTTGGAGCAGGGAAATTTCACAGACTTTGGTGTTATATTCAGCAGACAAAATACGTTCTTCCGCATCAAGCAGGCTCTTTTGGGCTTCACGCATCTCGATGCCGGAGAGATCTCCCAGCAGATAACGTTCTTTGGCTATTTCATGGTTTTCACGGGCGGCAACCAGATTCTGGCGTTCCAAATTTAATAAACGTAAATTATTGCGATAGGCCTGCCACAGATTGCTTAAATCCGCTTTCAAGCCCAATTCCAGCTGTTCTCTTTCCAGTTGCGAGTTACGTATTTGCAGGCTGGCATTGCGCTTTTCACGGCGACGGTTACCATCCCATAGGTTAATGCCTACGGTAATTCCTCCGTTTAGTCCCCAATTGCTTCTCCGGCTGGTGGCGTTTGTTTCATATTTGTTGAATGTATAGCCATAACCGGCGTTCAATTTTACATAGGGATAATTACGGGATAGAACCTGACGGTAATCCAATTGGGCAATTGTTGTATTTTGATCAGCTTTCAGCAGGTTGGCATTCGTCTTGAGGGTGGATTCCCATAATTCATCGTAATTCAGCGCATCATTCACTGTTATAATGGAGTCATTGACACGTAGCGGTCGGTTGACTTCCTGTACGGCCATTAACTCGTTCAGGTTGATACGTGAGGTAACCACCAGTTCCTGTTGTTTCATATATTGTGCACTGTCTGCATTGAAGTCCACTTTGGCTTGTTGATAATCCAGCCGGGAAAAATTACCGATATGGTATCGTTCTTCTACAATGCGCAGGCGTTCTTTGGATAAAGACACAGCGTAAAGGAAGTTCTTCAGACGTATTTCCTGTTGTACATAATTATAGTATTCGGCAGTGAGTCCCGCTATGAAGTCTTCAAGGGTAATACGCGTGTTGGTTTCTCCCTGGCGTTCCAGTTCCTTCAGTTTTTTGTAGGTGGTGCTGATATTGAATCCGTCGAACAGAGTCCAGTTTACATCCAGTCCGGCCTTTAAGGTTTGGTCGTAGATGTTTCGTTCACTGGCTGTGGTGCCTGTACTTCTACTCTTGGTATCCGTATTGTCCAACGTTCCTGTATATCCGGCAGACAAATCAACAGTCGGCAGATAACCGGCATTTGCTAATGTGGCATTGTTATGGCTGATCTGTTCTTCATTACGGGTGATACGTATGGAATAATTGTTTGCAAGTTCCTTCCTCCAGACATTTTTTCAGCGTATAAGGATATTGCGCATAGGTGGAAGCCACCCATGCAGTACAGATACATAAAGTTATAATGATTCGTTTCATACAGTTTCTGTTTTAACGTTTCGGTTGGTAGATATATAACTATAAATAGCCGGTACGATATACATGGTCAGGAAAGTAGATACTAACATTCCTCCCACAACAGCCGTACCCATGGCGATACGTTGGTTGGCGCCTTCTCCTGTTGCGAATGCCAGCGGGATCAAGCCTAATACGGTAGAGGCACTTGTCATGAGAATAGGGCGCAAGCGTTGCAAAGCGGCATCCCGTATGGCCTGCATCTTGTTTTCACCGGATTCTTGTTTCTGATTGGCAAATTCCACAATCAAGATACCATTCTTTGCTACCAGACCAATCAGCATAATAATACCGATTTGGCTGAATATGTTCATGGTAATGCCACCGGTATACATGAAAATCAGTGCTCCTGCAATGGCCAGAGGAACGGTAAGCATGATGATGAAAGGGTCCTTGAAACTTTCGAACTGTGCCGCCAGAATAAGATAGATAAGTATCAATGCCAGAATGAAAGCAAACATCAGGCTGGATGAACTTTCCCGATAGTCTTTGGAGTCTCCCGACAAGGCGGTACGGAAGGTTTCGTCCAAAGTCTGGGCGGCGATTTTATCCATTTCTTCCAAGCCTTGTCCGATGGTCTTTCCATCTGCCAGTCCGGCAGATACGGTAGCGGAAATAAAACGGTTGTAGTGGTACAATTTAGGAGGAGCTACGGATTCTACAAATTCTACCAGATTGTCCAATTTGAATCATTTCCCCTTTGTCGCTTCGTATGTAAATAGATTTGATATTGGCCGGTGTATTACGTTGTTGGCGGTTTATCTGACCCAAAATCTCATATTGTTTTCCATTCATATAAAAATAGCCCATACGTTGTCCGCTGAGACCGTATTGCAGTGTTTCGGCTATATCACGCACGGTGGCTCCCATTGTACCTGCCTTATCACGGTTAATATTCACTCTCATTTCCGGGCTGCTGAACTTCAGGTCCACGTCCGCCATCTGGAAAGTAGGGTTGTCATATACTTTGCTTAAAAAAGCCGGTAATACTTTCTCCAGTTTTTCTATACTGACAGCTTGTAGTACATATTGTACGGGCATACTTCCTCTCCGTCCGCCGAAAGAAGACTGTTGTTGCACAAAGGCACGTGCTTTCGTCTTGTTGCGGATGGCCTGTGAGATACGTTCGGCAACTTCCATCTGGGTGTAATCACGATCTTTGATATCTTTCAATGTGATACGTATATTTCCACTGCCACTGGAAACACGTGCGGTTACAGATTCGGCATCGGGTATAATAGAATCTACCAGATTGTTGATATCTTCCGTATAATCACGGATGTATTCATAGCTGGCGCCTTCGGCTGCACGGGTATTGATACTTATTTGCGACCGGTCTTCCATCGGAGCCATTTCAGCGGGTATCTGGACCCAAAGTACTCCGATGGCTATCAACATAATCACTGTAACAGGTATTGCCCATATGCGTCTTTTAAGAAAAGCGTTCAGTGAACGGGCATATATGCGGTTCATACCTTCAAAGAAAGGCTCTGTCTTTTGGTAGAACCATCCCTGTTTTTCCCGTTTTATCAATAGCTTGGTTGCCAGCATAGGGGTGAACGTTAATGCGGCAAAGGAAGAAATGATGACCGAACCTGCCACAACGAAACTGAACTCACGGAACAGACGTCCGCTGGTTCCTTCCATAAATACGATGGGCAGGAACACTGCCACCAAGGTGATAGTGGTGGAGATAACAGCGAAGAAAATTTCTTTTGCCCCTTCTATTCCTGCTTCGAACGGACGCATACCTCGTTCTATGCGGATATAGATATTCTCTGTCATAACGATGGCGTCATCCACTACCAAACCTACGGACAATACCACCGCCAGCATGGTCAGCACATTGATGGAGAAACCTGCTATGTACATCACAAAGAAAGCTCCGATCAATGAAACCGGAATCACGATGCAGGGAATCAGTGTCACGCGCCAGTCGCGCAAGAACAGGAAAATGATGATGATAACCAGTACGAACGCTTCATACACCGTACTTTTTACTTCATCAATGGAAGCGCGGATAAACTTAGTGTTGTCAAAGCCATAGCTGTATTTCACATCGTCGGGCAAGTCCTTCTTCATCTGCTCCATACGCTGGTATACGGCATCGGCGATTTCGATATGGTTGGCACCGGGTTGTGGAATGACAACGACACCTACCATCGGCACTCCGTTCATTTTCATGTAACTCTTGATATCTGCCGGACCTAGTTCGGCGTAACCGATATCGCTGAAACGGACCACTCTTCCGCCTACTTCTTTTAATATGATGTTATTGAATTCTTTAGCGGTGTGCATTTGTCCCATGGTGCGTAAGGTCAATTCTACGGTATTACCTTCAATGCTGCCCGAGGGGAGTTCTATATTTTCATTGGTTATCGCGTTCTTTACATCTACCGGAGTAATACCATATCCTGCCATTTTGGTGGGGTCGAGCCATAGGCGCATGGAGTAACGTTTTTCTCCCCAAATAGATACGCTGCTTACATCCGAAATGGTTTGCAGTTGTTCTTTTACGGTCAAGTCTGCTATTTCACTCAGTTCCAACAGAGAGCGGCTGTCACTTTGGATAGCTACCATCAGGATAGGCGTTGCATCGGCATCAGCCTTGGATACAGTAGGAGGGTCACAGTCGCGTGGCAGGTAACGTTGTGCGCGGGACACTTTGTCGCGTACGTCATTGGCGGCAGTTTCCAAATCGACGGATAATTCAAATTCCACTGTGATACGGCATTGCCCTTGTTGGCTGACACTGGACAAAGAACGGATTCCCGGAATACCGTTGATGTTTTGTTCCAAAGGCTCGGTTATCTGATTCTCGATTACATCGGCATTGGCACCCGAGTAACTACAGGTAACAGAGATGATCGGATTATCTACTGAAGGATATTCGCGGACTCCCAATGTATTGTAACCGATCAGTCCGAAAAGTAATATGATGATGGTAAGCACGGTGGCAAGCACAGGCCTACGGATACTAAGTTCGGAAATATTCATAAAAGTATTTTTTTAGTTGTTAGTTAATGGCCTGAAGTTCCACAGGCATTCCCTTACGTAATTGCAGTGTACCCGATGTCAGGATGGTATCACCCACAGACAATCCTCGTACAATCTGTACTTCGGCTTCGGTACGAAGACCTATGATAACATCTACAGGGTCTGCAACTCCGCTACGATAAACAAATACTTTATTTTTACCCATTTCGGGGACAATCGCTTCGGATGGAATCGCTATCGCATCTTCTATTTCTTTTTGTTTTAATTGAATATCTGCATATCTGCCTGCCAGCAGTTCGCCGTTGCGGTTGGGGTAGATGGCACGGATGTTCAATGAATGGGTTTCCATATCTATACTGGATTCGGTTGCATAAACCTGTGCATGATAGGTATCCAGTTTTCCTTCTACTTTGAATTCCAGATTAGTCCCTTTTTTTATTTCCCGGGCATAACGTTCCGGTACAGCGAACTCTACTTTCAATGGAGTCACTTTGGTCAGTCTGGCTACTACAGTGGTGGGGGAGGCGTATGCTCCCGTACTGACCTGCCTCAATCCGATGATACCGTCGAATGGTGCGCGGAGTTCGGTCATGTCAATGTTGGCTTTGATATTTTCGATATCAGCGTTAAGGGTGGCAAGTTCGGTTTTTACCTGTTCGTATGCTTCTTTACTGACCGCATCTCGTTTTAACAGGGCGTTTTGGCGGAACACACGGTCTTCGGCTAAAGGTATTTGTGCTTCCAGACGTTTTTAACTGAGCCTGTAACTGCCGGTCGTTTACTTTGGCAAGTAATTCTCCTCGTTTTACCAATGTGCCTTCTGTGAAAAAATATCGGTGATCTTTCCGGAGGTTTCAAAAGACAGACTCACTTCTTCGTCAGGAACCAGGCGTCCGGTCACCAATATTTCATCTGTCAGCAAGTGTGGTTTTATGACTTGTGCATTGACTTTCAATGTGCGTTGCTTGTTTTCTTTAGGCAACGCGTCGGCGGCTGTCAGTTCTTCATTTTCGTGAGGGGTAAATTGATAGATGCCTAGTCCGGCCAAGCCGGCTCCGATTAATATAATGATGCCCCATTTGATTCGTTTGTTCATGTGCCTTTCTATATGGGTTTAATAAATACGTTAATGTAAGATTAGATAAAAAAACGTGGCGTTCAGTTTAAACGCCACGTTCTTTTTTAATATTTTTTTCGTTTGCCAGTTTCCACATCGCAAGGAAAGAGGCTTTGGTTATATCGACTATCTTCAGCCAATTGATTTTCTGTGTTTCATCTCCCGGAAGGTGATAATCGGGATGGGCATCAGTGTGATACCATATAATAGGTATTCCCAGTTTTGGCGAACGTGCCGTTGTCGCTGCCTCCCACCGGATTGTCCCAAGCCCGGTAGTCAGGGGATAACTGCAAGCGGTAATCCTCAATATCTTTTTTCAGCCAGTCACCGAAGGCCTGATGGGCTGCGGTATAGAAGTAAACGAAATAATCGGGCTGGTCCTCCCGGTTGTTACGTCCTATCATGTCATAGTTCAAATAGCCTTTTACCTTTTTAATATCCGGATAGTTCATGGCGAAATAACGGGAGCCCAGCAATCCCTTTTCCTCACCATCCCAAAAAGCGAAGATAACGGTACGTTCCGGCTGCTCGCCGGTAGCAAGAAAAGCACGGGCTACCTGTAATACGGCTTGAACGCCTGATGCATTATCATCTGCACCGTTATAAATCTGATCTCCTTCCAGCATCGGATCGTAGCCTATGTGGTCGTAATGTGCACCGATAATGACAATTTCATTTGGATTCTTTCCTTCTATTTTACCTAAGATATTACGTAATGCCAATTTTTGATATACCACTTTTTTCAGTTCCGCAATAGAATCGGGATGTACTTGCCAGCGTTTCCCTTTCACTTGCCGTTCAGCATGATACACGTCAAAGGGCTGTATATAGTCTCCGTCCAGTGGCTTTATTCCCATCTGTTTCAGGCAGGAAATGATATAATTGCCTGCAATGCGTCCACCTTTCCATCCGGCTTCGCGTCCTTCCAGTTCGTCACAGGCCAAAAAGCCGATATGTGCTTCGGCTGTGGCACGGTTAATGGTTTCTACTCCTTTTTTTTTCAGGAGCTACTTTTTTAGGAGAAGCGGCATTCAGCCCGGTGGTGCATAATGCAAACAGTGCAATAGCTAAGAGGTGTTTTTCATAAAGTTGTGGTTTTTAGTAAGCGGCGCGATACTTGCCTTCTTCCTTGTCTTCCAACATATTCAGGTAAGAAGTATAGCGTGACTCGCTGATTAGATGTTTCTCCACTGCATCGCGTACGGCGCATCCGGGCTCGTGCCTGTGGGTGCAGTTTCCATACTTGCAATGAGCGGAATATTCAAATATTTCTTTAAAGTAATGTCCTACTTCCTCTTCTTCCATATCGAATGTTCCGAAACCTTTGATACCCGGAGTGTCGATGATGTATCCGCCGCCGTCTACCGGGAACATTTCGGAAAAGGTTGTGGTATGCATTCCCTTGTTATGGTAATCGGATATTTCACCTGTTTTCAAAGTTTGTTCAGGTAAAATGGCGTTGATTAATGTTGATTTCCCTACTCCTGAGTTGCCGGAAAGCAAAGTGACCTTCCCTTCCAGGTCTTTTTTCACTTCATCTGTACCTATGTTGTTCAGTGCGGAAACTTTGAAGCAAGGGTAACCGATGTATGTGTACAGGTTTATCAGAGCATCCATATAGCGTGTATCATCCTCATTATACCTGTCTGTCTTATTGAATATCAGTTTGACGGGTACACGGTATGCTTCCGCGGTGGCTAGAAACGGTCAATGAATATAGTTGAGGTTTCGGGATAATTAATTGTAACAATCAGCATACATTGATCCAGATTGGCAGCCAGTATGTGCGATTGTTTGGAAAGGTTGGAGGCGCGCCGGATGATATAGTTCTTGCGGTCTTCTATCTCACTGATGAAGGCGGTTCCTTCATTGTTGATAATGATTTGTACATAATCTCCTACAGCAATGGGATTGGTACTCCGAATACCCTTTAAACGGAAATTTCCTTTGATCTTGCATTCGATGGTACGTCCGTCTTCTGTTTTGACAAGATACCAGCTGCCTGTGTTTTTATTACTAGTCCTTTCATAAATTAAAATGAAGAATGAAAATGAAGAAAGAGGAATTGGATCGCACGGACAAAAGCAAGGCTGTGCAGGACAATTCTTCCTTCTTCATTATTATTGCTTCATTATTTTAAGTTCTTCATTAAACCGTCATAATTTCTTTATCTTTCTCTGCTAGAAGTTCTTCAATCTTCGCGATATATTTATCGTGTACTTTCTGAAGTTTGGCTTCCGCATTCTTTTGCTCGTCTTCGGGCATACCCTCTTTAACGGCCTTTTTCAGTGTGTCTATAGCGTCACGGCGTGCGTTGCGTATACTTACTTTTGCGGTTTCGCCTTCGCCTTTACATTGTTTGGCCAGTTGCTTGCGGCGTCTCTGTCAATGGCGGAATACCCAACGGATAATTTCACCGTTGTTTTCGGGAGTGATGCCCAGATCAGAGTCCATGATAGCTTTTTCGATGATACGGAACATACTTTTGTCCCATGGCTTGATGGCGATACTGCGTGCATCGGGAGTAGTCACGGCAGCTACATTACTGATGGGAACCATGCTTCCATAAGAGTCAACACGAATGCCGTCCAGCAACCGGGTACTGGCTTTTCCTGCACGAATGTGCGCTAAGGCTTCTTCCAAATACATAACGGCCATGTCCATTTTCTCTTGTGCGTCGTTGATGCAAGTTTTTGCGTCTATCATACTGTTCTGTTATTTAAGTTGTTTATTGATTCGTTTTAAGTGAAACAAAAGTAATTTATTTTTTGATTATTCTGCAATAAAAGAGAGATGATTTTATATTTCTAACGGCTCTTTACCTTATCATCACCAGTTTTAAGTTGTTGGGGCTTTATTAAAAACAAATGAAAAGTTTTTGTGTTTTATCGGATAACAGCTATCTTTGTTTCTATCCCATAAGCAGAATTAGAAAACAATGAGAATATGGAAGAAAATTACAGACGATACCCCATAGGTATACAGAATTTTGAGCAGTTGCGTAACCGGAATTGTGTATATGTAGACAAGACCGAACTGGTTTACCGATTGGCTAACACGGACAGTGTGTATTTTCTGAGCCGTCCGCGGAGGTTTGGGAAAAGCTTGTTGGTGTCCACTCTTGAGGCTTACTTTCAAGGGAAAAAGATTTGTTTAAGGGGCTGGCCATGGAGCGTCTGGAAAAGGACTGGAACGTGTATCCGGTATTCCATATTGATTTCAGTCTGACTAAATATACTACCCTGTTCGATTTGCAGGAACAGTTGAATCTGTTTTTTACTTCGTTGTGAAAAGGTTTATGGGGCGGAAAAGGAGGAAAAGACTCCTGCTGCTCGTCTGCAAGGTATGATCCGTCGTGCGTATGAACAGACCGGTCTGCCGGTCGTTGTCCTGATTGACGAATACGACGCTCCTCTTTTGGACAGTAATTCCAACATCCCCTTGCAGCAGGAGCTTCGGAATGAACTGCGTAAGTTTTTCAGTCCTCTCAAGGGATTGGGGCAATACCTTCGTTTCCTCTTTATCACGGGAATCAGCAAGTTCAGCCAGATGAGCATCTTCAGTGAGCTGAATAATTTGAAGAACATCAGTATGCGGGATGACTTCAGCGCGATATGCGGCATCACCGAGCGGGAGTTGCTGGACGAGCTTCGTCCGGACATTGAGCGGATGGCTTTGGCGAACGGCGAGACGTATGAAGCTGCCTGTGCGCATCTGAAGCGGCAGTATGACGGGTATCATTTCAGCAAGCATTGTGAGGATATTTACAATCCTTTTAGTCTGTTCAATGCCTTTGATGCAAAGGAGTACAAGAATTTCTGGTTCTCTACCGGCACTCCTACTTTCTTGATTGATTTGTTGCAGGAAACGGATTTTGACGTGCGCCAGCTGGAGGGGGTGGAGGCTACAGACGAGCAGTTTGATGCCCCGACGGAACGTGTAACTAGTCCTATCCCCGTTTTATATCAAAGTGGTTACCTGACGATCAAGGGATATGATCCCGAGTTCCAGGTGTACCGGCTGGCTATCCCAACGGGGAGGTGCGTAAAGGTTTCATCGAGTCCCTGTTGCCCGCTTACCTTGAGTTGCCGGGTCAGAGCAGTACTTTTTATGTCGTTTCCTTCATTCGCGATCTTCGTAAGGGAGATATAGAGAGCTGCTTGGAACGTACGCGTTCTTTCTTTGCTTCCATTCCCAATGATTTGGAGAACAAGACGGAGAAGCATTACCAGACCATCTTTTATTTGTTGTTCCGTCTGATGGGGATGTATGTGGACAGCGAGGTGAAAAGTGCGGTGGGGCGTGCGGATGTGGTCATAAAGATGCAGGATGCCATTTATGTGCTGGAATTTAAATATGACGGTACGGCCCGGGAGGCATTGGCGCAGATAAACAGCAGGCTGTATGCTGTTCCTTATCGCAAGGATGGCAGGCGCATCGTGAAGGTGGGGATTAATTTCGACAGTGCCACCCGTACTATCGGGGACTGGGTGATAGAAGTGGAAGATACGGTGGATAATTTGTAGCTTGCAGGCGGAGTGACATTTCGAAGGTGGCTGTCTGCTTTTGATGAATACTTAAGCCTTTTTCCCCTGTATACTAAGTCTTTTCTACTGCATGATTAAGCTTTTTCATACGGTAACCTACTACAGACTCCGATAATGGACTGTATAAACTATTGTAGTGGACCGTACGGTCTGATGTAACAGACTGTACAGTCTACTGACGGAGTCTGTAGTAGGTTACCGCATGAAAGGCCTTAACTGTACGGAAGAACCCCCTTAATCTACGGGGAGAATACTTTTATAGGCAAGATTGTTATTTTTTATCATCTGTCTGAAGATTGCTTTTCTTTGGAAAGGAGAATAAGAAGGTTGCCCTTTTGAAGTAAATCTGGCCGGTAAGCATTATCTTTGCATTAAAAAAGATGATAACTTTATATTTAGCCCGTCACGGGCAGACAGAAGAGAATATCGCCCGTATTTTCCAAGGACATATGCCGGGCACGCTGACTGTTGAAGGAATAGCACAGGCTGAAGCGCTGCGTGATACTTTGCGGAATATCTCTTTGGATGCAGTGGTCAGTAGTGATTTGAAACGGTGTGTGGATACGGCCCGTATCGCGGTGGAAGGTCGGAACCTGCCTTGGGAGAAAACGGTCTTGTTGCGTGAAATCGATTGGGGGAGTTGGACAGGTCTTGCCATTAAAGAAGTTGATTTGCAACATTTTCCGGCAGATGTGGAAACGGAGGCAATGCTGTATGAGCGTGCGGGGCGTTTTGTGGACTACTTGAAAGAGCGATATGATGGAAAACAGGTGTTGGCAGTCGGGCATGGACTGATAAACAGGGCGGTACAGGCACACATTCAAGGAGTGACTTTGGAACATTTACGTAGTGTGCCAAAGATGAATAATGCGGAACTACGCCGGTTCAAGTTAACGTAATTCCGCATTGAATAACACGTGGTTATTGCAAAGTGATTCCCATGATTCCTATCACCACATCATTGGACAGGGTTTCCAGGGTCAGCCTTTTTAGTTCCTTGGAATGATCCAAAGGAATATCGAGCAATATGCCTGCACCACCTTCTATCTCACGTCCATATACACCAGTGATGTTGAGTTCCTTACCCAGATCACGGCTTACTTTACCGCTTTTCAAGTGCAGACGGTACGGCCGGGGAGCAGTTGCTTGGAATGCTTTGCCGTCCACATAGAAATCTTGTTCTATAGGACACCAGTTGTCCGGATTGGTCAACTCCGTTGCTTGGGAAGTTCCGTCTGCATAGTGTATGCGTATTATTCCATTGGCAATGTGGCACTGCATGTGGTTGGTACTTCCCGCCATCAGCAGATAAGCATGTGAGGCAGTGCCTGATAGTGAGATGGTGGAACTGTCCGGGTAATTATCCCATAGGGAGGTGAAAAGAATGTTGTTTCCTTTTTCTTTCAGACGGAAGGGGATGCCTAAAGACGTTTGGAAAGTATCATGATGTACAAGACTGCGTAATCCCGAGTCGTCTATGGTAGCACTCAGCAGCGGATGACACCATTCTCCTATTCCCTGTGTGGGAAGTTGCAACGTAGTGTATGGAGACCGGGGAGACAAGTATTCATTTTGATATATATCGGTGACGGAAGCATTCAGTTGCCGGTCAAAATCAACCATCCGGCATTTTTCGGGACGGATATCTGCAAAGTCTGTATAGGAGGGGGATTCCCAGACGTTCTCTATATAGATATTAACAGGTTGCCACCAATCCATTTCTCCCTGATGGGTGTAAACAAAGAAAGTGTGGTGTCCCGGTTCACCTTTTATCTGTGCGTTGAAAGCGGTGGCTTCCACAGTGTGATTTGCTAAAACGCTCTGAGGATCATATACTTGGGAGATGGATGCTCCCGAAGGTATTTGCAAAGCCAACTTCCCGTTTGAAGTGATGACTGGTTCTTGGACTGCCAACGTGTGAAGTGGTGCTCCTTCCCATTCGATGGTAATGGTGGTTGAAGATGTTCCTTCCGCCTGGATTGAAAGAAGAGGATAGCCGTGGGCCGATTCGATGGATTGCCATGTGGCAGGGACACCGTTCACTTTTACTGAACGGATCTTCTCTTTTCTGGCATTGACGTGCAATACCGGATGGAGAGGAGTCTGGAACCGTTGTGTGATATGATAGGTATCCGTATCTTCTTTCCGGGTAAAGCGATAGTTTATATCGGGAGTGCTGACGGAAGCCTTGTCCCAGTCGTCCGGGAAGCCCGGCCGGAGGATGATTTGCTGGTTCAGGGCATCCGGCAGGATACCGAACAGACCTTGGATCAGTACTCGTGAAGCGACTCCGATGGGATCACCGAAATCGCGGTAGCATTCTCCGCGTGCGGCATCATAGAAGCTGATCTGGCCGAAGTTACCCGGACTGTCTCCTAGATACATGCCGTCCAGAACAGAACTTTTCAAAAGTTTGTATCCGGCGTCGGCACGTCCGGCCTGGAAGTATGACAATGCGGTATGCATCACTTCGGCAAAGGCGACATTATTAATGCTCCATGAGTAGGGCAGCCAGTTGGTGGTGGCGATAGTGGCATAGCCATTCTCTTTTAATCCATGGGCCGTGACGGGGATATGAGGAATGGACGTGTCTACATAACGGGTAGCTTGATAGGCTTGGAACGGATTGGCTGTCTCGCTGTCTATAGCATGATAAATGGTCCATACAGCGGCACTTTCGTGTACTCGCTTGTGACCCATAAAATCTTGATATTCCGCCCAATGTCCTTTGTCGGGAAGCCATAGCCTCTCGTTCATGGCTTTCAGAATCTTTTCGGCTTCGTTGCGGTAAGGAGTGGGATCTTCGCCTATCTTTTCTGCCAATTGAGCCGCTGTCTTGTTGGCACGGTAGTTATAAGCCGATGAATGGGTGACTGCTCCGCTATTGTAATAAAGGGCGTCACTGGCCCAAATGCAGGCGTACGCGTCATACAGCCCGTCGTTATCCGGGTCGTAGTTCAGCTTTTCCCATGTGAGGTGACGGGTGATGACAGGCCACATTTGGCGGACATAATCCAAGTCCCCCGTCCACTTGAAATGCCATAACAATTCGTCTATGTAGCAAAGGTTCATGTCGTAGTGGTGCATCTGATTATTGCGGTGCGGATTACGGCAGATGTATCCGTTACTGTATTGGGGTGTACCCCATTTCTTGACGGAACGTGCCAGATGCAGGGCGGAATCTTGTGCCGGATGGGGGAAGGTGTTGGGCACTTCGGTGACCTGACTTGCCGCGTATGCGTTGAAATGGGTCCGGGCACGGTCATGCCATCCCAAAACATCGCCGGTATAGGCGGCTCGCCAGCCACTGAGGGGCATTCGCCAGCCTATGGCACCGTGTAGCCACACTTCGCCGTCCCAGATTCCATCGGCAGCCATAGCCAGCGTGCCTCCTAAGGTGTTGAAATAAGGGTCGGGTGTTTCAATGCGGATGCGTGAGGCTGTTTCGGAGCGGGCGGCGTTCTGCCTTTTTAAACAGGTTTTCGCCTTCGGCAGTCGTCAGTGTGCGTAGTTCCTGGTTTTCCAATAGAATATAAAGTGTTCCGTCTATCTGCACCGGGAAGGATTGTAACTGTTGAGGCTGGAGAGGAGCTTCGAAACTGTCGGCAGGGTCGCTCCCATGTCTCCGTTACGGTTTAGTTTGGAATTACGTATCTCTGAAATGGATGCCAGTAGAACGGGATGAATTCCTTGAAATTCCGGGCGTGAATTGCCAGATGGCCCCTTCTTTATCGGGAAGTGCCCATGTGGTAATGGATAAGCTTCCGCCTCCGAAAGCCGGATCAGATAAACTGTAGCTGCGGCGTCCCGCTGTATAACGGGACTCGCAGTGTTCGGTAGAGTCAAGGGCTACCGTGCTCCGGAGGTTTGCAGTTTAAAGCAGATGTGCTTCGGATTCTCCTTGGTATAAGCAGCGAATACGGGCCGGTCGCTTGTTTCCAGCCGGAATGCTGTGTGGCTGCCGTATAAGGCACGGGTAAAGCGATTCTTACCGTTGATGCAGACAAAATCGTCTCCGTCAGGGGTATATTGCAGGCTTCGGTGGCATTCCGGCGATGTTCGTTGTACGAAGTGGATTCTATGAAATCACCTATCTTTTGTGGCTGCTTGGTTTGTCCTGCGCCGGAAACGCTACCGATGCCCAACAGGCATAGAAGTAAATATGTCGTTTCATGATAATAACTGCTAACTCCTGTTCTTACGGTAACGGCTGTAACCCTTCCCAGCGTACATTCCATTTGCCATCTTTCGGAAATCCGGGATTGTTTCCTTCCGATCCGTCCCATCCGGCGCACATCATGGCGACTGTGGTCAGTAATCCACCGTTGCCGGGCAGGTAAATACGCAGACGCCCGTCCTGGTAATTGTGACCGTTTACCAGATAGGTGTTGGTACGCTTGTCCATCAATAATGCGCTGACCGCCTTTTCGGGCTCACCCATTCGGGCGGCATTCATGGCTGTCATCGGATAATCCCAGCCCCAGGTCTTGTCCCAGTTCCAGTTATCCCAAATCCAGTGCAGGGTGTTTTTCATATATCCGGCATGAATCAGCTGATTCATGGGCAGGATGCCGACAGCGCCCAGCACTGCCATGTGGTCTGAGGTAAAACGGATATCTTTATAGGTATCCACCGCGGTCTCGGCTGCCAGATACAGCTGTTCGTCGTTGTATGCCAGCGGAGATAATTTCTCTATCAGCACATCCCATTCGGGTACACGTTCCATCCCTGTACGTTCACGCCATGTTTGGGCGACTTGCATGGCGAAATGCCAGTACGAAAGTTCAAAAGGCGGATTGACAGTTTCGGCGGCGCGCAACGTTTCCTGTGCGGGGATAGCGCCTTTCAAGACATAACGGTCGTGCTCTTCCTCGTATGTGGCGAATGAATACATGAATTCGGCGGTTTCCTGTATCAGGCTATTGTATTTTTTCAGCAGTTCTTCCGATGGATTAGCCCGATAGAGCAATTCTGCCAGGTAGATGAGATGAGGCTGTTGCCAGATCAGGAAGCTGCCTACTTTAGAGGGGGCTTCCGTACCGCTGGGATCAGTCATTTTCATCCATCGTATGCCTTTGAAACCTTGTCTTTCCGCTATCTGGCGGGCTATGGGTTCCACGGTTTCATACCAGGATAAAGTGCGGTCCAGCAATTCGGGATGTCCCCATAAGGCGAATTGTGCCTGATGCCACCAGATCATTTCCAAATGGAATTTCCCGAACCAGGAGTTGTAAGTCAGTCCGGTTTCCTGTGGCGGGGTTGATCCGGCGCATTGGATGGCGAGCAGATATTGGCTTAATACGACCCGGCGTTCCAATTCTTTGGCACGGACATCCGTACATTGTGAGAAGTCGGCGACAGCTCCCTGTGTCCAGTAATTTTGCCAATGTCCGGAAGAGGCTTGTTGTACTTCCGCAAAAGTCAGGATGGGAGAAGCGGACGCTTGCGGTGTGAATTGGCAGGTGAATGTAAATACACTGTCCGTTGGCGTGAGTACGAAATAGTTTGCACTTTTTTCCCTCAGCTTCGCAGCGCCTTCCCAACTGATTGTTACATAATAGGTGGTTGCGTCGAGTGTTCTTTTTAACACGGCCGATTGTGCATCTTCACTGACCAGGGTCGTGCTATGCTTATCATTCGCCTCCCAATTACAAGCATCGTCACAGTGACCGCCCGTGGGATAGGGGAAGTGAAACTTGATGCCGGCAGGTTGTCGGGCCGACAGGCGTGCGGCAATCATGTCACGCTCCGGATGGCAGACTGTCTGAATGTGGTAGGGAGTTTCTTTGAGGGTGAACCGGCTGTTGATGATACCGTTCCACATATCCAGTGATTGCTGTATGTTTTGCACATCCGAGGGACGTACTTCATTTTCTAATTCAAGTCCGATGATACCCAGATGCAGGCGGTGTGGGTTTACACGATACCAGTCGGATGCTTCCTTTGCTCTGCCGGGTTCTTTTGGGTTGGGTGGCATATAGCTCTTTGTGCCCGTGGCCGAAGTCATACTCCACCAAGGCTTCCTCCGGTTTATAGTTTTCGGGATTTCCGAAGCTGTGCCATCCCCATTGGCTTTGTGTACCCAGTGGAACTCCGTTTTTATAGACTTCGGGAAAAGTCTGCAATCCTGTAGCATCTACCGTGTAGGCAAATTCTCCGTTTCCTACCGACAGGGAGGATAATGAATCCATGGCAGTTACTTCCGGATTATTGCGTGTTACCAGTGCATGGCGGTCTATGGCTTCCTCTTGGGGAGAGGTGCAAGCGGCCAATGCAAACATTGTCAGAGCATAAATGGTGTGTTTCATTGTATATAGCTAATTTAAAAAGATGGATAATTCTGTTGTTTATGCGATATGATTCTATTTGCCAAGTTGCAGGCAACCCATGATGAAAGGACCGGTAGCTTTGACATCGTTGTCACGCATCTTTTCGCCAATGTAATATTCAAAGCTTCCGTCGCGGTAAGGAGTGCCGCCCAGTCCGCCTACTTGACAGCAACGGGTCAGCGTCAGAGTTCCGTCGGGGTTTTCGCGAAGCAATGTTTTCTTTAATCCGTTGAAGGCTTTTTCCGCGATGGTCCGGTATCGGGCGTCTATATATCCTTTGTTCACCGCTTTGGCATAAGTATACATACATTGGGTGGTTACGGATGCTTCGGGAAAATTACCTTCACGTTCGGGCTGGTCTATTACCTGATACCATAGCCCGTCTCTTTGATAGTTGGGCAGGCTTTCTGCCAAACCTTGAATCCAACTGATAAGCGAGGCACGGCCGGGGTGGTTGTCGGGAATATAGTCCAGTACATCTACCATGGCCATGAACCACCAGCCTATACTGCGTCCCCAGAAGTTAGGTGAAGTACCGTCTTGCGGATTTGCCCAACGTTGGGATTTGCTCTCGTCCCAGGCATGATGATATAATCCGGTTTCCGGTGAATAGGTATGTTTGTGGCAAAGTGTGAATTGTTTTACCGCCTCATCAATCAGATCAGGACGGTTGAATTCCGCTCCATAGCGGGCTAGGAAAGGAGAAGCCATATAAAGTCCGTCCAGCCACATCTGATGTTGATAGATCAATTTATGCCAGAAGCCACCTTCCAGCGTACGTGGTTGTCTTTTGAGTTGTTCGACCAGCAGGTCCATGGCTGCTTTATATTTTTCTTTGCCTGTTTCTTTATAGAGGTCGAACAGTACTTTTCCTGAATTGATGTAATCCAAGTTGTAAGTTGACATATCATAGAGGTGGATTTCTCCTTTTTCGTTAATCAAACTATCCGCCCATTCCTCAACATACGTAAAGTAACGTTTGTCACCGGTATTTTTCCACATATCCAGCATGGCGCAGCAGCCTACTCCTTGTGAATACCCGAAAAGAGCCGTTTGCCATGATCCAGCTGATAAGCTTTGGGAAAGCGGAGCATCTCAGAGTCGGCAAAGCGCCGGGCATACGAGTCGGAAGATATGCCGGGAAGGGTTGTGGGGACTGTAGGGAGAGGGGCTACACATACTTCTCCACTGTACGGAATTGCTTTTTGGGCTTGGAGAGACATGGGAGCCATGCAGGCAGTCAATAAACAGATGTAACAGTAATTTTTTCATGGTATTTCCTGTCGTTTTTATAGTCTTTGAATGATTTACATTTTTTGCTGATGTAAAAATAGGCTAATTAACGCTATAAGTCCATGAATAATTGTTCATTTAGATGGAAAATCTATCGGTTGAGTCTCTTTTTTAAGGAATATGTGTCAATAAAGAACGAATTTGTGGAAAAAATGGTAAGACAGAGAAAAACTGTTCACCCATCTGTCATTTAGAAGGAAATAAGGAATGACAAATGGATGAACTTGATGAGAAAATCAGTTGTGTACCAGTGTTCCTATATTTTCACCGGTCATTACTTTTTTCAGGTTACCTACTGTGTCCATGCCGAAAACGATAATGGGCAGGTTGTTTTCCTTGCACATGCAGGTTGCTGTAAGATCCATTACTTTCAAACCGCGCTTCAATACCTCATCGTAGGTGATATCGTCAAATTTCGTAGCAGTGGGGTCTTTTTCCGGATCAGCTGTATAAATGCCGTCCACGCGTGTTCCTTTCAACATCACATCGGCTTCTATCTCGATACCACGCAGGGAAGACCCGGTATCGGTAGTAAAAAACGGATTGCCTGTTCCGGCAGACATAATCACAACTTCTCCGTTTTCCATCGCTTCAATCGCTTTCCATTTGTTGTAAAACTCACCGATGGGTTCCATGCGGATAGCTGTCAATACACGTGCCTTGACTCCGGCCGCTCCCAATGCGGAACTCAATCCCAAGCTGTTGATAACGGTTGCCAACATCCCCATTTGGTCACCTTTTACACGGTCAAAACCTTTGGAAGCTCCGCTCAGCCCCCGGAAGATGTTTCCACCACCGATTACAATACCTATTTGTACGCCAAGGTCGTGTATTTCCTTGATTTGTTGCGCATATTCACCCAGACGTTTTTCGTCTATACCATATTGCTTTTCGCCCATCAGGCTTTCGCCGCTCAGCTTCAGTAGAATTCTTTTAAATCTTGCCATATTGGTTTGTCTTTTAGTTTTTGCAAAGATAAAAATATTAATCTTTTTACTTGTTTTATATCCTAAAATATTTCTTCCCATGACTCCTTGCATTACTCCGCGAAGTAGAAGATAGGTAATGAATGCCATCCATAAAGCGTGATTGCCCATTGTCCCCCGGAAACCATAGTAAATAAGAAAGAAACTGACAGAGGCTACTATCATGGCTTTCAGCATCAGATGGGTGGCTGTCGCACCGATGAATATTCCATCGAACAAAAAAAGCAGAGAAGCCTGCCAAAGGAATGGCAAGTACCCAATAAAAATAACTTTCGGAAGCATGAATGACAGTTGTTTCGTCAGTCAGTAATCCGAGAAAGGATTGTCCCCCTATACTATATAATAAGGTGAAAGCAAGCGATAATCCTACTCCCCAGCCGAATAGTTGGCGAACCGTCGTGTGGAGTGCTTTCTGATTATTGGCTCCGATATATCTTCCTGCCAATGCTTCTCCGGCGTATGCGAAGCCGTCCATAATGTAGGAGAATAAAGTGAATAATTGCATAAGTAATGTATTGACCGCCAACACCACTTCTCCTTGTGCCGCACCAGCCGAGGTGAAAAAGACAGTAACCGCTACCAGGCAGATGGTACGGAAAAAGATATCCCTGTTTACTTGGAAGAAACGGTACATGGCCTGTTTGTCAAAGAAGGAATGCCATTCTATGCGTTTCCGCAGGGTGCTGTAGTAGCGTAACCACAACAAATATGCCATGACTAGCCCGGCATATTGTGCAGTTAACGTTCCGATGGCGACACCTTCTATTTTCATTCCTAATCCATATACAAGAAGAAGACTGACCGCAATGTTCACTATATTTTGTGTGATGGCTATATACATGGGGAAACGGGAATTTTGCATACCGATATACCAGCCGGCAAAACTGTAAAGCCCTAATACAGCCGGTGCTCCCCAAATACAGATATAGAAATAGAGGGACGCCAGATGTTCTACTTCTTCAGTCGTTTGGATAAAGGTGAAGGCGGTTCTTTCTATAGGATATTGCAAGGCTAGCAAAGTAAATGCAATGAATAATCCTACTCCGACGGAACGGAGTAGTAACCGGGTGACTTCATTCAGGTCGTGCCTGCCGTATGCTTGTGAAGTCATGCCGCTGGTTCCCATACGCAGAAAACCGAAAATCCAGTAGATGATGTTGAAAAGCATTCCGCCTACAGCTATCGCTCCGATGTAGGCGGCAGAGCCCAAATGACCTACAATAGTAACATCAATCAAGCCCAACAGAGGAACTGTAATGTTTGAAACGATAGAAGGGATGGCTATTTGAAGTATTTTTTTGTTTCCGTTATTAAGTTGAATCATGAGTGTAGATTGATAGAGATGGATACAAAGGTACTCTCTTTCTCATAAATAACCAATGAAAATTTAAATTTGAATTGAAAATAGTTGTTGTTTAAGATGATATATCATTGGAATATAGGATATATTTGCGGTTATTAAAATGATCAAAACAGGAGAATTATGAAAGAGAATTTTCAAATCCATATTTGGTTGGGCTTATTGTTATGTCTGTTAGGCATGTCATGTTCGGATGATACTCCGGCTAAAGGAGATGACCCGGGAAATGGTAACACGGAGTTGGAAGTCAATGAGTGGATAGAGAGTGTCATGCGCAGTGATTATTTGTGGAATAACGACATTCCTGCTCAAAATAAGTTGGATTTCTCTGCTGATCCCCAAACATTCTTTAGATCTATGCTCAGTTTGAAAGATGGAAAGACGAGAAACGGAAAGCATCTTATTATTATTCTTATATGGGGAAGAATAAAGATTATAAAGCACGTACCAGCATTGATGCGGATGATACTTATGGTATGGAGTTTACTTTATTTAATGTTGTAAACGATAGTAATCAACCTTTAGGATATTATTATGCCCGTATTCTGTATGTTCTTC
>ENA-OPZN01000167-OPZN01000167.1-human-gut-metagenome-genome-assembly--contig:-NODE-167-length-25746-cov-2.476404_pt1 | contig 25746 bp, 38 predicted proteins | sample MGYA00242483_ERZ504503 | MGnify/ENA primary metagenome ERZ504503 (study PRJEB26092, sample SAMD00036285) | human gut metagenome | host: Homo sapiens | study: EMG produced TPA metagenomics assembly of... | reverse complement strand
AAACATCTATAAAATCAGCTACAGGTGATTTATTACGATAACCTTGCAATATATTATGTTTGCCCTGTAATTGCAAATTTCTCATTATTTTTAATGATAATTGCTCCAAATCCTTTTCTATTTCCATTTACTTCATCTTCGTTTCTAAAATAAAAATAGATGTACAGCCTCATCTCAATCTCACCCATACATCTATGTTCATAGCGGTCTAAACAAACCTTTATTTATTTTATTCAAATAATCATTGTAACGTTTTCACCATGATATCTACATTTATATCTTATCAGTCATAAATAATGTGCTGCTGCTCCTTGTTCAGCTAACATTCTTTCGCCATTTAATATTTTATGCCCATATTCTTTGGCTTCTTGTAAAAATTTTGTTTTAGCAGGAATATATACAATATCATAAACAAACGCAGATTTTTTTACACTGTCCCAATCAACAGGTGGTTTACTATCGATATTTCCTTCCATTCCTAAAGGAGTAGTATTTACTAATAAATCAGCTTGAGCTAAATATTGTTTAAATTCTTCACTGTGCCAATCGCACACTTTTATATCAACTAAATTTTTAAAATCATTTGCTAATAATTGTGCTTTTGCTGGATTTCTAACTGCTAAAATGATATTTTTTATCCCTTGTTTAATCAAGCCACAAACAACTGCTCTACAGGCTCCACCGGCTCCTAAAATCACAGCTGTTTTATCTTTTATTTCCACATTTTCCTTTAGTAATGGATTGATAAAACCAATAGCATCTGTATTATATCCATATAATTTACCATCTTTTATATGTACAGTATTTACAGCTCCTATTAATTTTGCCATCTCATCTATTTCATCTAAATACTGCATGATATTTACTTTATGTGGAATAGTTACATTAAATCCAGTAAAATTTAACGCTTTTAACCCTATTACTGCTTTTTCTAAATTCTCAGGAGCTATAGGCATAGCAATATATGCATAATCAATACCTGCTTCTTGTATAGCTGTATTTTGAATAACTGGTGATAATGAATGTTTTATAGGATAACCGATTACTCCTAAATTTTTTGTTTTTCCTGTAAATACCATAATTTCGCTTCCTTTACTTTAATTTTAAATTTTTCTTGTAAATTAAAGTTATTACGATATTGAACGGCTTCTGCTATATGTTTATCTTCTATATATTCACTATTATCTAAATCAGCTATAGTCTGTGCCACTTTAATAATTCTATCGTAAGCTCTAGCACTCAATCTCATCTGTTCAAAAAACAAGACCTAACATATCTTGTGCCTTAGCTGTTAATTTACAATATGATTTTATCATAGCATGTGACATTTTGAGCATTACAAACTATTTTGGCTTGAGCAAATCTTTTTAATTGTATCTGCCTTGCTTGTTCAACACGTTGGCGTATCTGCTCTGAAGACTCTGCTTTTTTATCTGTTACAAAGTCTTTATATTCCACTCGTGGCACTTTGAATTTGTATATCTATTCTATCGAGCAGTGGTCCTGATATTTTCTTTGTATAGCGTTTTATTTCATAATCACTACAAGTACAATTGCGTGTATTATCATATTTATAACCACAAGGGCAGGGGTTCATAGAAGCTACTAAAATCATTCGTGAAGGAAATTTTAAAGAAGCATTTACCCTTGTTATCATGACTTCTCCATCTTCTAATGGTTGTCTTAATGCTTCTAAACTAGCTTTACTAAATTCTGGTAATTCATCTAAGAACAAAACACCATTATGACTTAAAGTTACTTCTCCCGGTTTTGGTATAGTACCGCCACCGATGATACCAGCACTAGAAATTGTATGATGTGGACTGCGAAAAGGTCTTTTCGTTACCAATCCACTATCTCTTGATAACAATCCAGCAATACTATAAATCTTAGTTACCTCTAAAGCCTCTTGATATGTCATTTGCGGTAAAATTGTTGCTAAACGCTTGGCAAGCATTGTCTTTCCTGTTCCTGGTGCTCCCACCATCAATACATTATGACCACCTGCTGCCGCTATTTCCAAAGCTTTTTTCGCTAAAAATTGCCCTTGCACATCAGCAAAATCCTCTTTGAATTGCATATCTTGAGATAATCTCTTTTGTCTTTTTGCTGGTTTTAACTTTATCTTTCCTTGTAAAAAATCTATTAGCTCTGACAATGTAGCTATAGCATATACTTCAATACCTTCTACCAACAAAGCCTCTTGTTCATTACCTTTAGCTACAAAAAATTTTTTAAACTTAAGCTCTTACATAAAATAGCCATGGACAAAATTCCTGTTATTGTTTTTACTTGACCATCTAAAGATAATTCAGCAGCTAATAAACTATCACTACAACAATCCTTAGGTAAAAATCCATATGCTTCCAAAAGTGCTATAGCTATCGGTAAGTCCAAAGATGAGCCATTTTTTCGCAAATCGGCAGGAGCTAAATTTATCGTTACTTTCTTAGGCACTAAATTGACATTTGTATTTCTAATAGCAGGTCGAACTCTTTCTTTAGCTTCTTTTACTGCAACATCTGCTAAACCTACTATTTCAAATTTTGGCAATCCATTTGCTACATCAGCTTCAACTTCTATGAGTACACCATCTATACCTAGTGTTGTTGCCCCATAAGTTTTTGCAAACATAAAATCACCCATAATATTTTGGGGTGATTTATCAATATCCTTTATATGCAATTTGTTATTAATAAATTATCCCAAATAAAATTTAAACTTCACTTGGTCCTGTCCAACGTTCAAATAAATCATTATCTACATTTAAAGTATCACATATTTTACCTACCAACATATCAACTAATTCTTCAATAGTTTGTGGTCGATGATAAAAACCTGGACATGCTGGCACTATCCTTGCACCTGCATGTGATAGTTTCAACATATTTTCTAAATGAATAGCATGTACTGGTGTTTCTCTTGTTACTAAAACGAGCTTACGACCTTTCTTTTTAAAGTTACATCAGCTGCTCTAGTGAGTAAGTTTCCAGCAATGCCATTTGCTAAAGACCCTAAAGTCTTCATGGAACAAGGTACAATAACCATTGATTCACAAGGAAAAGAACCACTTGCTATTGCACTATCAATTCGATTTACATCATAAATCTTATGAACCATTTGTGTCAATTGAACCATAGTTAAACCACATTCATACTCCAATACTTCAAGCCCTGCTTTTGAAGCCACAAAATGTACTTCAATTCCACTATCAGCAAGGACTTGTATCAATCTATAAGCATAAATCGCACCACTTGCCCCTGATACACCAACAATAATACGTCTTTTTCGCTCAAAACCCTTTGTTTTCAAAGCTCAAATGCTCCTTTCAAATGATTAAAATTCACCTTATTATCATCATAGTGAAATATCTCTATTATATCAAATCTATAATCAAATTCTGCATTAAAATTATCATTTATATATAATTGAGCCGTTTTCATGATTTTTTGTTGTTTTTGATAATCCACAAATTCAGCAGGAAATCCAAATGCAGTATTTTTTCTAGTCTTTACTTCAACAAAAATAATTGTATTTTGCTTTCTTGCTATAATATCTATTTCACCAAATCTACTATGATAATTTCTCGCCAATATTGTATAATTTTTTGCCTTTAAAAACTCTACAGCCTTATTTTCTCCCCATAAGCCCATGTTTTTCATACAAATACCTTATTTCTGCATCACCATTGATTTTATTGGCTCAAATGATTTTCGATGAATTTCACATGGTCCATACTTTCTTAAAGCTTCTAAATGTTCACTTGTTCCATACCCTTTATTTTTAGCAAAGCCATATTGTGGATAAATCTTATCAAATTCATTCATCATTCTATCTCTTTCCACTTTAGCAACAATAGAAGCTGCTGCAATCGAAGCAGATTTTGCATCACCTTTAATTATTGATTGATGATAGATATCCAAACTTTCTAAAGGCATAGCGTCAATTAACACTGCATCAGGCTTAGGGTTTAATCCATAAATAGCTCATACATACCATTCATTGCAGCTTGATAAATATTTACTCTATCTATAGTTTTTTCATCGATAATCGCTCTATTTACAGCTATCGCATTTTCCATGATGATATCATAAATTTTTCACGTGTTGCCTCTGATAATTTCTTAGAATCATTTATTTTCTCAATAAAAAAATTCTTCGGCAAAATAACACTAGCTACTACTACAGGCCCAGCGAGCGGTCCTCTACCCACTTCATCTACGCCAGCAATTAATTTATAACCATTAGCTCTACATCCATTTTCAAAAGTATATAAATTAGCCACTCGCTGACGTTCTTTCATTTCTCGTTGATAACTTTTATATATACTTTGTACACCTTTACGGGCATCATTTTTTATCGCTGTCAATAATTCTTCATTACACTCTTTGACCATTAAATCTTTTTATCTGTTTTATAGACAATTTTTTCAATATTCATATGCTCACCTACTAAATAAAAATTATTATTTATTTTTAAAATTATATCATAACGGATTTAACTATAATTTATTATAAAAAATATTTATAGATTACAAGAATTGTCTGAATTAAATAATTTTCAGATTTTGATATACAAATAAACAAATTTTATGCTATAATAGTCTTGAAATTTAAATTTTGTCTATGGAGGTTTTTTTAATGCCATTAGTAACAACAAAAGAAATGTTTAAAAAAGCGTATGAAGGCCATTATGCTATTGGTGCATTCAACGTAAATAATATGGAAATCGTTCAGGGTATCACTGAAGCTGCTAAAGAATTAAACGCTCCTTTAATTCTTCAGTGCTCCGCTGGTGCTAGAAAATATGCTAAACATCAATACCTTGTACATCTTGTACAGGCTGCTATTGAAGACACTGGTCTTCCAATCGCTTTACACCTCGACCATGGTGCAGATTTCGAAACTTGCAAATCTTGTATTGATGGCGGTTTCACTTCCGTTATGTTCGACGGTTCCCACTACAGCTTCAAAGAAAATATTGAAAAAACAAAAGAAGTTGTTGAATATGCTCACGCTCATGGCGTAGTAGTAGAAGCAGAACTTGGTCAGTTAGCTGGTATCGAAGATGATGTTAAAGTAGCTGCTCATGAAGCTCATTACACTGATCCTAACGAAGTTGAAGAATTCGTTAAAGAAACAGGTGTTGACTCCTTAGCTATCGCTATCGGAACTAGCCATGGTGCTTACAAATTCACTCCTGACCAATGCACAAGAAATGAACAAGGCATTTTAGTACCACCTCCACTTCGTTTCGACATTCTTGAAGAAGTTGCTAAACGTCTTCCTAACTTCCCAATCGTTTTACATGGTGCTTCTTCCGTTCCTCAAGATTTCGTTAAAATTATCAACGAAAATGGCGGTCATATGCCAGATGCTGTTGGTGTTCCTGAAGACCAACTTCGCAAAGCTGCTTCCATGGCTGTTTGCAAAATCAACATCGACTCCGACCTTCGTCTTGCAATGACTGCAGGTATTCGTAAACACTTCAACGATCATCCTGATCATTTTGACCCACGTCAATATGTTGCTGACGGTAGAACTAACATCAAAGCAATCGTTTCTCACAAAATTAAAGAAGTTCTTGGTTGCGACGGTAAAGCTTAATTTTAAATTAAATTTCGCTTAATAAATAGCAACAAATATAAAAGCTCTCTTTACAGAAAAACTACTGTATAGTAAACTATTTTTGTAAAGAGAGCGTTTTTTATTATTAGGAGGTAAAAAATTGAGCACAATTCATGAAATGGTTCTTGTTATTGACTTTGGCGGTCAATATAACCAATTAATTGCACGTCGTGTTAGAGAATGCGGTGTTTACTGTGAAATTGTTCCTTATGATTATACAGTAGAAAAAATTAAAGCTAAAAATCCACAAGCTATTATTTTCACTGGTGGTCCTAGCAGTGTTTACGCTGACAATACACCACAGGCTGATCCAAAAATCTTTGAACTTGGTATTCCTGTACTTGGTATTTGCTATGGTCATCAGTTCACAGCTCATAATCTCGGTGGTAGCGTAGCTCATGCTGAAGCTGGCGAATATGGTAAAATGGACATCACTCTTGATACTACTAGCGTTTTATTCGATGGTATCAATGCTGATGAAATTTGCTGGATGAGCCATCGCGACTATGTAGAAAAAGTTCCAGAAGGTTTCAAAGCTATTGCTCATACTAAGCATACTCCTGTTGCTGCTATGTGCGATGACAGTCGTAAATTATATGGTGTACAATTCCACCCAGAAGTTGAACATACTCCATTTGGTCAGCAGATGATGAAAAACTTCTTATTCAAAATCTGTGGCTTAAAAGGCGATTGGACTATGAGTTCTTTTGCTCAAAGCAAAATTGCAGAAATCAAACAAATCGTTGGCGACAAAAAAGTATTATGCGCTTTAAGTGGCGGTGTTGATTCTTCTGTTGCTGCTGTTTTAGTTCACAAAGCTGTAGGCAAACAATTAACTTGCGTATTCGTTGACCACGGTTTACTCCGTAAAGACGAAGGCGATCAAGTAGAAACTATCTTCCGTAAACAATTCGATATGAACCTTATCCGTGTTGACGCTAAAGACCGTTTCTTAGGTAAATTAGCTGGCGTTTCTGATCCTGAAAGAAAACGCAAAATCATCGGTGAAGAATTCATTCGTGTATTTGAAGCTGAAGCTAATAAACTCGGCAAAATTGATTTCCTTGTTCAAGGTACAATCTATCCAGATATTGTTGAAAGTGGTACAAAAACTTCTGCAACAATTAAGAGCCACCACAACGTTGGCGGTCTTCCTGAAGATATTCAATTCGACCTTATCGAACCACTTCGCGAACTCTTCAAAGATGAAGTTCGTGCAGTAGGTGAAGAACTCGGCATTCCTCATGACCTCGTATGGCGTCAACCATTCCCAGGTCCTGGTCTTGCTATCCGCGTTCTCGGCGAAGTAACTGAAGAAAAACTCGCTGTTGTTCGTGAAGCAGATGCTATCTTCCGTGAAGAAGTAGCTAAAGCTGGTCTTTCCGAAAAAATTTGGCAGTATTTCGCTTGTCTTCCAAACATCCGCTCTGTAGGTGTTATGGGTGATAGCCGTACTTATTGCCACACTGTAGCACTTCGTGCTGTTACAAGTAGCGATGCTATGACTTCTGAATGGGCAAGAATTCCATATGAAGTATTAGATACAGTTTCTCGTAGAATTGTAAACGAAGTACCTGGTGTAAACAGAATAGTTTATGATATAACTTCTAAACCACCAGCTACAATTGAATGGGAATAAGATAAAAAATATAGCTAAGTCCTTATTTGAGGACTTAGCTTTTTTATTTTAATAAGATACTATTTTTATTTTAAAAATAATGTTTTCTTTAAAAATTTTTATCTGCTACTTGTACGCAATCTTCACAAGATAAAATTTTATTCTTCTGCATATTTTTCAAATCTCTACAATATATTGAACCACATTTTTCTTTAAATAATTTTGCTACTTCTTGAAATTTATTATATGTATCAAATTTACTTTTCAATGGTAAATGTTTATCACCTGCACTATTAGCTAGACTTATTACTAAAAACATGCCTGTAACAGCTCCACAAGTATCTCTTAATCCTCCCATGCCAGAACCAAATCCTTCTGTTAATTTAAATGCTACATCTTCTGACAAGCCTAATTCTTCACAATAAGCACAAACAATAGCTTGACAACAATTATAATTATTATCTATAAAATTTTCCATTACTTTATTTTTCACAAAAAGTCATCACCATTCTTAAAAATATGTATTTATTATACTTATTTGTATTTATATTTTATAGATAAAATAATGCACAATATTTGTTAAAAAAATGACTTTTTATCTTCTTATTATTTATCTTTATAAGTTATACTTTATAAGTTATAATTATATACATTATATTCAGAAAGGTTCTTGTCGTTATGAAAAATTTCTTTATTGAATTTAAAAAATTTGCTTTTAAAGGCAATATGCTTGATTTGGCAGTTGGTATGATTATTGGTACTGCTTTTACAGGGCTTGTAAATTCCATTGTAAAAAATTTAATTATGCCTATAATCAGTATTTTTACTGGTGGTATTGATTTCAACAATATGTATCTGCCACTCAGTAAAGCAACTTTTGCACTCGCTGAAAAAGGTGCTGACCTTGAAACAGCTAAAAAAGCTGGTGCAGTTTTTGCTTATGGTGCCTTTTTAACAGATTTTCTCCAATTTTTAATTTTGGCTTTCGTAGTCTTTTGTTTAATTAGACAGCTAAACAAATTAATTCCTATTCCTAAAGAACCGCCAAAAACAAAAATCTGCCCATTTTGTAAATCTGAAATTCCTCATGAAGCCACTAAATGTGCTCATTGTACCTCTGACTTACCAACAACTTAAAAATATACAAAAAGAAAGCATAGTCTAATCAAAACGATTAAACTATGCTTTTTATTATTTCTGCCACTGATAAATTACAGCTTCATATGGTCTTAAATGACCTTTTGTCAAATCTGTTATTGTATCTTCATAATTACTAATTAAGATTTTTCCTGTGCCTTCTAAGTTAAAATCAACTTCTTTATCATAAAAATTACATACTATAAGCCAAGTTTCGTCTTTATATTTTCTTGTATAAGCAAAAATATTTTTATCTTCGGCTAATAATAAATCATATTCACCATAAATCATAATAGGATTTTCTTTACGCATCTTAATCAATTTTTGATAACAATAAAAAATTGAATTCTTATCAGCTAAAGCTTTTTCTACATTTATATCTATATAATTGCGATTTACTCTATACCATGGTTTAGCCTTGCTAAAACCAGCATATACATCACTATTCCACTGCATAGGAGTTCTTGCATTATCTCTAGCTTTGGCACGCAAAGATTTTAAGATTTCTTTTTTAGGTATATTATTGGCCATTCTTTCTTTATATGCATTCACAGATTCAATATCGGCAAAATCAGCTAAATCATTAAACTCAATATTAGTCATGCCGATTTCTTCGCCTTGATAAATATATGGTGTTCCCTGCATACCATGAAGTAATATCGCCAACATTTTCGCAGACTGCACGCGATATTCTTTGTCATTACCCCAACGAGATACAATTCTTGGTAAATCATGATTATTCCAAAATAAACTATTCCAACCTTTGCCATTTAATTCTTTTTGCCACTTAGTAAATACTTTTTTCAACTCAATTAAATCAAGCTTTTTCAAATTCCATTTATCCGAGCCTTCTTGGTCAAGCATAATATGTTCAAATTGAAATACCATACTTAATTCATGTCTATCTGGACTGGAAAATAACTGTGCTATCTGCGGATTTGCACCCCAACATTCACCTACAGTCAATAAATCTTTGTCTTGCAAAGTTTCTCTATGCATTTCTTGAATATATTCATGTAATTTAGGTCCATTCTCTTTGATTTTTAAATCTGGAACTTTGCCAATCATATCGATGACGTCCATTCTAAAACCACCAACACCTAAATCAATCCAAAAATTCATCATCTGCCAAATATCTTTGCGCATATCTTTATTTTCCCAATTTAAATCTGGCTGTTTCTTACTAAAAAATGCAAATAATACTCTTGAGAAGCTTCATCATATTCCCATGCTGAGCCACCAAAACAAGATAATAAATCATTTGGTGGATTATTTTTTTCACCTCTTCGCCAAATATAATAATCACGATATTTGCTATTTTTATTTTCTTTTGCTTCTATAAACCATTTATGTTCATCTGAAGTATGATTTACCACTAAATCCATGATTATTTTTATATTATGTGCTTTAGCTTCTTTCAATAAAAGCTTTCATCTCGTCTAATGTCCCAAATTCTGGAGAAATATCATAATAATCGGAGATATCATAACCATTATCATCATTAGGTGAACAATATACAGGGCTTAGCCAAATTACTTCTATACCTAATTTTTCCAAATAATCCAATTTAGAGCGAATACCATTGATATCACCAATACCATCATTATGCTATCGCAAAAACTACGCGGATAAATTTGATAAACAACAGATTTTTTGCCACCATTTTGTTTCCATAAAAATCACCTTTTATTACTTATTTGTTTATTATATTATAATATTATAAGACTAAATTAAATTTGAGGTTAATTATTATGGAAAATTCTCATGTACTCCAAATAACAGAACGCCATTTTTTCTGATTTATACTTATGTTTTTGTGGCTTAGCTAAATGTGAACCTAATCACAGCTTTGGCCCTGGTATCCGCGATAATTATATCATTCACTATATAACTAAAGGCAAAGGAAAATATTATGTAAATAATGCTTGCTATGAATTATCTCAAGGTCAAGGATTTTTAGTTGAACCTCATTTGCAAGTATTTTATCAAGCTGATAAAGATGACCCATGGCAATATCTTTGGATTGGTTTTAATGGCACTAAAGCTATTCAATATCTAAATGATATCGGTCTTAGTTCTAATCATCTAACATTTCAATGTAATTATAGTGAAGAATTAAAACAAATTGTGCATAATATGTTAAAAAATAATAACTTTGCCACAAGCAATCAATTTTTTGCTAGAAAGTCTATTATATTCTTTTCTTCTCTATCTTAAGTAAAGATATAAAAACCATATTGCCGACTAATGACAACAATAATCTATATGTAAAAAAAGCCATTGAATTTATCGAAAATAACTACACTAATAATTTAAAAATCACTGATATCGCTAAATATGTTTGCATCACTAGAAATTACCTCTATTTATTATTTCGCAAACATTTAAATATTTCTCCCCAAGAATATTTAGCTAACTATCGCATAACTCGTGCTGAACAATTATTAAATACAACTACGCTATCCATTGAAACTATTTCTAATTCTTGTGGCTATCAAGACCCTTTAGTATTTTGCTAAAGCCTTTAAAGCCAAAAAAGGTTTTTACGCCTTCACAGTATCGTAAAAGTTTTTCTCCTAAAATATCTTTTAATAAACCTGTAAATAGAATGAAATAAAAACTATAAGTATTGCTCTTATAGTTTTTATTTAACATTTAAACTGATTTACTTAACAACGCCATCTTTATTTTCATAAAATTCTCATATATAATAATTTATAGATATTAATTACGAAAAGCCATAAATTCATATATTTATAAAGGAGCGTTTTTTAAGATGCAAATTTTATTTAATGAACAAAGCCGTACTTTTCATTTAACTAATGATAAAATTAGTTACATTATGACTGTACTTCCTAATAGTCATCTAAGCCAAGTATATTTTGGTAAAAAAAGTACATGACAAAGCAGATTTTTCCTATTTAATTCAATCTTGTGCTCGTCCAACAACTTCTTATATTTCTGAAGAATTCCATAATATTATATCTTTGAGCCATATTCGTCAAGAATATCCTGTTTATGGTACTTCTGATTATCGTCAGCCTGCTATTGAAATTTGCCAGCCAAACGGCAGTAAAATTTCTGACTTCCATTATCAAAGTCATTCTATCAGCAAAGGCAAACCAAAACTTGAAAATTTACCTGCTACTTATACAGAAAATGATGATGAAGCTCTCACTTTAACTATTCATTTACAAGACCCTGTAACTTTAGTTGAAATAGATTTACTCTACACTATTTTTGCTCAAAATGGCATTATCGCTCGCAGTGCTAAAATCTACAATCAGGGTAAAGATGATGTTCATTTAACAACAGCTATGAGTCTTTGTCTTGATTTACCTGATTGCGATTATGAATGGCTTCAATTCTCTGGTACATGGTCTAGAGAACGTCATTTAAAAGTGCGTAAATTGGAACAGGGCATCACTGCTATTAATTCCACTCGTGGTCATTCTTCCCATGAACATAATCCATTTATCATTTTAAAACGACCTACTACAGATGAAAATAAAGGTGAAGCTATTGGTTTTAGCTTAATCTATAGTGGTAACTTCTTAGCTCAAGCAGAAGTTGATACTCATGATGTTACACGTGTTTTAATGGGTATTAATCCAACTACATTTGATTGGAAATTAGAACCAAATACATCTTTCCAAACTCCAGAAGCAGTAATGATTTATACTGATGATGGTTTAAATAATTTAAGTCAATCTTTCCATAAATTATTCCAAAAACGCCTTGCTCGTGGCTATTGGAGAGATAAAGCTAGACCTATTTTAATCAATAACTGGGAGCTACTTATTTCGATTTCAATGAAGATAAACTCGTAACTATCGCTAGCAAAGCTAAAGAATGTGGCGTAGAATTATTCGTATTAGATGATGGCTGGTTTGGCAAACGTACTTCCGATTATGCAGGTCTTGGCGATTGGTATCCAAATACTGACCGCTTACCAAATGGCATCAAAGGTCTTGCAGAAAGAATTGAAAATCTCGGCATGAAATTCGGTCTTTGGATTGAACCAGAAATGACTAATATGGACTCTGACCTCTATCGCAATCATCCTGATTGGATTTTACATGTACCAAATAGAAATTCTTGTGAATGTCGTCATCAATATGTATTAGATTATTCACGTAAAGAAGTTGTAGATTATATTTACAATATGCTTGCTAAAATCTTACGTGAAGCAAAAGTTTCTTATATAAAATGGGATATGAACCGCAGTATTACAGAATGTTATTCTGTCGCACTTCCTGCTGATAGACAAGGAGAAGTATTCCATCGTTATATCTTAGGTGTATATGATTTATATGAACGCTTAACTTCTGAATTTCCTCATATTCTCTTTGAATCTTGTGCTAGTGGTGGTGCTAGATTTGACCCAGGTCTTTTATATTATGCTCCACAAGGCTGGGCAAGTGATGACTCTGATGCTATTGAACGTTTAAAAATCCAATATGGTACATCTTTTGCTTACCCTATCAGCTCCATCGGTAGTCATGTTTCTGTTACTCCTAACCATCAAGTATATCGCTTAACACCTCTTCATACTAGAGCTAATGTTGCTTACTTTGGCACATTCGGCTATGAACTTGATTTAAATAAATTAACTCCAGCTGAACAAGAAGAAGTAAAAGCACAAATTAAATTCATGAAAGCATATCGTGAAGTTTTCCAATTTGGCACATTCTATCGTTTGAGCAGTCCTTTTGAAAATAATGTAACTGCTTGGATGGTAGTAAGCGAAGATAAAGAAACTGCTATTGTTGGTTGGTATCGTGTATTAAATGGTATCAATTTACCATATAGCAGAATTTATCTCCAAGGCTTAAATCCTGATTTTTGCTATAAACAAAATATTGATGGCAATTGTTATTATGGTGATGAACTCATGAATATCGGTCTTGTAATTGATGATCCTAGCGCAGGTCAGGTATCTAGTGATATGCCTACAAGCTGTGATTTCGACTCTAAAGTTTATGTATTAAAAGCAACAAATAAATAAAATTTTAAGGCTTAGCTTTTCTTTTGATTAGCTAAGCCTTTTATTTTATATTATCTTTTTTTTATTTATCATTTAAGTATTCCTTTATAAGTTTATTTTTTTTATAATTAATAATAAATTATATATTTTAGGAGGGTATACTTATGTCTTTTAACAAACAATTAAATTGGGCTGTTCTAGGTACTGGTATAATCGCCAATGAAATGGCTCAAGCGCTACAAAACATGGGCAAAAAATTATATGCTGTTGGCAATCGCACACATAGTAAAGCCATCGATTTTGCTAAAAAATATGGCATCGAAAAAGTTTACGATGATTTTCAAGATATCTTCACTGACCCTGATGTAGATATTATTTATTTGACAACTCCACATAATACACATTATCCATTCATGAAAAAAAGCTTTTAAGAAAATCACAAACATTTATTTTGTAGAAAAAGTCTATTACTTTAAATAGTCGTGAAATTAAATGAATGTGTTAAACTCGCTCAAAGAAAAATAATTTTAAATTTTTAGCTGAAGCTATGACTATTTGGCATATGCCTATTTATAAACAATTATGGGAAATGATACATAATAATGAATTTGGTAAAGTACAGATGATTACTGTAAACTTTGGTAGTTTCAAAGATTATGATATGACTAATAGATTTTTCAATAAAAATTTTAGCTGGTGGTGCTTTGCTTGATATCGGTGTATACGCTCTTAGTCTCACACGCAGTTTTATGCAAAGTAAACCAACAAAAATTTTAAGTCAAATGCTTCCTGCACCTACTGGCGTTGATGAGCAAGCTACTATTTTATTGATGAATGAAGATAATCAGATGGCAACAATCGCTTTATCACTTCATTCTAAACAACCAAAACGAGCTATGATTAGCTGTGAAAAAGCTTATATTGAAATCATGGAATTTCCTCGTACTAATAAAGCAATAATCACAGATGCTGTTACAGGCGAAAAACAAGAAATCATCGTAGGTGATACGAAGAAAGCACTTCAATATGAAATGGAAGATATGGAAAAAGCCATTTTAGAAAGAGAAACTAATCTTTTACAATTTACTTATACTCAAGATGTTATGGATATCATGACTAAATTACGTCATGAATGGAATTTAGTTTATCCTGAAGAAATATAATATTTTTATCAAAATAAATCTATAACATAAAAGGGGTTCTATGTCTACATTTGCTAGTGATACATCAAAACGCAGTTTTAAAAATTGGATTATTGCACTTAGTATTTTATTACTTGGTTTAATTCATTGCCCATTTAGGGATTTCTTTATTTTTATTATCTGAACTTGGTACAGATACTTCACTGTATTTATTCAAGGACTTGCTCGAACATTTAATCTATCTGTAGGTTACTTTTCACGTCATTGTCTTATGTATCTTATTAGTCGCTATGCTTCTAACTACTAAAGGATATGTAAAACCAGGTACTATTTTTATGCGCTTTTGTGGTGGCCCTATCATTGATTTTTTCACATTGGCTTTTAGGCGATTTTATCAATGCTGATTCCACCTTGCCATGGCGTATTTTAGGTATGATTTTAGGATGCGTTATCTTATCTATCGGCATGTCCATAGTCATCAAAAGCAACGCTGGTACTGGCCCTAATGATTTAATAGCCATTATCTTAACTGATAAATTACAAAAATTTCAATTCCGCTGGGTACGTATGACTTGTGATTTATTTTTTGTTATTTTAGGCTATATCTTAGGTGGTACTGTTGGTATAGGTACAGTCATAGCTGCTTTTTTAACTGGCCCACTTGTGCAGTTTTGGCTTCCTAAAAGCGAATTTTTAATTAAACAAGTTCTAAAAGAATAAAATTTAAAGTCTATAGCAAAAGCTATAGACTTTTATTTTGGCTAAAATTCTTTTTATCATATTCATAATCTCTAATTAAATCTATCATTACTTTCATCGAAGCAGTAACCCATTTATGTTTATGATAGATTAATTGTCGCCAGACCTTAAAAACTTCTGGAATATTGATTTTCACTAATCGCTGTTCTTCTAACTGTCTTTTTATCGTAAATTCTGGCAAAAAAGAAATGCCTGCATTTTTCTCTACCAAAGATTTTAAATCTCTACATTCCCAATTCCAAGAAAGGATCTATCTCCAAAGATTTAGAAGCTAATATTCTTCTAAATGTCTACGATAACTCATAGCTTTTTCTGTGAGTAAAAAATCTTCGCCTAATAAATCTTCTATTAAGCAATTTTTTTCTGCTAATCTATGTTTAGGACTAGCTACAAAAAATACTTCTTCTTTCTTCTCCATCACAGTAACTATTTCTGAAGAATAAATCCTTTTATCTAAAGTATAGACCAAATCTGCTTCATTATGCCTTAATTTGTGAAATAAACTATCTGTACCAGCTGTATACAAAGTTACCTTTATCTTAGGGTATAGTTGATGAAATCGTTCTAATATCTCAGGGAAAAAAGTATTAGCGATAGATTCTGCCATAGCTATTCTGAGTTCACCTGTTTCTATCGGTAAATTTTTCAATGCTTTTTTGGCATCTTCACTAGTTCTGATGATTTCATGAGCGTATTTTAAAAATTCTTGACCTGCATTGGTCAAGCGCACTGTTTTATTAATTCGTTCAAATAATAAATATCTAATTCTTCTTCTAATTTTGAATTTGTGCTGTAACAGTTGATTGTGAATAATTTAGTAAAATTGCCGCTTTCGAAAAGCTGCATTGTTCTGCTACGTATAAAAAAGTTTTTAAATTTCTTAATTCCATGCTATATTTATTGCTCCTTATTATCTATCAAAAAAACTGAATTATATTATAGAAATTATCGTTTTTACAAATACTATGTACACAAGTTATAATTATAAATGATTTTTCTTAATAATTCTATAAAGGAGTTTTTTTATGGATAATATACATCAAAATGGAGGATTTAAAAGTAGTACAGGTTTTATCCTCGCTTGTATCGGTTCAGCTGTAGGTATGGGAACAATTTGGATGTTTCCTTATCGCTTAGGCGAATATGGTGGCGGTGCTTTTTTAATCCCTTATATTTTATTTTCTATCTTATTTGGACTTGTTGGTTTATCCGCTGAATTTGCCATTGGTCGTCGTGCTAAAACAGGTACATTAGGTGCTTATGAATATTGCTGGAGCAAAATTAAACAATCAAAATTAGGCTATTGCCTCGGCTGGATACCTCTTTTAGGCTCACTTGGTATAGCTATCGGTTATGCAATCATTATTGGTTGGGTACTCAGAGCTTTATGGTGGTCTATCACTGGTGAAATGCTATCTGGTCATCATGAAGTATTCTTACAAGAAGTTACTGGAGAATTCGGCAGTGTATTTTGGCATACTCTCGTTATTATAATGACAGCTTTAATTTTAATGTTTGGTTCTACATCAGGAATTGAAAAAGTAAATAAAATTTTAATGCCTTTATTCTTTATTTTATTTTAATTTTAGCTATTCGCGTATACTTTTTACCTAATTCCGGTGCAGGATATGAGTTTTTATTTACACCAAATTGGGAACAATTAGGACATATTGAAACATGGGTTATGGCAATGGGACAAGCTTTCTTTTCTCTATCAATCACAGGTTCAGGTATGATTGTCTATGGTACATACTTACCAAAAACTGAAGATATTCCTAAAGCTTCCATTCGCACAACTTTCTTTAATACTATAGCTGCTCTACTTGCTGCTTTTGCTATCATTCCTGCCGTTTTTGCTTTCAATATTGCACCAAATGCAGGTCCAACACTTATGTTTATCACACTTCCAAATATTTTTGCCCAAATGCCATTTGGTCAATTATTTGCTATATTATTCTTCGTTTCTGTAGCTTTTGCAGGTATTACAAGTCTATTAAATATGTTTGAAGCAGTAAGTGAATCATGGCAAACAAGATTTAATCTTTCTCGCAAAACAGCCGTTACACTTTGTTCTATCATTGCTTTATTTATCGGCGTATTCATTGAAGCTGAACCAAAATTCGGCCCTTGGATGGATATTGTAACTATCTATATTGTTCCATTTGGAGCTGTTTTAGGTGCATTTTCTATTTATTATATTTTAGGTTACAAAGAAATCCGCCAAGAATTAGAACTTGCTAGAAAACCTCTCGGTGCTTACTTTGGAATTACAGCTAAATATATCTATGTACCATTAACAATTATAATTTTTGTCCTTGGAATTATTTACGGTGGTATCTAAAATAAAAGAGTCAATAAGCAAAAAACTTATTGACTCTTTTTTATGGATAAAATTATTAAAATGAAGGGTAGCTATTTTATTTTTCATCAATTGCTATTTTAGCATTTGCATGAAATTCTTCTGTTATTTCTTCTTTATCTGCATAATTTTGTTTTCTTGAGCCATACATGGCAAAATACATAATTAAACAAATAATAGACAATACGCCAGTTACCATATATAAACCTTCAAAGCCTAGCATTGGTCTTAATATTCCAAGTATATATGGACTAACACCAAGGCCTAAATCTAAGGCTACAAAATAAGTAGAAATGGCAACACCTACACGATGATTAGGTGTCAATTTTATACAAACGGCTTGACCATTAGACATGAATGTACCATAACCTAAGCCTACGAATACACCAGCTAATAATAACATCCATGCAGTTTGTGTACCACTTAATAAGAATAAACCTATAGCTAAGCAAACAAAGCAAGGATACATAACATAATTTTCACCTTTGGCATCAAAAATAATACCAGTTATAGGACGAGATATAGTGATTACTACAGCATAGACAACAAAGAAGAAAGTACCTGCTTCTACTAAATGAATTTCTTGAGCATAAGCTGCTAAAAAGCTCAATACAACTTGCATAAACAAAAGCAACCCAAAAAACCTATGAAGGAAATTACAGATACTTTGCTTTCTACAAAATTATTTACAGAGATTTTGCGAAGTTTAGGCTTTTTCATCTGGAGAAAGTTCAAGCTCTTTGATATTGAGGAAGAAACAACCTACTACACATAAAACAATTAAACCTACACATAATTCAATGATAGCTGCAAAAGAAGTTCGTGTCATCATGAACATGCCAATAAATGGGCCAACAGCGGCAGCTACACTTGTAGATAAACCATAATAATTTATGCCTTCACCTTTACGTGAAAGAGGTATACAGCTAGCAATAATTGTACTTGTCGCTGTGGAAACTACACCATAAGCAAAACCATTTGCTAAACGAATAATATACATTATCATTAAATTTGGTATGTAAAAATAAAAAATAGTAGTTATCAAATATAAAGCCATACCAGTATATAGCATTTTCTTTCTACCAAATAATTAATTTGCTGTCCTGCCAATAATCTAGCAATCAAAGTACCGACAATATAGATACCAGAAGCAAGACCTGCTTCAGCTAGACTAGCATTTAAATCATTTTTAGCAATGACAGCAATTATTACCATCAATAAATAATAAATCAAATAAACTAAAAAATTAATACCAGTGTCCAAAAGAAAATCCTTTGTCCACAAACGTTCTTTAGAAGAACTACTCATGCTCTCATCTCCAAAATCTTAAATTAAAGGATAGTTCATATTGTATACATGTGTTTTACATTTGTATAGCTTAAGATATTAATGAGAGTCATCAATTATTTTTATCTAAAATTAATCAAAATTTATCTATTTTGCTGATATAAATCCAAAATATAATCCACAAAAATCTCCATACTTTTAATTTTAGGATTTTCATGTTTATACAATAAATACGAAGAAAAATTAAGTGGTTCTAATAACTCATAATAGTCATTTGTAATCCCTATTTCCTGTAAAAGACGCTTTGATATCAATGTTGCTACTTTATTATGCTTACAATAATGAATGATAGCGTATGGTGTAGATAATCTAGCATCAATATGTGGATGTATTTTTAATTTGACAAAATAATCCTCTAAGGCATTTGTCATAAAAATAATCTGGCGAAATGTGTAAACTAATGGATATCTTTTGTATAATATCAGCTGTTATTTTATCTTGCGTAAAATCCAAACATGGTGCATAATAAACAAACTCATCTTTGCAGAATAATTTCTTTCACAGCCATCTACATGCATTTGAGGCAATAAAAAAGTAGAAGCAATATCAATTTGACCACTATCTAATTTTTTTAACATGGATTTTGCTTCTAGATTATATACATTAAAGCAGATATTATTATCATTATGTTGTTTAAAATAGCTGATATGTCTATTCATTAAAATATCTCCCATAGACATCAAAGCACCTATATTAATATATACTGCTTTTCCTGCAAATTTTTGTAATTCATCAATAGCTTCATCTAATTCATCAATTATCGGTATGATTTTTTGCAGAAAAAATTCGCCTTCTCTAGTCAAATCACTACCACGATTAGAGCGAGTTATCAACTGTATATTGAGCATTTCCTCTAATTTTTTCATTTGAAAACTAAATGCTGATTGAGTTATATTTGCTCTATGTGCCGCAGTTGCAAAATTGCGCACTTTTCCATAGATAATAAAATTTTCTAATTGTTGAATGCTAGGTCTTTCCTGCATATTGCCACCTCATATTAAAATTTTATCTTCTATTATATACTATATTGGTATAACATCAAATAAGAAACTAAAAAAGCAAAGTGATACTATTGTTTATATTATCCTTTGCTTTTTTTATTAAATTTTATTTATTTTCATTATATTATCCTTTGCTTTTTATTAAATTTTATTTATTTTCATTATATACGTTTAGATAAATTTTTCCATGTAGTTTTAGTTAAAAAACTTTCTTCTACCTGTGCTTCTAATTGTAAATAGCGATAATATGGCATACTAAATGACAAAATATCTTTATCTATACATTTTCTAGCTGACGGGTCAGTCAATCCAATCGTACACTTTATACTATTTTCTTCAAAATGTTTTAAAGCAAATAAAATGGATTGTGCGCAACCTGCTCCAAATCTTAACTCCACATTATCCTGAGTATCTTGGTCATAATTTGCTAAGACTGTAAGTGCTGATAATTGGTCAGCATTTACTAAAAACACAATAATTTCTGGTTGATTTTCATCTGTTACCAATTCTAATGGCTTGAAAACTACATATTTTTTAGAATTTATTTTTGGTACATTCACAATAAAATTTCTTGCAAGTTCAGGATTTTTCTTATAACATTCTCCTTCTCTGCCATCATTTGCTCCTGTAGATAAAAAATATTCTATATATCCTAAATCATATGCCTTTAATCCAAGACCTGCTCTACCACCCATACAAGCAGTTGTAGCTTGTGAAAAAATCGCTGTTTTGCCTTTAGAAGCTGCATTTAACATAGCTATCACACAGCCCCAAACACCTTCTTTAAATTGCAGTGCATTATCTTCTTTTATATCCGTTCTATATACTGCAATCGGTTGATTTTTTAATTTTATCGCTTTCGCTATTTTACTATCCATTATTTTTCACCTCGCTAAAATTTATCTTCTATCTAAAATTATACTATGAATAATAGAAAAAAGCAGTTTACGAATATTTTATATCCATAAACTGCTTTTTATTTATAACTATATATTATTTTTCTAACATATCGTTTTTAATCATGTATTCAGCGATTTGAAGTGCATTTAATGCTGCACCTTTTCTAATCTGGTCACCACAAAGCCATAAGTTTACAGCATTAGCTACAGAATAATCTTTGCGGATACGTCCTACATAAACATCATCTTTACCAGATGTCATAAGAGGCATTGGATATTCCATTTCTGCTGGATCATCTTGAACTGTTACACCATCAAATTTTGCCAAAGCTTCTTTGATAGCATCTAAACTTACTTCTTTTTCAAGTTCTACGTTAACAGATTCAGCATGGCTACGATATACAGGTACACGAACGGTTGTTGCTGTAATACCGATTTCATTATCTTCTAAGATTTTATGTGTTTCATTGATCATTTTCATTTCTTCTTTAGTGTAAAGATTATCTTGGAACACATCAATCTGTGGTATTAAGTTAAATGCAATCTGATAATGTTTTGGAAGAGAAGCACCTGGTAAAATATTAGCTACTACTTCTTTACCTTCTACAATAGCTTGTACCTGGTCTTCAAGTTCTGCCATAGCTTCTTTACCGCCACCAGAAACAGCCTGATAAGTAGATACTACAATACGTTTAATTCTTGCTAAATCATAAATTGGTTTTAAAGCCATTACCATGATGATAGTGGAACAATTTGGATTTGCAATAATACCTTTATGACGAGCAATAGCCTGTGGATTTACTTCTGGAACAACGAGTGGAACTTCTGGATCCATGCGGAATGCACTGGAGTTATCAATTACTACTGCACCAGCTTTTACAGCAGATGGAGCAAATGTTTTACTTGCAGCACCGCCAGCAAAAAGAGCAATATCCACATTTTCAAAAGAATCATGAGTTGCTTCTTCTACTGTATATTCTTTGCCCATGAATTGAATTTTTTTACCAGCAGAACGATGAGATGCTAATAATTTTAATTCATTAAAAGGGAAATTTCTTTCTTCAATAAGATTTAAAAATTCTTGACCTACGGCACCTGTTGCCCCTAAAATCGCCACATTATATTTTTTCATTTATATCACCTATCCAATATTAATAATTAGTCCATAATATTATCTAAATTGCAAGTAAGTCCTGCATTAAGACCTATGATTTTTTTACAAGCAAGTACAACACCAGGCATGAAAGAAGTACGGTCAATAGAATCATGACGAATAGTCAAAGTCTGTCCTAAACCACCAAAAATAACTTCCTGATGAGCTACATAGCCTGGAAGACGTACACTATGAATTCTCATACCATCATATTCTGCCCCTCTAGCACCAGCTAATTTTTCTTTTTCATTTTCATGACCTTGTTTATGGCTTTCACGAACTTGTTTAATCATTTCAGCAGTAACAAGAGCTGTTCCTGATGGAGCATCAAGTTTATTATCATGATGAAGTTCAATGATTTCTACATCTGGCATATATTTTGCTGCTTCGCAAGCCATTTTCATCATGAGCACAGCACCGATAGCAAAATTAGCTGCAATAAAGCAAGGTGTATTATTTTCTTTTCCTAAAGCATCTAATTGAGCTTTTTGTTCATCAGTGAGTCCAGTTGTACCAATTACAGGACGAACATGATTTTTAATAGCGATACTTGCAGTATTAAATACTACAGATGGCTGAGTAAAATCTACCATAACATCTGGATTTGTTTCTTTAATAGTAGCTTCTAAATCAGTGGATACAATAACACCAGTTTTTCCACAACCAGCTTTATCACCAGCGTCCATACCACCAACTATATCTACAGCTCCAACGAGCTTTAATTCACTATCTTTCATTACAGCATCAACTACGGTACTACCCATACGACCGCAAGCACCATTTACAATAACTTTAATCAAAATAATTCATCTCCTAGTAAATTATACGATTTTAACTATGAACAATATTATAATGGGAAAAGACTTTAAAATCAATAGATTTAATCTTAAATATGGACTTTTTTATGCTGTTTTTCTCTCTTTTTCTCCTGTTATAGTACCATATTGCACCATAAATAATACATACTAACACTATTACAATCATTAAACGGTCTTAAGTTATTTTTATAGTTAACTACATCATGACCTATTACTACTTCAAGTGCAGTAGAGGGAAACTTTCCAATCAAATTTGCCAAAGCATAATCTTTTAAACTAATGCGACTAACAGCACCAAGTGCAGTCAATATTCCAGAAGGAAAATATGGCATAGCACGTAAAATTAACATTATTTTAAATCCATTTTTACCACTGAATTCATCTGCTTTTTTCAGATATTTAGATTTAGCAATTAAACTTTTCTGCTGAAGAACGCAAAATAGTTCTCATCAAAATAAAAGAAATAATAACGCCTGTCGTTTCAGCAAGCCATGATAAAATAATTCCTGGCACTATGCCAAAAAGCAAGCCATTTGCTGTTGATACAAATATTGACGGCAAAAATCCTAAAGCATTTATCAACACATCTAATAAAAAGCTAAATACCATCGCCCATATACCGAATGAAGCGATATAATCCATTGTTTCTTGCATACTACCACTTGTAGCTACACGCCAAAAATCACTATAAAAACTAGGATTTAAAATATAAATAACAACTAATATCGCCACTAACATTAAGACCGTGATTATTTTTATCGTAGACTCTTTCATTAACTTATATCCCTTCTTTATCTCAAAATTTATCTATAAAATATTTACACATCAGAAATCTTTAAAAATCTATGTTTATATTGTAATTCTAATATCTCATTTAACACTTTTTACCTATGCCATAATCAATAGCTCTTTGAGCTTCTACCCTTGCATTGACTAAGACATTTACATCATTTAATACATCTGCAATTTTTAAATCAGGTAAACCATGTTGCATTGAACCGAAAAAATTCCCTGGTCCACGTAATCGCAAATCTTCTTCAGCTAAAAACAAAACCATCAGAGATTTTTTCCATGAGATGCAATCGCTCTAGAGAATTTGCATTCTTACCACGATTAATCAAAATACAATATGAAGCATACTCCCCTCTACCAATACGACCACGAAGCTGATGAAGCTGAGCAAGCCCAAAGCGTTCAGCACCTTCAATCACCATGATACTAGCATTTGGCACATTTACACCAACTTCAATTACTGTAGTTGACACTAATACATCTATTTTTCCTGACAAAAATCCCTGTAATAAATCTTCTTTTTCTTTCGGTTTTAATTTACCATGAAGCAAGGCACAATTTAAACCATATAAATAACCTGATGTAAGTTCATCATATATCATTTCTACAGAAACAGCATCACTATTTTCACTTTCTTCAATCAATGGACAGACTATATAAGCTTGTCTTCCTTTAGCTACTTCATCTTTTACAAATTTATAAATCAAATTTCTTCTATCTGGCATACGCACAAAAGTTCTTATAGGTTTTCTTCCTGGTGGTAATTCCTTGATAAAAGAAACATCTAAATCACCATATACTGTAAGCGTCATCGTTCTAGGAATAGGTGTCGCTGTCATCACCAATACATCTGGTAAAAAATCTTCTCCTTTTCCTTCTAATTTTGCTCTTTGATTTACACCGAAACGATGTTGCTCGTCAGTTACTACTAAGCCTAAATTTTTGAATATGACATTATCTTGTATCAAAGCATGTGTACCAATAACTAAATCTATAGTGCCATCAGCTAAGCCTTCTAATATCTGTCTTTTTTCCTTAACTTTCAAACTACCAGTCAATAAGCCTACATGTATATTCAACGGCTCTAATAATTCTTTTATTTTGCCATAATGTTGCAATGCCAAAATTTCCGTCGGCGCCATCAAAGCACCTTGATATCCATTTTCAATAGCTTTTACTAAAGAAAGTATAGCTATTACTGTTTTCCCTGAACCTACATCACCTTGTACTAAGCGTTGCATTTGCACATCTTTTTGCATATCTAGGCAGATTTCTTGCCAAACTTTTTCTTGTTCTGCTGTTAAATTAAATGGCAAATTATTTTTTACTGTTTTTACTAATTCACTATTAGATAAAAATTTTATGCCTTTATTTTTTACCTGATGTTGCTTTTTCAACAGCAATAAACCTGCTTGAATTAAAAATAATTCTTCGAAAATTAAACTCTTCTTCGCTTTTTCTAATTCTTGTCTTGTCTGAGGAAAATGTATTTTCTCTATGGCTGTTTGTTTATCCCATAAATCATATTTTTCACGAATAAAATTTGGCACTACATCTTTTACTAAAATATCTTGAGTGCAGACTTGTTCTATTAGATTGCGAAAATCCTTTGGTTTTATATAATCTGGAATTGTATATATGGGCATAAAAGCACAAGGGTTAATATTTTCTTCACTATCTATATTATCGTTATTTATAACGTCAAAAGAAATAATCTGACTTATGGCAAGTTGACCATATCCACCATAGGCATAGCCCACTTTGCCATGTACAAAATAAACTACTTTTTTGTACCTTTAAATTTCTTTTTTAGATAATCTTGATTAAAAAATTAAGCTGAACAACACCTGTATCATCAGCTAACATAATCGTTAATAATTTTAAACCTCGCCTTGTATTTTTTTCTGCCATAGCCATAATTTTACCTTGAATATTTACTACTTCACCGACTTTTATTCTGCCGATAGGAACAATTTGACTTTGGTCTTCATAGCGACGAGGATAATTAATGTGATTAAATCTATATATCATTTTCAATTGACCTAATTTTTTTAAAGCCTGTGCTTTTTTAGGACCTACTAACCTTTTAAAAACTGTATATTTTCTCG
>ENA-OPZN01000166-OPZN01000166.1-human-gut-metagenome-genome-assembly--contig:-NODE-166-length-25805-cov-2.688060_pt1 | contig 25805 bp, 31 predicted proteins | sample MGYA00242483_ERZ504503 | MGnify/ENA primary metagenome ERZ504503 (study PRJEB26092, sample SAMD00036285) | human gut metagenome | host: Homo sapiens | study: EMG produced TPA metagenomics assembly of... | reverse complement strand
CATCTTTGATGCTGATATCATTATTTTTCAGATAGTCACGCATCATTTCTCTCATTGCAGCTTTTTGTGGGCTGTCTTTTCTTCTTGCCATAAAAATAATACCTCCAAACTGAGTAATTTTATCTTACATCAGTTTGGAGGTTTACACAAACTTTAGGATACTCCCGCAGGAATCCCCATTGCCTATATCCTGGGTCTGGTGGCACTCCTTGGTATTTCCCAGTTAAATTCTATTTCTTTAATTACAGTTGTACAGAAAATGTTTACCGGCCTGAACAGCTTTACACTGCTTGCAGTTCCGCTGTTCGTTCTGGCAGCAAACATTATGAACCGTGCTAAGATCAGTGAGAAACTGATCCAGTTCTGTAATGGTATCGTAGGAAGATTCCCAGGCGGTCTTGCCTATGCAAATGTATTAGTATCTATGTTATTTGCCGGAATTTCCGGTTCTTCCCAGGCTGATACAGCAGGTATCGGTTCTATTCTGATCCCGGCTATGGAGGAAGAAGGTTACAATCAGGAAACTTCCGTAGGTGTAACTGCGGCTTCTTCTACCATCGGTATCGTTATCCCGCCATCTATTCCTATGGTCGTTTACTCTTCCGTAGCAGGCGCATCCATCGGCGCTCTGTTCTTAGGCGGTGTTGTTCCTGGTATCCTGATCGGTCTTGGACAGATGTTTGTTATTTTCATGGGAAATAAGAAATATCATTATCCAAAACAGGATCCAATGTCATTTAAAGACTTTTTTAAAGCTGGCTATAAAAATGTCTTCCTCCAGTATTAACACCTGTTATTATTATCGGCGGCGTTATCGGAGGCCTGTGTACAGCAACTGAGTCCGCAGCGATCGCATGTATCTATGCGATCATCCTTGGTGTATTCGTATTTAAGAACCTTTCTTTAAAAGATGTAAAACCATTACTTTATGACACACTGCGTACCAGCGCCACTTCTCTGTTTGCTCTGGCAACCGCAAATGCTTTGGGACAGCTTTTAAGCTACTACAATGTAAGTACCAGCGTTCAGCAGATGTTCGCTACCTACTTCCCATATAAGTGGCAGTTCTTGCTGGCTGTGATCGGATTCTATTTATTCCTTGGAACATTTATGGATGCTATTCCTGCAATGATCCTGTTCGTTCCTGTATTAATGCCTGTTGCAACCGCATTTGGCATCACACCAGTACAGTTAGGTCTGATCATCGTTATCACACTGGCAGTTGGTCAGGTAACACCTCCTTACGGTCTGTGTCTGCTGATCGCAGGAAGGATTTCCGGAATGAGTGTGCAAAAGTCGTTTAAGGCTGTTATCCCGTATATCATGGTTTCTGTAGTAGTAGTAGTGCTGATCGCATTTTTACCGGATATCGCCTTTGCATTACCGAAACTTATTAAGCCAGAGTGGTTTTAACATGTAATTCTAAAGGAGGGATTTCTCATGGAGAAAAAGAAGGTAGCGATCGTCACATTAGGTGACAGCCGTCGCGAATTTTATAAAAAGAGAGAAGCAATTGTAGCAAGCGAGATCGAAAAGGTGAAAAAGGCATTTGGGGATAAATATGACCTTTATATCTCACCTATTGTATTTGACACAGAAGATGGACAGAATATTTCTGATGAGATCAAGAAACAGGGCATTGAAGCTGTGATCATCCATGTGCCTATCTGGGCAACTCCATCTCTGGCATTCCGCATTGCCTATGGAACTTCTTATCCGGTGCTGCTGTTAGGCAATTTGCAGCGCAATACGTCCAGCCTTGTAACACTGCTGGCAGTTGGGGGTATGTTGGACCAGACCGGAAAGAAATGCATCCGTGTATCTGGTGATTATGAAGATCCCCAGATCCAGGAAAAGGTAGATAACTTTGTAAAAGGTGTTTATGTGGCAGAAGGCATCCGCCGTTCCAGCTATGGAATGATCGGCGGAAGAAGTATTGGTATTGGAACTACGGTAGCAGATCCGAGCCAGTGGCAGAGTACCTTTGGGGTAGAGTTTGACCACTGCGACCAGTATGAGATCGTATACCGTGCAAAGGCACTGGACGAAGAACGTGTCCAGAAGCATTTAAAAGTGGGTAAAGGAAAATATACCGAGGATCGAATACGGTGACAAGTTTACAGAGAAAACACTGGAATTACAGGTACGCAGTTATCTGGCGTTAAAGGATATGGCTGCGGAAAAGAAATATAACTTCATGGGCATCAAGTGCCAGCAGGATATGAGTGACCATTTTGTTCTCCAGTGTCTGGGCGTGGCATTATTAAACAACCCATATGACGCAGACGGCGAAAAGACACCGGTCCCTACCTCTTGCGAGTGTGACTGCGACGGTGCTATGACCATGCGCATCTTAAATCTGTGCGCAGAAGGAAAGCCTTCCTGTTTGCTGGACATCAAGTTCTTTGACGGAAACGATAAGGAATTTGTACTGGCAAACTGCGGCAGCGTGGCACCATATTTCGCTGATCCGGACAACAAAGAAGAAGCTATGAAGAAGATCGCTTTAATGCCTCATATCTTCGGGGAAGCAGGCGGTGCATCCATCCAGTTTATCTCCAAACCAGGTGATGTAACGGTTGCCAGACTGTTCCGCAGCAATGGGAAATATGTATTAGGCTGCTTTGAGGGAACCACAAAGATGTATCCTCTTGAGAAGTTAAAAGAGACTACATACTGTTATCCCCATGCATTCGTAGAAGCAGAGGCAGACTACGAAAAGTTCTACGAGAAGATCAACTCCAACCATCTGCATATGGTTTATGGAAAGTATGCGAAGGTTCTGAAGATGTTCTGCGAGATCGTGGGAATTGAGTATATCTGCTTTAATAAGTAGTGTTTATATAAAAAACAAATGAATGAGTTGTAAAATTTACAGGTTTACACAGCAACGTCAAAATGTTATGATACTGGTACATTATTTACGAAAACGATGTACCGGTGTCCTGAGGCCAGAAATCTTCCTGCAAGCAGGCTTGCATCAGATTTCTGGCCTTTTGGCTATGGTATTATCATGATGTTGTGGCAAAAGGTATTTTGCGGTGATCAACAGAAGGTGAGGGGAAATGTATGAGACTCTTATACGAGTTATCCTGGTTATGGGAGATGATGGGTATCGCCATGGCTGCTGCGGTTGTCTGTGTGGCTTGTGCTGCGCTGATCTGTAAGGCAGCAAAGAAGAAACTCAGCAGAAAAGTGATAGCAGTTGTTGCTGCTGCAGCGTTTGCGGGCGCTGTTTTGGCAGTTATTCTAATCGCGCGGACACCTATGCCGCTTTGAAAACACTGATCCACTTATACGGTTTAAGATAAAATTAACCCCTTTTTCCAGGGAAATGTGCTATACTACTAGAACAGCAGTTACCAAGGAGAAAGGCGGGGAAAAGTATTATGAACAAGGTGATTACAGTGAGCCGTGAATTCGGCAGCGGGGGAAGAGAACTGGGTGTGAAGCTGGCAGAGGCGCTGGGGATTCCTTTTTATGACAAGGAACTGATCTCCATGGCAGCAGATGATATTAATATTGCAGAGGAAGCATTCCGCAAATATGATGAGCATGTGATCGAGGACGATCCTTTGGATCACAAGATCCATCATTCTTTTTCGGAGTTGTATAAAGTGCCTATGTCTGATCAGATTTTTGTGGCCCAGTCCAATGTGATCCGCAGACTGGCTTCTCATGGCCCATGTGTGATCGTAGGACGCTGCGCAGATATGATCCTGGAGGACAGCGTGAACATTTTCATATATTCAAAAATGAAACAGCGCATAAAACGTCTGATGGAACTGGAACCGGAAGAAGGCATCAACGAAAAAGACATGGAAATGAAGATCCGTGCTGTTGACCGCAAGCGCCGGGATTATTACCAGTATTATACTGGAAATACCTGGGGAAGAGCCCAGAATTATCATCTTTGCGTGGACAGCAGTTTAGTTGGCGTTGACGGCTGTTTAAGAGCTGCTCTGGCATATCTGGAAGATGTGTGCAAAGATGAAGAAAAGCCGGAAAGATGGCGAAAAAAGAAACCGTATAACGGAAAAAGAAAAATATCGGAATGCAATTAAAGACCGTGAATAATTCCCGTCCATAAGACTCATAATAAGAATGTACAAAGGAAGTACAGATCAAAAAACAGGTGAGTCCATGGAAAAACCGGGAAAGAAATTGAAGAAATTTTTTATTATAACAGGAATCACAGGAATGGTGTATGCAGGTCTTAAATACCTGCTGCCACTTGTGGTTCCTCTTTTATTGGGTTATACACTGGCACTGCTCCTTCGGCCATCGGCCCGGTTTTTACAGCACCGGATTACAGTGCGTATATTTGGAAAAAATGGAGCCGTCACTGGGACTGATCGTATCGGTACAGCTGCTGATCTTAGCGGTGCTTGGAAGTTTTTTGCTGACTTTGGGCATCCGCCGTCTGTGGGAAGAAACGTCTACTTTGATGAACCAGCTTCCGGTATGGCTGGATGGGCTTTATTTCTGGATCGAGGAAAAATGTTCCGGTCTTGAGAAGCGGTTCGGCCTTGATCCCGGCTGGGGAATCCATGTGGCAGGAAGTATGATCGAAGCAGGAACAAAGTATGTGAAAGAGAAATCGGTGCCGTCCTTGATGGCTGGCTCTTATTATACAGCCGGAGTTATAGGTCGTATTGGATTTATAAGCCTGTTTTCTTTCTGCAGCGCCATTTTAAGCTTACAGGAAATGGAAGAGTTAAAAGAACGGCGGGACCGGTCTGTTTTCAGCCGGGAGTTCCGTCTGATCGGTGACAGGCTGGTAAGCACCGGGAAAGTGTGGTTTAAAAGCCAGGGGATCATATTTTTACTTACCTCATTTTTGTGTACAATAGGCATGTTTTTGGTGGGAAAGTCCATGTCCTGTCCTTGTGGGAATGGGGATTGGTATCATGGATGCCTTTCCGGTATTAGGAACAGGAACGGTGCTGGTGCCGTGGGCGGTCATTGAGATTGCCATGGGAAGCTGGAAAATAGCATTGATCTTAACCGGTTTATATCTGATCTGTACTTTTATGCGGCAGTTCCTGGAAGTACATCTTATGAGTGGACAGATGGGGCTTTCGCCTTTTGAGACACTGGGGGCAGTGTATGTGGGGCTGAAGCTGTTTGGAATCGCGGGGCTGTTTCTGGGGCCGCTGGGGTTATTGTTGATCGAGGATATGACAGAATTATTGATCACGCAGCCTATGAACGATGAACAGAGGCATAATGAAACAAATAAGTCAGCTATGATAGACGGTGGTAACCGTTTTATGTCCCATTGACAAAAATCCCGTTCTGGCGTAAAATCGAAAGGAAATGACGTAAATCAAAGAGAATCTATGAAATTCCATGAAAATGGTGTTGAAGGGGATCATTAAGTCGGACAGCCCGTTACAGAGAGAGGAACACTGGTGGAAGTTCCTTACGAAAGCGTGACCCAACCTGCCCTGGAGCTCTGTATGATAAATGCAGCGTATTTCCTGCGTTAGAGGATAAACAAGAGGGTTTCTGCAGAGGTAAAATGTCATTTGCCTCAACATTTTTTGCAGGAACTAAGAAGGGTGGTACCGCCGAGTCATTCGGTCCCTTGCAGTAAGTTGATGCATGGGATCGGATGGCTCTTTTGATTTATGTACTCTCGAAACCTTTCCTGCACTTGCCTTTGCGGCTGATTTTCCGCCAGTCGCGCCCAAATTTCATCAACGTACGCCCCGCGTACGCCTCAGAAATCTGAGCACAACTGACAAAAAATCTTCTCGCAAAATCAAGTACAAAAAAGGTTCCGAAAGTACATGGTTTAAAAAGAAACAAATAAGGAGAAAAAATCGTGGCAGACAACAAAAAAAAAAATGGTAGAAGCGATCACATCCATGGACACTGACTTTGCCCAGTGGTATACCGATGTGGTTAAAAAAGCAGAGCTGTGCGATTATGCAAGCGTAAAGGGCTGTATGGTCATCAAGCCAGCTGGATATGCGATCTGGGAGAACATCCAGAAAGAACTGGACCGCAGATTTAAAGAGACAGGTGTACAGAACGTATACATGCCTATTTTCATTCCGGAAAGCCTGTTAGAGAAGGAAAAAGACCATGTAGAAGGTTTCGCACCGGAAGTTGCATGGGTAACTCATGGCGGATTAGAGCCACTTCAGGAGAGACTTTGCGTAAGACCTACTTCTGAGACTCTGTTCTGCGATTTCTATGCAAGAGACATCCATTCTTACCGTGACCTTCCAAAGGTATACAACCAGTGGTGCTCTGTTGTTCGTTGGGAGAAGACAACCCGTCCATTCCTTCGTTCCAGAGAGTTCTTATGGCAGGAAGGACATACTGCTCATGCAACTGCTGAAGAGGCAGAGGAACGTACCATCCAGATGTTAAATGTATACGCTGATTTCTGCGAGCAGGTTTTAGCGATCCCGGTTATCAAGGGACAGAAGACTGATAAGGAGAAATTTGCAGGTGCAGAGGCTACTTACACCATCGAGTCCCTGATGCATGATGGTAAGGCATTACAGTCCGGTACCAGCCACAACTTCGGTGACGGCTTTGCAAAGGCATTTGATATCCAGTTTACTGATAAAGACAATACATTAAAGCATGTTTACCAGACTTCCTGGGGTATGACAACCCGTATGATCGGCGCTATCATCATGGTACATGGTGATGACAATGGTCTGGTACTGCCTCCAAGAATTGCTCCTGTACAGATCATGGTAGTTCCGATCCAGCAGAAGAAGGAAGGCGTATTAGACAAGGCATTCGAGTTAAGAGACCGTCTGATCAAGTCCGGCTTCTCTGTAAAGGTAGACGACAGCGACAAGAGCCCGGGCTGGAAGTTTGCTGACTGCGAGATGCGTGGTATCCCGTTAAGAGTAGAGATCGGACCAAAGGATATGGAAAACAACCAGGCTGTTCTGGTACGCCGCGATACCCACGAAAAGACCGTTGTTTCCCTGGACGAGTTAGAAGCAAAGGCAGCAGAACTGCTTGATACCATCCAGCATGACATGTTAGAGAAGGCAAGAAAGCACAGAGATGCCCACACTTATACCGCTTTAGGCTGGGATGAGTTCGTTGAGACCATTAACACAAAGCCAGGTTTCGTAAAGGCTATGTGGTGCGGATGCCAGGAATGCGAAGACAAGATCAAGGAAGTAACCGGCGCAACTTCCAGATGCATGCCATTTGAGCAGGAAACTCTGTCTGACAAGTGTGTATGCTGCGGAAAGCCAGCTAAGAAGATGGTTTACTGGGGACGTGCATATTAATATGAAAATGAATATCCCGGAACCTGCAAGAAAGATCATTGACAGGTTAAATGAACATGGTTACGAGGCCTATGTAGTAGGCGGCTGTGTCCGGGACATGATCCTGAAAAGAGAGCCGGGAGACTGGGATATTACCACCAGTGCCAGACCGGAGCAGGTCAAGGCTCTCTTTACCAGGACACTGGATACAGGCATACAGCATGGCACTGTGACCATTATGGTTGGAAAAGAGGGATATGAGGTAACTACATTCCGGGTGGACGGCGATTATACAGATGGCCGACACCCGGATACTGTTACTTTTACCCCTTCTCTTGAAGAAGATTTAAAGCGCCGTGACTTTACTATTAACGCCATGGCTTATAATCACAATACAGGCTGGTGGATATTTTCGGCGGCAGGGAAGACATTGACCGTAAAGTGATCCGCTGCGTTGGAAATCCAACGGAACGTTTTACAGAAGATGCCCTGCGTATCCTGCGGGCTATCCGTTTTTCTGCCCAGCTGGGATTTGAGATCGAAGATGCCACACGGCAGGCGATCACAGAAATCGCTCCAAATCTGATCCACGTAAGCAAAGAACGTATCCAGGTGGAACTGACCAAGCTGCTTTAAGTGACCGGCCACAGACTATGAAGCTGGTATATGAAACAGGCATCAGCCCCTATGTTTCTGAAACATTTCACAAAATGGGAGAAATGCTTGCAGATATGCCGATTACTGTTCCTGCAAAAAAGGCCCTTCGTTGGGCTTTATTTTTAAGAAAAGGAACACCGGAGCAGTCAGTGCGCATTTTACGGGATCTGAAACTGGATAATGATACTATTTACCAGGTAAAGGTGCTGACTGGTTGGATCGAAAGATCCATTTGCGGGGAGATCGCTCTTCCAGATGGAAAAACAGATGAAATGTGTACGCTGGAAACGGCAGCAGAACTGGAATTTATGCCAGGTATCGAAAGCAAGCCTCAGATCCGTAAAGTCATGAGCCAGATGGAACCGGAATTATTTGATGATCTGTTAAATATTAAGCTGTGTCTGGCAAAAGAGGCAGCAAAAGACAAGGATAGCGAAAGTGTGGCGGTAAGGCAGTTAGAGCGGATCTGTGCATTGCGGGATGAGATCCGCGCAGACGGTGACTGCATTTCCTTAAAAATGCTTGCTGTTACCGGAAATGACCTGATAAAAGCCGGAATGAAGCCGGGGAAAAGAAGTGGGGCAGACAATTGCATCATTTTCTGGAACTGGTTTTTGGAAGAGCCGGAGAAGAACAGCAGAGAATACCTTCTTGGAATGTTAAAAGTATAAAACAGTTAATAGATTTGCAAAATAGCACAGAGTATATTTATAGATAAATAGTCAGCTTTTAAATTTATTTGTTACTATGTTTTACAAAATTATTTAGGTTAATAAAAAATAATCATGTATGTTTTTACTTAATTTTAATGATGTATGTGTATAAAAACATTGCAATATTTACAAAGGTTGGCTATAATATTGGATACATGATGTGAACATCACAGTTCAAAGGAGGATTTGAAAATGAAATTAATCAACACAGAAAAAGCACCAGGCGCAATCGGACCTTATTCTCAGGGTTTTGAAGTAAACGGTATTGTTTATACTTCCGGTCAGATCCCGGTAAATCCAGCTGACGGCACTGTACCAGAAGGCATCGCTGCACAGGCTGAGCAGAGCTGCAAGAACGTAGGAGCTATCCTGGAAGCAGCAGGAAGCGGCTATGACAAAGTTATCAAGACCACCTGCTTCTTAGCAGATATGGGCGATTTCGCAGCATTCAACGAAGTATACGCTAAGTACTTTACTTCTAAGCCAGCTAGAAGCTGCGTAGCAGTTAAGTCTCTTCCAAAGGGCGTTCTTTGCGAGATCGAAGCAATCGCTGAGAAATAAGTAATAGTTGTGAAATAAAAATGGCTGCAGTTTCTTAGAAGCTGCAGCTTTTTTTCGCTTAAAATGGAAGTGGGAAAACGCGCCCGGGGGCGCGTTGCAGGCTGTGAAGCGTTTGGAGCAGAACGGAAAGCGGTGCAAGGCCATTTATCAGGTACGGAGAGGTTTTAAATATGAAGAATAACATTGTGATCATGAATTTCAGTGGAGTTTACGAAGTGCAGGGCCTAAAGGCAGTGCTGGAGGCAGGAAAAACAAATAATCATATTATTTCCCAGTTGGACTGCCAGGACATTCCGGGGACTAACTGCTATTGTGATAGCCTGGCAGAGGAAGAGATCGGAAAGAGAATTGTCCCATTTGGTCCGGAAGGACTGCATTTTTTAGACTCCGGCAATTACCATTATCTGACAAAACTGTGGCTGGAATTGGTAAAGGAACCTTTTGAACTGTTAGTATTTGACCACCATACGGATATGCAGAGACCGGCCTTTGGCGGCATTTTATCCTGCGGTGGCTGGATCCGGGAAGCACTGGAGACCAATGAAAATTTAAAACATGTAATTCTGGTGGGACCACCGGAAACTGCCATGGAAGAAACAAAAAGGGAGCTTTTGGAAGACGGGGAAGAATTGATCAGGAAAGTAACCTGGATCTCTGAGGAAGAATTTCTTCAAAATGTGGAAAAGCCGGATGGAATAAAGAAACTTTGTGGACAGTGCAAAGAAAATGATTTAGGAGCCGATGAAAAAGATCCATTGCCACTGTATATTTCCATTGATAAAGATATTTTATCAGAGTCTGAAGGAAAGACCAACTGGGATCAGGGAAATGTGGCTTCAAATCAGGTTTTACATTTTATAGATGCGTATATGCAGCAGACACCGGATAAAACGCTTATTGGTGTGGATGTATGCGGGGAAGACCCGGAAGCAGACAGTGAGGAAGTTCAGGCGGTCTGCCGGGAAACCAGTGAAAAGATCAGCAGCTTTGTAATGACATTGTTTAAAGCGGATTAAAAAGTAAAAATCTGCCAGTTATCCCCGTCGGATCAGACGGGGATTTTTGCTGTATATTTTAAAGAATTTTCCATGCCACCAAAGCCAGGATGACCAGAAAGATCACATTATAAAGTGTAAATACCTTCATATAGCGCCCGGTATGCGCATTTTCTGTCCCCACATAAAAACGATAGGAGATCAGACTGGCTAAGGATGCGATCAGAGTTCCAAGGCCGCCGATATTGACCCCGTACAGCAGAGGTGTGACCTGGTCTGTAAAGCTTGAAAGCAGGATGGCAGCAGGTACATTGCTGATGCACTGGCTTAAAAGGATCCCAGCGCCCAGTTCACGTCCCCGGATCAGCTTGTGGAGCAGGTCAGATACTGCTGGGATGTTCTGCACATTTCCGATGAACAGAAAAAAAGAAAACAAACGTTAAAAGCAGAAAGTAATCTGCTTTATGGAACAATGCCCGGTTGGTAAAAAGCAAAGTTACGAGGACGAGAACCAGCATAACAGGATATGGGATCAGGTGGGATACGCATCCCAGACAGACCACAAAAAGAGCCAGGTAAACAGCCAGCTTTTTCGGTTCTGGTTGTTCTTCTACTGGTTGGGAAGCTATGTCTACAGATGCAGAGGGAAGCATGCAGGCTGCCGCAACCAGCAAAATCAGAGAAAGGGCTGTAAGGGGAAGCATACGCATCAAGAAAGTCCCTGTGGAAACAGAAAAGGCAGAGGCCAGATACAGGTTCTGGGGATTACCTACAGGTGTGAACATGCTTCCTAAATTTGCTCCGATAGTCTGCAAAACAATGGTGGAGATCAACAGTTTTTGCTGTCCGGTCATAGTCAGGATCATAATGCCAAAAGGCACGAATGTAAGCAGCGATACATCATTGGTGATGAACATGCTGGAAAGAAGCACAGCAGGGAAAGCACCAGTATTAATTGCCGTGTAGTCCGTACTTTTGTAAGCAGTGCAGAGCCGAGAAAATGAAAAAGACCAATACTCTGAAATCCAGCCACCACCAGCATAAGACAGAAAAGCAGGGAAAGGACCCGGAAGTCGATATACCCTATATAAGCGGCAGAGGGATGTACAAAGAATGCGGAAATAAAGGCTAAAATTCCGGCAACACATAATACAGTTCTTTTTAAAAAGCGGATACAGGTATCTACAAATGGTTTCATAATCAACATGTCCTTTACAATATTCAATCAACAAATTCAGTTATTCAAAATAAAAGTATACAGCGACTGGTGGAATTTGTAAAATCAAAATGAAAATGGTATACTACAATAATTAGCTTACTCAGGAACAATGCAATGAAGATGAAGAGGTGCTGTGTATATGGAGATTGACATTGAGAAACTGACTTGTGGAATACAGTTGACAGATATAGAGCGGAATGTATTGGAATATCTGCTGACTCATCTTGATCAGGCTTTAAAATTAGGGGTACGGGGAGTGGCCCGGGAAAACTTTACGTCTACATCCACAGTTATGAGACTTTCGCGTAACTGGGTTATAATGGTTTTATTGAGATGTATTATAAACTTCTGGGAGCAGTGGGCGGTGTCAGCCGTGGTTATGAGGTAAATGAAGATTTTGTCAGCCATTTTGCCGGAAAGGAAGCTGTATCTTTGGAAAACTACCAGAACCTGCGCAGGGCGGCAGAAAAAAATCTGCGCAACGCCGGATACTGTATTTATTTATGGTATGGGCTTTTCCTCTATGATGGCAAATTATCTGGGAAAAAAAACTTCTGGTTTTGGGTATTAAATGTATTTTATCAGATGGGGCAGATTCTATTGGTATTTTTGAAAATAACATGGAGTCCATAGGTGTTTTTATTGCGTTTTCCAGATCGGGGCGTTCACCTCATGTGTTGAACCGGGTAAAGACAGCAGAAGAAAACTCTATTTTTACAGTAGGGTTTACACATGCAGGGGATAGTCCTTTGAAAGAGCAAAGTGATTGTGTGATCGAGGTAGAAGATGATAATCCTTTAGATGACAGGAATATGAAACCTACCCTTTATTTTGCAAAAACAATGATGATGATCGAACTTTTGATCTATGAATATTATCGCATTTCTATAAAATAAGAGCGTATTTATACAATTTTATATAATTCTGTGAAACGTGTTACGCAATTGGGTAAAAACGTGTTACGTAATTGGGTAACACGTTTTCTTTTGGTCTGAAAATCTGTACTTTTTCTCAGTAAGCTGTATAATTCCAAATATCACCACGTGGAATAAAAAACATAATCTTTTACAGACAGTGAATATTATGTTGGAAAATGGAGAGAGGTAAAATGAAAGAAAAAGTAATGAGTGCTATGCAGGCCTTTTCAAAGGCTATGTTCATGCCTGTGCTGATCCTTCCTATTGCAGGCCTTCTGATCGCCGTGGGAAATGTTTTGACAAATGCGAGACTGATGGAAATCTTACCGTTTCTTGACAATCCGGTAACAAAGGGATTTGGAACAATCCTTTCAGGCGCACTGGTAGCGATACTGAATAACCTAGGACTGATCTTCTGTACTGGTATTGCAATCGGACTTGCAAAGAAGAAAAAAGCGGAAGCCGGATTTACAGCACTTCTTGCATTCCTGGTATTTATCAATGCCATGAATAAATTCATGGGATTAAGAGGAATGTTAGTGGATGCAGACGCATTGAGAGGAAGCGGCCAGGCAGTAGTTCTGGGAATTCAGATCCTGGATATGGGTGTATTCCTGGGAATTATTCTTGGATGTGTAAGTGCATATGTGCATAACCGTTTCATTGATACGGAATTTAACAATGCATTCCAGATCTATGGAGGTGCAAGATTTGTATTTATTGTACTGATCCCGGTTATCATCATTCTTGCAGTTGTTCTTACTTATGTATGGCCTCCTGTGCAGATGGTGATCGACAGTCTGGGATATTTCATTAACAGAACCGGAAACTTTGGTATTTTTATTTACGGAGCACTAGAACGGCTTCTGATCCCTACAGGACTTCATCATCTGGTTTACACCCCGTTTCTTTACACAAAACTGGGTGGTACAGAGCAGATTGCAGGTCAGGTATACGAAGGCTGCCGAAATATTTACTATGCGGAAATGGCAGATCCGTCTATCCCGATCTTATCCTCTTCTGTAGTATGGGATGCAAGAGGACTTTCAAAAATGTTTGGTCTGGTTGGCGCATGCCTTGCAATGTATCACACAGCAAGACCCGAAAACCGTCAGAAGATCAAAGCAATCCTGATCCCGGCTGCATTTACATCCTTTATTGCAGGTGTAACAGAACCAATTGAATTCTCTTTCCTGTTTGTAGCGCCGATCTTATTTGTAGCCCATGCAGTATTAAGCGGACTTGGAATGGTAGTATTTAATATATTAAACTGCCGTGCCATCGGACCAAATGGATTTATTGATTTCCTCCTGTATAATATCCCGTTAGGAATTGGAAAGACACATTGGCCAATTTATCTTTTAATAGGAGTTGCGGAATTTGTTATTTATTATTTCTTATTCCGTTTCCTGATCACCAAGCTGAACTTAAAAACACTTGGGCGTGAAGATAATGGAATGGAAATGAAACTTCATACAAAGGCTGAGTATAAAGAAAAGACTGCAAAAGCATCTACAGAAAAAACGGCAGCATCTGAAAAAGGGGAGATCAATGCAAAGCTGATCGTAGAGGCATTAGGTGGTCCGGATAACATTGAAAAAGTAGATAACTGTTTTACACGTTTACGTCTGATCGTAAAAGACAGTTCAATTGTTAAGGATGAGGTTTTAAAGCAGAAAACAGGAGCAGCAGGCGTATTTAAGAAAAATGAGACAGTTCAGGTAGTTTACGGTCTTCAGATCAATCAGGTAAGAAAGGCAGTAGACAAGGAACTGGGCTTGGATCAGTAATAGAAGGGAGATCATAAAAATGGACGGAAAAAAGTTTAATGTAGTGATTGCCGGAGGCGGCAGTACTTACACACCAGGAATTGTAAAAATGATGCTGGAACATCAGGAAGACTTTCCGCTGAATTCAGTAACACTTTATGATAATGATGCAGAGCGTCAGGCTGTTATAGGTGAAGCACTTGAAATATTAATGAAAGAAGAGGCTCCACAGATTCATTTCGCATATACGACCGACCCAGAAACAGCGTTTACAGGAAAGGATTTCTGTATGGCACATATCCGTGTAGGAAAATATGCAATGCGCAGGTTGGATGAGCGGATCCCAATGAAATATGGCGTTGTTGGACAGGAAACCTGTGGCCCGGGCGGTATTGCTTATGGAATGAGAAGCATTACCGGTATGCTGGAGATTATTGATTATATGGAAAAATATTCTCCGGATTGCTGGATGCTCAATTACTCTAATCCTGCATCCATCGTTGCGGAGGCCTGCCGTGTATTAAGACCAAAGGCAAAGGTGATCAATATCTGTGATATGCCGGTAGGTACCAGAAGAAGAATGGCATACATTGTAGGAAAAGAGTACGATGATCTGGATGTTCGCTATTTTGGTTTAAATCACTTTGGCTGGTGGACCAGTGTAAAGGATAAAACAACGGGCGAAGAATTATATGCCTAAAATTAATAAAATATGTTGCTGAAAACGGTTATCTTACCCAGAAAGCAATCGAAACACAGCATATGGATGCAAGCTGGCAGGCGAACACACAGAAAAGCGAAAGATCTTCTGGCCCTGGATCCACAGTTTTTACCAAATACATACTTAAAGTACTATATGTATCCGGATTATGTAGTAGAACATACAGATCCAAACCACACCCGTGCAGATGAGGTTATTGAAGGCAGGGAGAAAGAAGTATTTGGCGCAGCAAGAGAGATCATCCGCAAAGGAACTGCTACAGGCGGTGAGTTTACTGTTGATAATCATGCGGCTTTTATCGTATCACTGGCAAGAGCGCTGGCTTATAATACACATGAGATCATGCTGTGTATTGTGGAAAATAAGGGTGCCATCAGCAATTTTGATGATGACGCTATGGTAGAGGTTCCTTGTGTTGTAGGTTTTAATGGTCCGGAGCCAATGTGCCAGGGAGAAATCCCAACCTTTGAAAGAGGTATGATGCAGGAACAGCTTGCAGTTGAAAAACTGGTTGTACAGGCATATGTAGAACACAGCTATTTAAAACTGTGGCAGGCGCTTACTTTATCAAAGACAGTTCCAAGTGCTTCTGTAGCAAAACAGATCCTGGATGATCTGATTGAAGCAAACAAGGATTACTGGCCTGAATTAAAGTGATCAGGAGGTGCGTATGGGATTATTTGGCTAGGCTGAAAAAGCACCAGAGATTAAAAAAGCAGAATTTGTATCTCCGGCTACAGGAAAAATTATTCCGGTCGATCAGGTAGAAGATGAGACATTTGCTTCTAAAATCCTAGGAGATGGTTTTGCTGTGGAACTTACAGATGGTGAAGTAATTGCTCCATTTGACGGCGAAGTGACGGCTGCATTTCCTACAGGACATGCCTATGGTTTAAAACGTGAAGACGGTTTAGAATGTTTGATCCATATTGGTTTGGATACAGTAGAATTAAATGGTTCTGGATTTGATGTAAAAGTAAAACAGGGGGATCAGGTAAAACAGGGACAGGTGCTGGTAAAGGTTGATCTGGACCAGGTGACAGGCGCAGGAAAATCTCTGGTATCACCGGTTGTATTTTCAAGCGGAGCAATGTTTACGCTGTTGGAAAAAGAGTTTGCTGTGAAAGGTGAAGAAATCTTACGTCTTGAACAGTAATTATAAAACAGATAATATTTATTGAGCACTCAGTTAAAAGCAGGAGTTGTCCGAACTGATATTTTGCGGATAACTCCTGTTTTTTCGTATATTGTTATAATTTTTTCACTTCCACCAGGTTCGTATGCTGTCCGTTCCCTCTTGCAAATGGAGTCGGTCTCTGGGAGGTGAGTACGTTGATGGAGCCTCGTGTATCTACGCCGTTTTCGTCTGGCGTATACCAGGTGCCCTGGGAAAGAGTGGCGACACCTTTGGCTACCCGGTCGGTGATCTTAGCAGGGATCTTTACTTGCCCCCGGTCATTGTATACAAGAACCATATCACCGTCATGGATGCTACGGGCGGCGGCATCTTCCGGGTGGATCCAGAGTTTTTGTGGGTCCAGTCTGCGAAGCCCCAGGTTATTGTCATGGACCGTATGGGTGCGGCATTTGCTGTGCCAGCCGGATAACTGCAACGGAAAGCGCTTTGTCAGCGGGTCCTCCGGACCTTCCGGCGGGGCTACGTACCGGGGGATTGGCGGCATAAAGTCTTTCATAGGAGTTTTCCACAATTTAGTAGAAAACAGCTCGATCTTCCCACTTGGAGTCGGGAATGGATGATGCTCCGGGTCTTTTACCTCTTTTTCAAAGGAAATAGGATAATGACCTTCTTCAAATTTATAAATACCCTTTTCACGGAATTCATCATATTCCGGCAGTTCCGGTTCTCTGGTGCGCAGGTCATCGTAAATATAGCGCATCCACTGGCTGTAATCACGGCCTTCTGTAAATTCTTCTTCTAAGTCGATCCGCTTTGCAGTTCCCGGATCCATTCATATTCTGTTTTACATTCATAAAGAGGTTCAATGACCTTATTGTTAAATCCCAGAAATTCCGTAAATTTCCACGGCTTTGTAATATTTTCCTCCTCAAACATGGAAACTCCTGGAAGGAGCAGGTCTGCAAATTTGGCGCTGGCGGTCATAAATAAGTCGGAGCAGACGATGAATTCGCACTTGGAAGTGTCTTTTAAAAGTTTGGCAGTGCGGTTGATGTCCCCATGCTGGTTTACAAGGGTGTTGCTTGCCAGGTTGAAGATCATTTTTATATTGGAATTCAGTGTAATATCCTTTGGATCATCAAAGATCCCCTGATCGCAGGTACGGATGCCGTCATATTCGTTCATGCCTTTACCATGATCCACTGCATCAGTCCAGAGGAAAACTGGCAGTGCTCTGTTATAAGGATTATCAAGGACCGGAAATCCCGGCAGTCATGGTGGAACAGTCACCGGCACCGGCTGCAGAACCACCGCTGATGCCTACATTTCCTGTAAGACAGGCAAGAAGGATAGCGCCACGGGCACTTTGCTCCCCATATGCATTTCTCTGGGCGCATATCCTGGATAATGGCAGCCGGTTTTGTGGTGGCATAGCGGATCGCCAGCTCACGGATGGTGTCAGCTGGGATACCGGTGATCTTTTCACCCCATTCAGGTGTCTTTGGAATACTGTCTGTTTCGCCCATTAAATAGGAAAGGCAGTTAAGGGATGGATCTGCGCCTTCCGGCATATGGGCTGCGTCAAAGCCAAGACAGCATTTATCTAAGAATTCCTGATCCTGAAGCCCTTCTTTTATAATAACGTAGGCCATGGCATCCGCCAAAGCGCTGTCTGTAGCAGGACGGATGGGGATCCACTGGGCATTTAAGGCAACAGCAGTATCATTTTTTCGGGGATCAATGACAATAATGGGAATACCGGCGGCTTTTGCCTTTTTTAAGTAAAACATGGTGCTGCTGTCAAATTTTGTCTCTGCAGGATTATGACCCCACAGGATGATCAGATGGCTGTTTAACCAGTCGGAAGGATGGGTGCCGGTCTCGCTGGTTCCATAGGTAATATCCGTTGCATTGCGGATGCAGGCAGAGCTGTAGGAGTTATAGCAGCCAAGATAACCGCCGTCTAATGCCAGCAGGCGCTGCATCATACGGTCGCCACGCATAACAGCGCTGATGCCGCAGCCGTCATTGACATAGCGGGAACCGGGACCGTAAGTATCCCGGATGCGGATGTATTCAGATGTAAGGATATCCAGGGCTTCCTCCCAGCTGATCCGGGCAAATTTCCCTTCTCCACGTTCACCGACCCGTTTCATAGGCCAGCGAAGCCGGTCTTCGCCTAAAAATGTTTTATGGTAGTTTAAGCCTTTGGCGCAGGCGCATAAGGGAACAGGATGCTTCCGGTGTTCCTTTTGTTTTCAGTGGAAAAGTTTTTTCAATAAACTCCGTCACAGAGTGGGGCGTAGATGATGCAGCGGCCGCCGCAGTTTATTCCGCCCCGGTTGTGGGGAATGATCTTTTGTTTTCGCTCATGGGGGGGGTATGCCTTTTCTTTTATAGGTATATTTATTAGAGTATAGCATAATCAGAAATTGCCTGTTATAGGTTTTACCTATAGCCAGATAAAGATTTTATGAAATAGACAGACCAAGGGGGATGTGTTAGAATTCAGACTATCAAAAGAAACACAGACAACAAGCAACAAACACAAACAAGGGAGATCAGACCACCGGGGCCTGATAAGAGAGGAGACAAATATTATGAAGAAAAGATGGTTATCATTAGCAGTAGCAGCAACAGCAGCAATTACCGTTCTTGCAGGATGCGGCAGCAAGGCAGCAGAGACTACCGCAGCAGCAACTGAGGCAGCAACCACCGAAGCAGCTTCTTCTGAAGCAGCTGAAAGCAGCGCAGAAGAGACCAAGGCAGAGGCAGCAGCTGAAGGCGAAATTCCTGCTCCGGAAGGCGATGACAACAAGATTTCTATCGGTGTTACACCGGTTCCACATGCTGAGATCGTAAATGATGTAGTAGTTCCAAAGCTGGAAGCAGCTGGCTGGGATGTAGAAGTAGTTGAATTTAATGATTATGTTCAGCCAAATACCAGCCTGGAAGATGGCGAGATCGATGCAAACTATTTCCAGACTATCCGTTATCTGGAAGAGCAGAACAAGGAAAGAGGACTTCATTTAGTAGAAGTTGCAGGCATCCACTTAGAGCCAATGGGTATCTATTCCAAGAATTACAAGAGCCTGGAAGAGCTTCCTGACGGAGCAACTATTGCAGTACCAAACGATGGATCCAATGAATCCAGAGCTATTAAGCTGTTAGCAGACAATGGACTGATCACTCTGGCTGAAACAGAGGATCTTTACAACCTGACCAGCATTGCAGAAAATCCACATAATTTCGAGATCACTGAGCTGGATGCAGCAAACCTGCCAAGATCCCTGGACGATGTAGACGCAGCAGTTATCAATGGAAACTACGCACTGGAAGCAAACTTAAATCCTGAGAAGGATGCTTTAGCAGCAGAGCTTGCAGACAGTGACGAAAGCTACAAGTACATTAACTATCTGGTTGTTAAAGAGGGAAATGAAGAAAGCACTAAGACTAAGGCTCTGATCGCAGCATTACAGAATGATGATGTAAAGAACTACATCGAAGAGAAGTACAGCGGTTCCGTTATCCCGGCATTCTAGGATACAGTTACCGTTCCCTGTATACAATAGCAACAGACAGAAACATCCGGAAATCCCCCACTTCTGAATGTTACCTGATATGAGATTATGAGATGGCAGAGGCTGCTGTAAAAACCTGAAAAACAGGAAATTTTGCAGCAGCCGTTTGCCCGTTTTATATCTGTTTCAATATCTGTTTAGAAGGAGAAATTTATGATCAATATTGAACACGTAAGCAAACAATTTGGTAGCCTTCAGGTGCTGGAGGATATTTCCATTAATATCGACCAGGGAGATATCTTTGGGATCATCGGACAGAGCGGCGCCGGTAAATCCACATTGCTGCGCTGCATCAACGGACTGGAAAAGTACAACGGCGGCTCTATTACAGTAGAAGGAAAGGAGATCGCAGGTCTCAGCCAGAAAGAACTTCAGTTGGTGCGCAAGGACATGGGAATGATCTTTCAGAACTTCAATCTGTTAGGCCGTCTGAATGTGTATGATAACATTGCCCTTCCTCTTCAATTCTGGGGACAGAATAAGAACAGCAAGGAAAATCATGACCGTATTATGGAACTGTTAGATCTGGTCGGCTTAAAGGATAAGGTAAACAGCTATCCCAAACAGCTTTCCGGCGGTCAGAAACAGAGAGTGGCGATTGCAAGAGCCCTTGTATTAAATCCAAAGATCCTCCTTTGTGATGAGGCAACCTCTGCATTGGATCCGCAGATCACAAAAGGTATTCTGGCACTGCTTTTAAAGATCAACAAAGAGCTGGGGATCACCATTGTTGTGGTAACCCACCAGATGGAAGTTGTAAAAGAGATCTGCAACAAAGTTGCGTTCTTAAAGCATGGTAAAATGATCGCTACCGGAAAGCCGGAAGAACTGTTCGTAGCGCCAAATAAGGACGTTCAGGAGTTCGTAGGTGACAGCGTAGAGTTCCTTCCAAAAGACGGCGTCAATGTCCGTCTGTTCTTTAACGATGAAACTGCCAGCGACAGTGCTATTACTCACCTGGCGCATGAACTGGGAATCAATTTTGGTATCTGCCAGGGCAAGCTGGAGAACTTCCGCGGAACCATTATGGGAAGCCTGGTGATCAATGTAACAGAAGCAGACAGAGAGCGTGTAACTGCATGGCTTACAGACAGAGGTATTTTATGGGAGGTGCTTGAAAATGTATGATGTAATTATGAAAGCCTTCGGGCAGACTGTATATATGGTCATCGGTTCTACCATTTTTCCGTGATCTTAGGTTTTATCCCAGCCATTGTGCTCACAGTAACAGCACCGGACGGCCTGCGGCCTAATAAGATCATTTATGGGATCTTAGATATCCTTGTAAATGTATTCCGCAGCTTCCCATTTATCATTTTAATGGTTATCGTCATCCCGTTTACCCGTATGATCGCAGGAAAGGCCATTGGTACAAAGGCAGCTTTAGTGCCTTTAACCATTTCTGCCATTCCTTTTGTAGCCAGAGTGATTGAGTCTGCTCTTCGCAGTGTAGACCATGGTCTCATCGAAGCAGCCCGTTCTTTCGGCGCAGGAGACCTGCAGATCATCTTCCGCGTATACTTAAAAGAAGCTCTTCCGGCTATCCTTTCCGGTATCACACTGACTATGATCAGCCTGATCGGTTACAGCGCAATGGGCGGTGCCATTGGTGCCGGCGGTCTGGGCGATGTGGCCATCCGTTATGGATACCAGGCCTATAAAATGCCGTATCTGATAAGTACCAGTATTGTGCTGATCATCTTTGTGCAGGTGATCCAGAGTGTAGGAAACTTATTATATAAGAAATTATCATAAACGCAGGCTGAACCTTCGTTAACAGTCCAGGAAAAACATATATATGCATATAAAAAGCAGCCACTCTGCTGCAGGCCCTATAAATGGAACGGCAGAGCGGCTGCTTTTTTGTGCAGTGAATGAGATGATCCGGTAAGCCGGACCAAAATATATTTAAAAGAAAAATCCTCCGATCAGATAAAACAATATAAGCTGCGATCCATGCAACCACACACTGTAAGATCACAACGGTCAGTGCCCATTTTCCACCCAGCTCTCTCTTAATAGAAGCAATGGCAGCCACACATGGTGTATACAGCAGACAGAAAACTAACAGGCTGGCAGCGGACAGAGAAGTCATACTGGATACCAGTGTGCTGGTTTTTCCAAAGAGGATAGACAGCGTGGAAACAACGCTTTCCTTTGCTAAAAATCCTGTAATAAGGGCAGTGGCGATCCGCCAGTCTCCCAGTCCCATTGGATGCATTAATGGGGCGATCAGGCCGGAGATCATAGCAAGGATACTGTCCTTAGAGTCTGTAACAATGTTTAAACGCAGGCTGAAGGTCTGTAAGAACCAGATAGCAAGGGTTGCCATGAAGATAACGGTAAAGGCTCTCTGAAGGAAATCCTTTGCCTTATCCCATAACAGCAGACCAACGTTTTTGGCACCTGGCATACGGTAATTTGGCAGCTCCATAACAAAAGGAACAGCTTCTCCGTTAAATAAAGTTCCACGTAAAATAAGTGCCATTAAAATACCCATGATAATACCGCCAAAATACAGGGCTATCATCACAAGGGTGCCATGCTCCGGGAAGAATGCTGCGGTAAAAAAGGCGTAGATAGGCAGCTTTGCGGAACAGCTCATAAACGGGGTCAGCAAAATGGTCATTTTACGGTCACGTTCCGATGGAAGAGTACGGCTTGCCATAACGCCCGGAACGGTACAGCCAAAGCCGATAAGCATAGGCACGATGCTGCGGCCGGAAAGACCGATCTTTCGCAGCAGCTTATCCATAACAAAGGCTACTCTTGCCATATATCCGCTGTCTTCCAGCAAAGACAGGAAGAAGAACAGTGTAACAATGATCGGCAGGAAGCTTAATACACTTCCCACACCGTTGAAAATACCGTCCATAACAAGGGAATGGATCACCGGGTTTACATTCCAAAGGATCAGGAAATGGTCTACCAGCGTGGAAAGAGCGGAAATGCAGCTGTCAAGGAGGTCAGATAAGAAACTTCCGATCACGCCGAAGGTAAGGTAGAATACCAGTCCCATAATACCTGCAAAACAGGGTATAGCGGTATATTTTCCGGTAAGTATCTTATCCATTTTCACGCTGCGCAGATGTTCCTTGCTTTCTCTTGGCTTGATAACGGAAGCATCACAGGTTTTTGCAATAAAATCAAAGCGCATATGTGCAATGGCTGGCTGCACGGTCCAGGCCGCGCTCTGCTTCCATCTGGGTAATGATATGCTCTAAGGTCTGTTTCTCGTTCTCATCCAGGTTCAAGCTGTTTATAATAAGGGAATCTCCCTCCGCCAGCTTGGAGGCAGCAAAACGCAGTGGGATACCGGCGGCTTTTGCATGGTCCTCAATCAGGTGCATAATGGCGTGAAGACAACGATGGACAGCACCGCCGTCATCATTTACATCACAAAGGTCCATGGTTCTTGGAGGTTCCTGATATTTGGCAACGTGGATGGCATGTTCTACCAGCTCGTCGATGCCTCATTTTTGGCAGCAGAAATAGGAATGACCGGGATACCAAGCATTTCCTCCATCTGGTTGACCATAATAGAACCGCCGTTATCCCGCACTTCATCCATCATATTTAATGCAAGGACCATAGGGATATCCAGTTCCATTAACTGCATGGTCAGATACAGGTTTCGCTCAATGTTGGTGGCATCTACAATGTTGATGATGCCCTTTGGATGCTCATCTAAAAGAAAGTTTCGGGTTACCAGCTCTTCACTGGAATAAGGGGACATGGAGTAGATACCAGGAAGGTCTGTTACAAGGGTATTGCTCTTTCCGCGGATCATACCGTCTTTCCGGTCTACGGTAACGCCAGGGAAGTTACCTACATGCTGGTTGGAACCGGTAAGCTGGTTAAACAGTGTGGTCTTGCCGCAATTCTGGTTTCCTGCAAGGGCAAAGGTAAGCAGCTCTGTATCCGGCAGTGGATTTTCCGTTGCTTTAATATGGTATTTTCCGCCTTCACCAAGGCCTGGATGAGGCTTGGACTGTTCAATGGTGCTTAAGTCCGGATTCTGGGGGCGGGGAAGAACGCCGTCCCTTACATCTGTAATTTCTATTTTTCTGCATCTGCAAGGCGCAAGGTCAGCTCATAGCTGTGGATGCGCAGCTCCATAGGGTCGCCCATAGGGGCATATTTCACCATGGTCACCTCTCCTTTGGGGATAAGGCCCATGTCTAAAAAAGTGCTGGCGCAAAGCTCCTTCTCCCGCCAAACAGACAAAAATCGTTGCAGTTTTTTCCAATGGGTAGATCGCGAATGTCATACTAGGCTCCTTTGTCCCTGGTATATTATAGAAAAGGATATACCAGGGGTAATTTTGTTGATAAAAATTATCATTAATACCAATCTAAGGTATGACACATAAGAAGATTTGTCAAGAGAAGATTTATTATATAAAGAAGCTTTGATTTATAGCTTAAGATTTATTTTCCAACAGAATCAAATTCATCATAAATTTCTTTTGAAGGCTCCTTTGTAAGAAGGGAAACAATGACAATAGCAAGGCAGGAAAGGACAAATGCAGGAAGCAGTTCATAAATATTGAAGTTTCCGCCTAATGGGCGTACCAGATACTTCCATACAAAGACCATAACGCCGCCTGTAAGCATACCGGCCAGTGCGCCCTGCATATTGGTACGGCGCCAGAAGAGGGCGAACAGCACCAGCGGTCCGAAGGATGCTCCAAAACCGGCCCATGCAAAGGATACGATGGTGAATACAGAGCTGTCCGGGTTCCATGCCAGGAAAACGGCTACAATGGCAATTCCCATAACCGTAAGACGGGCTGCATTCATGGAAGCGGCAGTGCTCATTTTGATCTTTAAAAAGTCCTGGAGCAGGTTCTGGGATACACCGGAAGCAGCAGTTAAAAGCTGGGAATCAGCAGTTGACATGGTACATGCCAGGATACCTGCAAGTACAACGCCTGCGACCAGTGACAGTAAGAAACCATTCTGTCCAAGAAGATGTGCAAACTGGATGATAACAGTCTCAGACTGGGAGCTGGTGGTAAACATTGGGATAGAACCTGCTACAGAAGCGCCATATCCGATGATACCGATAAGAATGGCAACGCACATGGAGATCAGTACCCATACAGTTGCGATCCGGCGGGAAAGTACCAGTTTTTTCTCCTCTTCGATAGCCATGAAACGAAGGAGGATATGAGGCATACCGAAGTAGCCAAGGCCCATGCTACGGTAGATACAATAGAAAGCAGGCCGTAAGGTGCAGCAGAAGCAGTTGCCCTGTCATGAAGCTGGGTTATGGAGAGGTAACCGGCTAGAGAAGTAGCGTTGTTTACAACTTCGCTCCAGCCACCGGCCATATGGATGCCATAAAATACGATGACGACCAGGGAAATGGACATAACCACGCTCTGGATCAGGTCTGTAGTGGAAACTGCCATGAAGCCGCCCATAACGGTATAACCTACGATAACAACTGCACCAACGATCATTGCAATGTGATAATCGGTACCGAAAAGGCTGGAGAATAAGGTTCCGATGGCTTTAAATCCGGAAGCAGTATAAGGAATAAAGAAAACAAGGATGATGATGGCGGAAATGCACATCAGGATATTTTTGTCATCTTTAAAACGACGGGAGAAGAAGTCCGGAATGGTGATGGCATTGCATACGATCGAGTAACGGCGCAGACGCTGTGCTACGATCAGCCAGTTTAAATAAGTACCAATGCCAAGGCCGATGGCGGTCCAGCCTGCGTCTGCAATACCGGTGAGATAAGCAACGCCTGGCAGACCCATCAACAGCCAGCTGCTCATATCAGAGGCTTCCGCACTCATAGCTGTTACAAAGGGACCAAGCTTTCTGCCGCCTAAATAGAAATCATCTGCGGAATCACCGCTGCCTTTCTTGCTGAAATAAAATCCTACATACACCATTGCAAGCAGATAGATCACAATGGCTGCCAGGATACCAGCCTGTCCTGAAATCATAATCTTATTCCTCCTCGAAATAATGATCTCCCTAGTCTTTCATGCGCAGAATGATTTCGGGAGAACATAATATTGAGGACGATTATAACATACATAAAAAATAGACTACAATACAGAATGAAGTATAGAATAAATACTGTACGAATATTAATGAAATGTGACAAAAACCCAGTGTTTATATAGAAAAAATAACTGTACGATTATAATAAATAAAACATATACAAAAATAAGAATTAAAATAAATATCCACAGCAGGTTGTACATTTTTTAAGGAAGAAAGCTGCTTAAAAAACCCGGAAAGGACCTTTTGCGCTGT
>ENA-OPZN01000164-OPZN01000164.1-human-gut-metagenome-genome-assembly--contig:-NODE-164-length-25990-cov-2.861694_pt1 | contig 25990 bp, 34 predicted proteins | sample MGYA00242483_ERZ504503 | MGnify/ENA primary metagenome ERZ504503 (study PRJEB26092, sample SAMD00036285) | human gut metagenome | host: Homo sapiens | study: EMG produced TPA metagenomics assembly of... | reverse complement strand
AAGCAAGAAATGTATTATGGAAAAACATTTCATAGCTACAAGGAATTAGAAACAGCACTTACTCAATATATACTCTATTACAATGAAAAACGAATAAAAGAGAAGTTGAATTGGCTAAGTCCGGTAAGTATCGCTTAAAGAATACAGTAGCATAAAAAATTCCGAGAAACCTATTCAGGCTTCTCGGAATAAAAGTCTAACTTTTTGGGGTCACTACAACTCAAAGCTCTTTTTATTAATCTTGAATTTTACCGGTAAAACGGCCGACGATGTATGTCAGAACTGCAATGACAATCATAACCGGGAATGTGGTTCCCAAAGGTGTTTCATAGGTCATCACATTTCTGTATAAGACAAACCCGACTAACCAAAGAATCAGGTTGGGAAGGTAAAATTTACGCCCAGATGCATCCTGCTTAAGGAGAAAGTATTGGGTAAAGAGAATCGCGATCATGGGCGTGAAAACCGAACCGATGAGGAACAAGAAGTTCTCATATTCTGTCATAGGTACTAAAATGGCTAATACAATGCCGAGTACCGTGAGGCTGATAGCCGTTGTTTTTTCAGACAATTTCGGAAAAATGCTGACAAAGCTGACACCGGCGGAAAACGCATCGAGATACGTTGTCGTTACGGTGGCAAAGATAATGATTAATAAAGGCCAGAGGCCGAGCCCCGTTTTTAACATAACGGCGGCAATGTCTGTTTCGCCGGCATAAATAGCGGATCCGAGACCGATAATATACATCCAAATGCTGACAATGGTATATGTTAAGGTACTCACTACCGTGGCTGCTACGGGGCGTTTGGCTGTACGTGTATAGTCAGACACGAGCGGTAACCACGATAACGGCATGGCAGCGGCCAGTTCAACGGCGGCACCGAAGGAAAGACCTTGGTCTTCCGTTAACTGTAAAGCACCGGCCACGGCTGAGGACGGATCAAAAATAATGAAACTGAGCCAAATGGTAAGGCAGAATAAGAGTGCTACGGCTACGAGGTTTAAACGGGTAAGATTACTGTAACCGAGGACGAGCCAAAGAATGATGAGAACGCCGATTACGAGGGACCAAACGGCAGTACCCCAAGGTAAAATCGCATTGGTAGCGGCGGCGCCGGTAATAATCATGACGGTAGTCCAACCGATTAATTGCAGTACGTTGGCCAAGGCAAAGCCGGACGCTCCTTGACGGCCAAAGCCGATACGAACGGTTTCCATGGCACTGCGGCGCGTGTTGGCACCGATGAGACCGGCTAAGAAAAATAGAAAACCGCCGATAATATGGCCCAGCAAAATGGCAATGACGCCTTGCTCAAAGCCGAGTGGTGCGAATAACGTGCCTGTAAAAATTTCGGCAATGGATAAGGCGGCGCCAAACCATAAAAGACCGTGAGATAATAATTTCGTTTCAGAAGTAGCTGTACTCATAGAATACCCTTTCTCCGGCATCAGGGGACCATAGGCGGCCAACCGACAATCGGCGCTTTCAGCTATGCTGAGGCGTCAACAAGGGCTTAGGCACGGTCTATAGATTAGGCCTACTGATGCTGTTTTAATTGCGCTAAGGCTCCGGTGCTGCGTAATGTATAGAGCAAAATCCCTGCCAATAGGGAGCCACCTATGGTAGAAATCAAAAAAGGAACCACATAGGTATAAAACGCAATTTGACCGGCCGATTTACCCAAAACGATAATGGCCAGCGGGTAGGCAGAAAGACCGCCAAGAATGCCGGTACCAAATACTTCGGCTAAGAGCGTTAAGAATAGATTGCCGGTACGATTATAGACAATGCCGGCCAAGAGGGCACCCCACATACTGCCCGGAAAGGCGAGTACACTGCCAAGGCCCGTAACGAGACGCAAAGTGCTGGCGCAAAAAGCTACGCCCACCCCGTAATAGCGACCCAATAATACGGCGCAAAGAATGTTAATCATATGTTGTACGGGGGCACATTTACTGATGCCAACGGGAAAGGAAAAGGTGCTGCCTACTACGGCTACGGCCACTAAAATACCGGCCATGGTTACTTTTTTACATTACTGGTAGATTCGTTCATTACAAACTCCTGTAGCGGTCGAGACTTACTGGTCTCCTCTCACGCCGGAACACGGCTTCCCTTCGCTGTAATGACAGCTGTCGGGCGCTCCCCCGCCAGCCGGTCTGTTTTGACAGACAGCATAAAAAAACAGAGGCACCAATACGGTGCCTCCGTGAGAAAGTCGCTATAACATCTTCCTACGACGGCATTATCCGTACAGGTATAAGGGTCGAAGTTTGATGACTTCCTCTCAGCCTACGTTCATAAGCTCCCCTGAATTTTCTAACGTGATTATAGCACAGGCGGCGCATGCTTGCAATGTTTTATTGTCAGACCGTTTGAAAATAGGGTGAGAATGTTTTATAATAAAAGCGGATATATTACACCTGAAAAAGGAGGGGGAGATACTATGAATATCGATGTTTTACCGATTGGGGCGGACGATGTGAAAACATTGCGCGACTTATCGATGAGAACATTTTCAGAAACATTTAGGGATGAGTACACTGACGAAGAGTTCGACACCTATTTTAATACCTCGTTGGCGGAAGCAACGTTACAAGCGGAGCTAACTGATTCCGAATCACAACACTTTTTTGCCGTAGTAGACGGCCAGCCGGTCGGTTTTTGAAAGTTAATGTAGGCCGTGCGCAAACTGAGCAGGAATTGCCACATGGTTTTGAAGTACAGCGTATTTACGTATTGGCTGATTACCAAGGACTCGGCCTTGGTAAACTTCTCTTTGAAAAGGCTCTGCAATTAGCGACCCAAACAGACTGTGATTATGTTTGGCTCGGTGTGTGGGAACATAACTACAAAGCTCAGAAATTTTATGCTAAATTCGGTTTGAAAAATTCGGGGAGCATACCTTTGTGGTAGGTGATTCGAACGATACGGATTGGCTCTTGCGTCGTTCGGTGGCAAGTATCCGTGAAGAATTGAACAAATAGAGTTTTCATGCGACTTAAATTATTCAAGTCTGCCTGAATGATCAAGTGAGATTAAAATTTAATAGGCAATATGGCAATACCCCTGAATCCATAGGACTCAGGGGTATTTTTATAAGGGTTAGGCATTGCGTGTAAAAATTTTATGCATGAGGTTATTGTCTATTAGCCGGATATTAGGCTTTTAACGGTTTTTTCAAAATAGCCAATAATAAAGCGGTCACAACAGAGCCTACTAAGATAGCCAATAAGTACATGAGCGGGTTGCCGATGGTAGGTACTACGAAAATACCGCCATGTGGAGCGCGCAAGGTACATTCAAAGGCCATGGATAAAGCACCGGCTACAGCTGCCCCAACGATACAGGATGGAATTACGCGAACCGGATCGGCTGCGGCGAATGGAATAGCTCCTTCGGTGATGAAGGAGAAGCCCATAACATAGTTGGTAATACCGGATTTACGTTCAGCCGGAGTGAAGCGATTAGGGAAGAACGTTGTGCAAAGGGCGATAGCCAATGGAGGCACCATACCGCCGGCCATAACGGCCGCCATAACACCGTATTCGCCGGTAGCGAGAAGACCTGTGCCGATTACATAAGCCGCTTTATTTACCGGACCACCCATATCAACGGCCATCATGCCGGCAAAGATGATACCGATAACGATACGGCTGCTGGTGTCCATGCTCTTCAAGGCGTTCATCAAGCCTTCGTTAAGTGCACCAACAGGTGGGTTAATAATGAAGGTAATGATGATACCCATGAAGAGTACCCCCAATACCGGATAGAGTAAAACCGGTTTGATACCTTCCAAAGATTGTGGTAAGCCGGAGAAAACTCGTTTTAATAAGAGCATGAGATAACCGGCCACAAAACCTGCCAAGAGGGCGCCGAGGAAACCGGAACCGCCTGCGTTGGCGAGATAACCGCCGACGAAACCGACGGCAAGACCCGGACGGTCGGCAATACTCATGCCGATGAAACCGGCTAAGACCGGCAACATGAAGCTGAAGGAGGCACCGCCGATTTTCATGAAGAAGGCGGCCAGTTCCGTACCGGAACCGAATTTACTTGGGTCGGCCGGATTGAAGTCGTCGAATAAGAAGGCGAGGGCAATAAGGATACCGCCGCCAATAACGAACGGTAACATATGGGATACGCCGTTCATCAAATGTTTGTAAATCTGGCGACCGAAGCTGTCTTGGGCGGTAATGGCATTTTGTCGGCTTTTTCTTCGCCTGCTTCGAAGATTGGCGCCTTGCCGGACGTTGCTTCTTCCAATAATTCTTTGGCTTTATTGATGCCGTCGGCTACTTTTACCTGAATGAGCGGTTTGCCGTTAAAACGCTCCATAGGAACGCTCTTGTCGGCTGCCACAATGATACATTCCGCATTTTTGATGTCTTCGGCGGTGATGGCGTCTTTAACGCCGGCTGCACCGTTTTGTTCTACTTTAATGGTAATGCCCATGTCAGCAGCTGTGCGGGTTAAGGCTTCAGCGGCCATAGCGGTATGAGCGATGCCGGTAGGGCAAGCGGTTACTGCCAGTACGCGATAAGAGCCGTCGGCAGCTTTAGCCGGCATTGCTTTTGGTGCTTTTGCCGGTTGTTGAGCCTCTTGTTTAGCGTTAGGCGCAGCGGTAGCGGCTGTGGTTACGTTTTGTTCCACAATAGCTAATGCTTCCGTTTCTGTCATTTTCGGTTTGAATTGGTCTGCTTCTTTTACATCAATTAAAGCGAGGAATCCTTCAACGGTTTGTGCTTTGATGAGCGCTTCTTTAAATTCGGGATCCATGATGAGGGTTGCTAAGTTGGCAAGAACCTGCACATGGGTATCGGCTTGCCCTTCCGGGGCGGCAATCATGAAAAATAGGCGGGTCGGTTCGCCGTCCAGGCTTTCGAAGTCCATGCCTTCCGGCACCGTCATAGCGGATAGGCCCGGTGCTTTTACGCCGATACTTTTAGCATGCGGGGTAGCAAGCCCCATGCCGAGACCGGTGGAGCCGGATTCTTCACGAATCAATACATCTTTGATGTACTGTTCTTTATTTTTTAAATTACCGCTTGCATCCATCAATTCGGCCAGTTGGCGAATGGCGATATCTTTGTTGGTCGGATGGGCGTTCAATTGAATTGATTGCTTCTGTAGTAAATCCGTAATTTTCATGATATTACTCCTTCTCCAATAATGCTTCTACTTGTTCACGATTTGCGAGCCACTCTTCAAAGGCGGACGCTGAACCGGCGGCGACGCCCATAGCCAGGGCTTTGTCATATTGGCCATCCGATTCGATATAGCCGGCCAAGAAACCGGCCACCATGGAATCACCGGACCTACGGAATTGACGAGTTTGCCTTTCGGTACGGGGCTGGTTCGTACCTCGCCGTTAGCATCAACTAATACGGCTCCGTCAGCGGCTCTTGATACGAGGACGTTCTGAGCACCTTTGGCCTGTAATTGGCGGGCGGCTTCGATGATGTCTTTTTCCGTTGTAAATTTTGTATGGAATACACTTTCTAATTCGTGATGATTCGGCTTAATTAAAAACGGTTTTAAATCGAGTACATTCATGAGTAAATCTTGGGTGGCATCGACGATGATGCGAATATTGCGAGCGCTGAGGCGCTCCATGATATCACGATAGGTTGTTTCCGGAAGTCCTTTGGGAATGCTGCCGGAGAGAACTAAGGTATCACCGCTCTCTAACGTATCAAGCTGTTTGTAGAGCTTAGCCATGGCGTCTTCGGTGATAACCGGACCTTGCGCATTGATTTCTGTTTCACCGTTGCTCTTTAATTTCACATTGATGCGGGAATACCCTTTTTCAAGTCGAATAAAGGCTTCTTCACAACCTTCTTCGCGCAGTTGACGAACGATTTCATCGCCCGTAAAACCGGCAATGAAGCCTAAGGCTGTGTTCTCGTGGCCTAAATGACGCAACATAATGGATACATTAATCCCTTTACCGCCGGCTACGATGAAGTCTTCATAGGTGCGATTAACGCCGTTTGCTTCAAAGCCGTTAACGCGCATGACATAGTCGAGGGACGGATTAAAAGTAACCGTGTAAATCATGGCTCTACCTCCTTAATTTCAGTATAGTTATGATAAGCACCTTTTACTTTAGTTGTAATAATCGTTGCACTTTCCAATGGGGCAAACGTAACAGACGATATTTTGTCAAATTTTGACGAATCACAAAGTACGTAAGCACGATGACATTTATGAATCGCTTTGGCTTTGATAGCTGCTTCGGCCGGATCCGGTGTACTGAAACCGCCTTTTATGCTGACGCCGTTGGTTCCGAAGAAGCCTTTGGTAAAATTAAAAACATCTAATTGTTGTAAAGCTGTGTCGCCAATGATGGCACCGGTAACCGCTTTTACCTGACCACCAAGGAGAATGACACGACGATAACGGGCTGCCAGCGCTGCTGCATGAGATGTGCCGTTTGTGACAAAGGTTACATTTTTAGCATTTACAAAAGGTAACATCATTTCCGTCGTGGTGCCTGCATCGATAAAGACGAAGTCGTGCTCTTCAATGAGAGTGGCTGCTGCTTGGGCAATCGCCGTTTTTCATCAGTAAACAAATTGGCTTTCGTCGACATATCGGGTTCGGTGGTGAAATAGTCTACATCGCAACTTACAGCGCCGCCGTGCACCTTTTGTAGTAAGCCCTTCTGATGCAGTTCGGTTAAATCGCGACGAATCGTGGCCGCGGAGGAATCAAGGTCTTGCACCAACTCCTGTACGGTAACGGCCCGTTTAGTCCGTAACCGTTCGAGAATTAAGGATTGCCGTTCTTCTGATAGCATGGGAATCTCCTCTGTGTAACATCACATATATTTTATTAATTATATTAGTATTTTGCTTAATTATGGTTTATCTTAACTATAATATAATCATAATCGCTCATTTAGTCAATGATGAATGACGTTTTTTGAACAAATGTAATCAATAGTGGTAAAAACGATGATTGAATGCCTTTTGGGTATATTAAAAATGCAAATTTTTAAGAATCTTTCGATTAAATTATAAACCATACTAAAATGGTTCGAGTTGACAATAACCCCTTGGCGTGATTAAATTAAATCAAAATCAATTTGTTAACCACGTGTTAACAAATAGGGTAATAATAGAGGAAGGGATGTTATTATGGCACAACTCGAATCAAAGAGTAAGGGCTTATTTGTATTGGGCACGGGAACGGATATCGGCAAGACATTCATTACCGGCCTTTTGGTGAAAACATTGCGAGACGGTCAATATAAGGCCGGTTATTATAAAGCGGCGGTCAGTGGTGCGCCGTCAATTGCAGCCAGTGATGCGGGTTATGTGAAAAAAGTGGCCGGCATTGATGTACCGGACGAAGATTTATTATCTTATTTATATGATCATGCCGTATCGCCTCATTTGGCAGCTCAATGGGAAGGTCATCCTCTTGAAAAAGCCGTAGTAGAAGCGGCTTTTGACGAAAGCAAAAGAAAACTTCGAATACGTCACCATGGAAGGTAGCGGTGGCATTATGTGTCCATTGCGCTATGATGAAACGGCACATATTTTTCTGGAAGACGTTATCCAATGGTTCAATTTGCCGACCTTGTTGGTAGCTCATGCCGGATTGGGTACGATTAATGCTACGGTCTTGACCATCGAATACTTGCGGGCTCGTAATATTCCGGTTAAAGGGGTTATTTTAAACTTCTATACGGATAGCCCGATGGAACGGGATAATAAGCTGATGATTGAAGAATTAACGGGCGTACCGGTAATTGCTTGCGTACCGGAAGGGGCTAAGGACTTAGGTGTTTCCGCGGATACGTTTAGCCGCCTTATATGACGAAGTGTAAGCAATATTTTTTTCAAACAGCAACATGTAAGGGTTATATATAAGTTTTTACATATTAAGTTAGGTTACGTATTAGTTAAGTTAGGCGCGTATCAGGCTGCGAATACAGTTAACATACGTAATGATTAGGTATAGGTATTTAGAGGTAAAAGGAGTTCAACATGAGTTCACAGGTGTGGGTTGAAAGAGATTTAGCGCATATTTGGCATCCTTGTTCACAAATGAAGGATTATGAAACATTGCCGCCCATTGTTATTGACCATGGCAAAGGTTCGTATTTATATGATGTAGACGGCAATGAATATATCGATATTATCAGCTCTTGGTGGTGTAATTTATTGGGGCACTGCAATCCGAAAATCAATGCATCCATCAAAAAACAGCTGGATACATTGGAACATGTTATTTTGCTAATTTGAGTCATAAACCGGCTATTACCTTGGCGGAAGAGTTGACTAAAGTATTGCCAAAAGGACTCAACAAATTACATTTTAACGACAATGGCTCCGGTGCCGTTGAATGCGCTCTTAAAGTGGCTTTTCAGTATCAATATCAAACGGGGCATCCGGAACGTCAGAAATTCATGTGTCTCACTGAAAGTTATCACGGGGAAACCATGGGTGCTTTGGCTGTTGGCAGTATGGATTTATTTGCTAAAATGTATCAGCCAATGCTGATGGAAACAATCCATACGGAAGCGCCGGATTGTTTCCGTTGCCCATATAATAAGACGCGTGAAACCTGTGGCTGCGAATGTTTCGAGCATATGGAAGAAAATTTCGCCAAACATAGTCATGAATTGGCGGCTGTTATTGTGGAACCAATCGTACAGGGCTGTGCGGGTATGCGTATCTATCCGCCATTGTATTTGAAAAAATTACGTGCTCTTTGCGATGAATACGGCGTCCTTCTTATTGTCGGATGAAATTGCCACCGGTTTTGGCCGTACGGGCAAAATGTTTGCGTGCGACCATGCCGGCATTACACCGGATATCATGACCATTTCCAAAGCCTTGACCGCCGGTTATATGCCGATGTCCATCATGGCTGTTACCGATAAGATTTATGATGCCTTCTATGCCGATTATTTCGAGTACAAAGCGTTTATGCACAGTCATACCTATGCGGGCAATCCATTGGGGTGTTCAGCTGCGCTGGCTACTTTGGATATTTTGCAAAACGACGGTGTCTTAGCGGCGGCGCAAGATAAAGCGGTCTTCTTGCACAATGCCTTGGAAGATGCATTGGGTAAACATCCGAATGTGGGTGAAATTCGTCATATCGGACTCATTAATGCCATTGAATTGGTTAAAGATCCGGCAACGAAAGAACCATTGCCAAGCAAAGCACGTACAGGCTATCAGATATACAAAAAGCATTGGACCATGGTTTATTGCTTCGTCCATTGGGTGATGTGCTCTACTTCAATCCGCCGCTCAATACGGATAATAAGACATTGACTGATGCCATAGATCGTACGGTGGAATCCTTTGCCGATGTATTAGGAAAATGAGAGGCCCCCATATTAGGTAAATGAGAGGCCGATATATTATGAAAATGAGATTGCATCTCAAGATAATATGCATCTGAAAATAGGCTATTATTCGTAATTGGTATTTGTCACAGGAACAAAATAAGAGTACTCTATATATAGAAAAATATTAGAATTGATATAAATTATCAATAGGAGGACTTTTATGAGCAATGTGCGAGTAACGAATATTCACGAAAATGAAGTGGAATGGCGCTCAGAACAAGAGGCGTGGAATAATCGTTCCGAATTTTTTGTGGAATTACATGACAAACAAGAACGTGCTGCGCAAGTTACGAATTTTTATAGATTTTTTGAAAAAACATAACTTGTTACCGGTTCCGGGCGGTCGTACCCTCGATGTAGGCTGCGGTGTCGGTGACTACTCCTTGGGCCTTGCCAAACTGGGGTATCAGGCTACGGGCATCGATTTATCGAATGGTATGATTGCGGGCGCTCGTAAAATAGCGGAAAAAGAAGATCTTGATTTGGACCTTTACGTAGGTCCGTGGAGTGAAACCACTCGTGAAGAACTCGGCTGGGAACGTCAATTTGATTTGAGTTACAGCTTTTTCTGTCCTGTTATGTTTGACATGAACAATATTGAAGCATTGACCAAGACAAGCCGCAATGCCTGCTTGTTCGTTGGTTTTGCCGGTCGTCAGGACACTATCGTGGACGCTTTATATGAACACTTTTACGGTCAAAAAGACGACTTCAAATGGCAGGCTAATGTAGATGATGTTATTGCTACGGTTAAAAAAGTTGGCCAAGACGTGGCAGTGGAATATGTAAACGTGCCGGAAGTGGAATTTTTCACGGAAGAAGAAGCCCTTCGCTACTTTACTATGCGCCTTCATTCGGAAGAATGGGGTACGGAAGAAGCTATGCGTGCTGAAATTTTGCCTTTATTGGCGCCGTATCGCACGGAAGACGGCCGCATTCGTAATACATCGGAAGATAAGGTTGCGTGGGTTTCCTGGCGCGTTAAATAGCCTTAATTTACAAATAAATTAAATAAAGCCACGGTAGCCGAAGATGATTACGGCTTACTGTGGCTTTTTGTAGTGGTCTGAATGATAGCAGTTCAGACCATTTTCACTTCTTTAGACTTGAAAACTCAGTCTAAGTGGGTATAATGTTGTGTATGCTAAACAAATCGATATAGTTTAGTATGGATATTAGCATGACACTAGCATGCCCATTAGCATGGATATTTTATAATGTAACTTTTGATTTATTTAGGTTTAATTTATATAGAAAGAGGCTAATTATGAGACTACTGAATAGAACATTGGCCATGTTAGGCCTGGTAGGTACATTGAGCCTATCATTGTTAGCGCCTGTACAGGCAGCGGATTATTGGTATTATGTAGGTGCCGACATTCATGATAACACAACATCCATCGACAACAGCAGCGTCGACAAAGAAGACGATGTAGCCCAACTTTGGATTCGTGTAATTCAACCGGGTGGAGACTATTATTTTGAAAAAATGGAAATTAAGAAGAATGAACGCACCATCCAAACCTTGGATATGCAGTATTTCCATCAAACCGGCATCGCTTACGATAAAAGCGAATACACTTATGATTCCAAACCGGCCGCCATTCAGGCAGGCACTATCGGCGAATCGCTGTATAATTTAGTGTGGGGTGCCAAGTAATAAATGATTTTGCATATTTTCCTGACGACGGTTCTGCCTATATTATTATTGGTCCTCATCGGCTATTTTATGGATAAAAAATTCCACATGGACCTTGATACACTCAGTAAAATGAACTTCTATGTGGTGGCGCCGGCATTTTGTTTACGAATACATACAGTTACAACGTGACCGCTGAAAGTGCCCAAGTAGTGTGGCTCACGGTGATTGGTTTTGCGGCCACCTGGCTGGCCAGTTTGGTTTTTGAAAAAATGTTGGGCCTGTCCCATGAAAAAAGCGGTATCTTCCGCAATGCGGTACTCTTTAATAACTGCGGTAACATTGGTGTGCCGCTTATTGTATTTATCTACTCCAATGAACCGTTTTTACAAGACGGCTCGCCTATATGGCTGCAGGCGGCTATCGCCATTCAAATCGTTGTCTTTGTTTGGCAAAACATCGTGACCAACAGCCTTGGCTTTTATTTTGCGGGACAGGGCAAAATGAGTAGCACTGATGCGGTCAAATTAGTTTTTAAAATGCCGATTATTTACGCCGTAGCCTTGGCTTTAATTTGTAATTTCGGTAAAATTCCCGTGGATCAAACATTCTTTTGGCCCGTCCTTACCAATGTGAGTAACGCTCTCGTCATGGTGGCCCTCTTTACTTTGGGCGTACAACTGGCCAGAACCCCGTTCAACTTCTTTAATCGCGACGTTATGTGGGGTAGCGCGGTCCGTTTGATTGTGGGACCATTAATGGCTTGGCTCGTTATTTGGCCCTATGAACTCATAGCCGGCCCCGTTTCGGAACTCGTTATGCAAGTCCTCGTTATCTCCGCGGCTGTGCCGGCCGGCGTAACCACAGCACTCATTGCGGGCGTACTTCGTACCGAAACTGAATACGCCACCCAACTAGTCGTCGCCACCACCGTGCTGTCGGCCGTTACATTGCCGATAGTAATTTTATTAGTTAAGTAAAACACGCGAGCTTTTTTGCGAAGGCCGTGATGCAATTTCTAAGGCTTGGTTTTGCGCAGCAAAAGACTCTCAGAAATTGTATCACGGCCTTCTTTTCGCAGAAAACCTCTCGCCGTTTTATAACGGGGAGAGGGAGAAGAGGGGAGGTTTCTGCGTTGCAGAAACCTCCCCTCTATCCTCCTCCGCCGGTAAGAACGGCCATAAAGTTCTTTGCGCAAAGCCCCTGATGGAGTGCTCTACGTCGCTAAAACAGAACATAAGTACTCTGGGAAGAAGAAATGGAGAGGTCCACATCTAAGGGTTCTTTTTTGCTTGCAAAAACCAAGCCTTAGGTGTGGAGCCTCTCCATTCTTTATAAGTTTATGCTGTTTTTAGCTCTGATGTAGAGCCCATCAGGAGCTTAAGGACGAACCTTATGCCGTTCTTACCAAGTCCCCATCCACGTAATAATAATGGCATTGACGAAGTCAATCAAGAAGGCACCAACGAGTGATACGATGAGCCAAGTCGTTTAGGGGACGGACCGTATTTTTCAGCCAAGGACTGCATGTTGGCAAGACCGTTGGCAGTAGCACCCATGGCAAAACCGATACCGCCTACGCCGAGCATAACGCCGTCGTAGTTTTTACCAAAGAGCAAGAAGTAACCGAGCCATGCGAAGACAATCATGAGAAGTGTCTGAGCAAGGAGGATGACTACGAGCGGTAAAGCCAAGTGAATCAATTCGTAGAGTTTCAAGCTGTTGATAGCCATGGTAACGTAAACTGTTAAGGCTACTTCGGATACTACATTGAGGCCGCCGCCTTGTACACGATACATACCGGAGAAATCGCCGATGTTACGGATAACAGCTGCTACGAGCATGGCACCGATGTAAGCAGGTAAGGTAATGATGGTGTTGAGGTACGCACTAAGTACGGCACCGAGACCTACGGCTACGAATACGAAGCCGGCTGCTTTTAATACGCCGTTTACGTCGGTTGTTTCTTCTTCTTCAAGAATAGACATATCGAATACATGCGGTTCCAATTGAGCTGCTGCCGGATTATCAGTATCGGCTGCCGGAATATTTTTAGTTGCATTTGGCGTTGTGGCCGGATCGATATGTTGTGTACCCGGTGTTTTAATTTTGTAGTGTTTGATTAAGAATTCGCCGAAAGGTCCACCGAGTACGAGGGCTACTACCATCCCGAAGGTTGCTGCTGTGATGGCAACGGTTGTGGCACCCGGAATACCGTAAGTGGTTTCAAAATATGGACCGAAGGCTGCCGAGGTACCGAGACCACCCATGAGGGAAACAGCACCGGCCAAGATGCCGTAGTGGAAGTCAATGCCCATGGCACCGGCAATGGACATACCCAAGAGGTTCTGAACAAAACCGAGAATGGAAGATACAATTAAGTATAAGATGAGAGCTAAGCCACCGTATTTGATGAGTTTTAAGCTGGCCATCATACCGATGGTGGTAAAGAATACTAAGAGGGCTACGGTAGATAAGGTGTTGTCAAAATCTACTTGTAGAATTCCGTATACACGCAAACCGGAAAGGATAAAAGCGAACGGTAGACCACCGATTACCGCAGCCGGTAAGCTGAGTTTTTGAAATACGGGAACTCGGTTTTTAATCCATAAACCGATGAAATACGTCACAAATGCGAGTGCGACCGCTTGTACGCTACTGATTTTGACTGTCAAGACTTCTGCGCCCATAAACAACGCCTCCTTTAAGCAAGCTGACTCCCTTATTAAAAGGGGCTTCATAATACAGGTGGGTAACCGTAGTAGTTGAATTAATTGGAATAATGATGGCATCCGGTATTATGAAACTGGAAAATGATGAGTACGGAAGGAGAGTTTTACGAGTGAAAAAGCCCTTCATTTAATAAATATTTCAACTTGATAATATTATACTATGTGATTGCGTAAAAATACAATAAAAATTTAGTAAACTTCTATGTATACAAAAATCATGAGAATGCATTTAAGCCGATATATATTAGAATTCGTGCCTTAGTTCTTATAAAATATATTATATTATAAATTCTATATGTTGTTTATTTGTGCATAAAATATAACTAATTATACACATAAAAACAAATGTAGTTACCTTAAAAACACAATAAAATAAACAAAAGTAGAGTATATAAGGACATTTTTATATACTCTACAAAATGTATAAATGTATAGAAAATTTTGTATATTACTGTTGGTCTAAATAGAGGATAAGGTCTTTCAAATATTTTGTACCGGTTACTAAATCCTGAATGTCGATAGCTTCGGCCGGGTTGTGGCTTACGCCGGCGCGACAAGGAATGAAAATCATGCCTACATCGGTGTAATCACCCCAGTTCATGGCATCGTGGCCGGCACCGCTGGAGAGGGTCATATAATTGTACTGTTTAGCTTGAGCCACCGTTTCCATGGCTTTAATCATAGAGTCTTTGACCATGAGCGGGATTTCATCGGCGATTAGCGTGGTGTCGATAGGAATCTCGCGTTGGGCGCCGACTTGTGAAATGGCGTGCAGAATGTCTTGGGTAGCGCGCGTTTTGGCTTCGGCGGAAATGCTGCGAATGTCGAGACCTAAGGTTACTTCGCCGGGGATGACGTTCATGACACCTGGCGTGGCTTCGATAACACCGACGGTAGCTACGACCGGAATAGGTTCGCTGTTTTGAGCAATCCGTTCGGCAGCAAGGATGATTTCGGCGGCTGTACACAGACCGTCGTGGCGGTGATTCATAGGCGTGGCTCCGCTATGACCGGCGGTGCCGTGAATATGCACCTTATAGCGTGTGGGTGCAGCGATACCGGTTACGATACCTATGGTGTGGTTTGTTTTTCGAGAACAATGCCTTGTTCGATATGAAGTTCTAAAAGGCTTTAGGGGCGTCGTAAATTTTGCATGAGGAAGGGTATCCGGATTAAAGCCGCGTTCTTTGAGTACTTCATAGAGACTGAGTCCCTTTTTATCGCGCAATGTTTGCAAACGATCGAGACTCAATTGACCGCGCATAGCCTGGCTTCCCAAAGTGGCACTGCCAAAGCGGCTTGATTCTTCGCACATGAAGAGGACAATATCAAGCGGATGCTCCGGCATTTCTTTTGATTCTTTTAAATCGGTGATAACTTCCAGGGCGGCCACGATACCGGCAAGACCGTCGTAGTTACCGCCTTGGGGCACGCTGTCGGTATGGGACCCCATCATGATGGCCGGGGCGTCGGGATTATGACCTTCGTAACGGCCGATGACATTGCCGAAGTCATCGATGCGTAAGCTTAGACCAAGCTCTTTCAGCTGTTTTATGAGATAGTTCCGTCCCTGCCAATCCTCATCAGTAAAGGCAATGCGATTGATTCCCGGCACACCTTCGATGGTGCTTATGGTTTGCATGGCGTTGAGATGTGCTAATAGGCGTTCTTTATTAATCATGGGGGCCTCCACAAATTAAAAATTGAATAATGATTTATAGTTAGCAAAAAGCAGTATTTAATTCAATTGTGAGTTAAATACTGCTTTCATATTTGCGGATATATTTTGCTAAGAACGTTTAGAAATTCTTGCAAAATCTTTTGGCTATAAAGCTATTTTTTAAAATCTGTATTTACGACGATAGGAATGCGGTGTTTCCGAAGTAGCTTCTTTGAAAACCTTGCAGAAGTAGCTGGTTCGATTATAGCCCAGATTACGAGCAATGGATTCGATAGATGAGTCAGAACCGCGAAGCATCAATTTGGCCTGTTCCAATTTGCGTTCATTAATATATTGCACGAGGGACATGCCCGTTTCTTGTTTAAAGATTTTGGACAAATAGGATTCACTTAAGTAAACGTGGGAGGCAATATCCCCGTAGTGAAGGGTTGTTGTTTAAATGCTTGTCGATATAAACAACAACCCTTTTTATTTCCGGACGATACGACGTTTTCATATGATGCTGTACATCGGATTTACTGCTTTGTAATTCAGGAATATCAAGACTGCGGTTTAATATGTCCGGGAAATAATGGCCGGCCATAAGGTTCAATACTTTAGAGGCACTATTTATTTCTTCCGTAGAATAAATGGGCAATTGACGGTAATACATTTTGGCCGTTGTGTCGTTTTGCCAATCACTGCGTGCTGCAATTTGTGGCAACTGCGGATCCGTTACGGCTGTTTGACCGGCACAAATAAAGCCCAGTAAATGACCTTCATGAATTACGGGCACAGAAAAGTCTACAATGCCTGCATGACAGCGATAAGCAGACGGGCAATGTCCTTTGGATGCTTCGAGGCCGCCATAGGCGTCGCAATAGGCGCAAAGACGCGACAATGTAGGATGACTGCGAATATACTTGCAAAAATTACTGAAGTTGTATTTGCACGAAAGCACACGACCGCGCAAATCTACATATACGGCTGCTAATTCCGTAATGTTTGTAAAATCACGCATGATCTCATTAATCATGGTTGTTTCTGTCTTAAAATTACCGGTTGGCATCGTTGCCACCCCTCTCTCTTTTCTGTTTGTATGGGCGTACAAAACAAAAGGATTAAAAAATAGTAATACAACAAATAACTAAAACTCATGATAAACACAGAACTTACTGAGGTTTTATGATTAATCGTTATACCAATTATAACAAAAAATTGTTAAAAGTAGAACAAAAAAATCAAAATTCGTAAAATGTGTTAAAAATGGAATACTAGTATTTTGTATAATTAGCGTATACAGAAAACCGCAAAATGTGGTGAATATTTGAATTTTATTTTTGTTTTATGTGCGCCCAAGATAGGAGATGAATTGTATGTCGCAAGAAGCACTAGGTATGGTTGAAACTAAAGGCTTAGTCGGTGCTATTGAAGCCGCCGATGCATGGTAAAGGCCGCCAATGTAGCCCTCGTGGGAACTGAAAAAATTGGTTCCGGTCTCGTAACCGTTATGGTACGAGGCGATGTAGGTGCCGTAAAAGCATCTGTCGATGCCGGTGCAGCAGCTGCCGAACGAGTAGGGCAAGTTGTCTCGACGCATGTAATTCCACGGCCTCACAAAGATGTGGAAAGCGTTATCTTAAAGGAAAAAGGTGAAGCTTAATGAGTAATACGGATCAAATGGTTGATGAGATTTTGAAACGCGTTTTACAAAAAGCCGATAACTTATCGGCAGCCACCCCGAATCAAAGTGAAAGCAAAGGAGCGGAACAAATTATGGCGAACAGTTGCAGTTTAACAGAATTCATTGGCACGGCAAAATTTGGTGATACTATCGGTTTAGTAATCGCTAACGTGGATCAACAAGTATTGGATGCCATGAAATTAACAAAAAATATCGTTCAATCGGTGTTGTAGGTGCTCGTACCGGTGCCGGCCCTCACATTATGGCCGCTGATGAAGCCGTAAAAGCTACCAACACTGAAATCGTAAGCATCGAACTCGCGCGCGACACTAAAGGCGGCGCCGGTCACGGTTCCTTAATCGTATTCGGTGGCGACGACGTTTCCGACGTAAAACGTGCCGTTGAAGTAACGCTTAAAGAAGTTGAACGTACTTTCGGCGACGTATACGCTAATGAAGCAGGCCACATCGAATTACAATATACAGCTCGCGCAAGCCATGCTATTAACACCGCATTCGGCGCTCCTGAAGGCAAAGCATTCGGCCTTATCGTAGGTGCTCCGGCAGCTATCGGCGTGGTAATGGCTGATGTGGCTGTAAAAGCAGCTAACGTAGACGTTATCGGCTATGCATCTCCTGCAAACGGCACAAGCTTCTCCAACGAAGTAATTTTACAGATCTCCGGTGATTCCGGTGCAGTTCGTCAGGCTGTTATTACAGCTCGCGAAATCGGTAAAGAATTATTAGGCACTTTAGGTAGCGAACCTAAAAAATGATGCTCCCTTCTTACATTTAACTTCGATAGAAAGGAAGCTTGACATATGAGATCAAAACGTTTTGAAGTATTAAGCAAACAGCCCTGTTAACCAAGGATGGTTATGTAAAAGAATGGGTTGGAAGAAGGCTTTATAGCCATGGAATCGCCGCAGGATCCTAAACCTAGTATCCGCATTGAAAACGGTCGAATTGTAGAACTTGACGGCAAACGTCGTGAAGATTTCGACTTGATTGATACATTTATTGCTAATTATGCAATCCGCTTGGAACGTGCTGAAGAAGTTATGGCTATGGATTCCCGCAAAATCGCCAACATGATTTTGACACCAACCGTACCTCGCAGCGAAATCGCCAGTCTTGCAAAATCCATGACTCCGGCCAAAATGGTTGAAGTAGTAAGTAATTTCAACGTTGTTGAAATGATGCAATGTATGCAGAAAATGCGTGCTCGTCGCACCATGGCTAACCAGGCTCACGTAACAAACGTTAACGATAACCCGGTTCAAATCGCTGCTGATGCGGCTGAAGGTGCACTTCGCGGTTTTGCCGAAGAAGAAACAACCGTAGCGGTTGCTCGTTATGCACCGCTTAACGCTATCAGTATCTTGGTAGGTTCCCAAGCCGGTCGTCCGGGCGTATTGACTCAATGCTCCTTGGAAGAAGCTACTGAATTGGAACTCGGTATGCGCGGTTTCACAGCGTATGCTGAAACAATTTCCGTATACGGCACTGAAGATGTATTCACCGATGGTGATGACACTCCATGGTCGAAAGCATTCTTAGCATCCGCTTATGCTTCCCGTGGTTTGAAAATGCGTTTTACTTCCGGTACAGGCTCTGAAGTTCAGATGGGTCAAGCAGAAGGTAAATCCATGTTATACCTTGAAACTCGTTGCCTCTACATTACTAAAGGCGCCGGCGTACAAGGTATCCAAAACGGTTCTGTAAGCTGTATCGGTATTCCGGCAGCTGTACCTTCCGGTATTCGTGCGGTATTGGCAGAAAACTTGATCGCTGCTATGCTCGACCTCGAATGTGCATCCAGTAATGACCAGACATTCAGTCATTCCGACTTACGTCGTACGGCTCGTACACTCATGCAGTTCTGCCCTGGTACTGACTTCATCTGTTCCGGTTACAGCTCCACGCCAAACTATGACAACATGTTTGCCGGCTCCAACTGGGATGCGGAAGACTATGATGACTGGACAATCATTCAGCGTGACCTCAAAGTTAACGGCGGTTTGAAACCGGCTACGGAAGATGCTGTAGTAGCTGTTCGTAATAAAGCAGCTCGTGCGCTTCAAGGTTTATTCGCTGAACTCGGCTTACCGGCTATTACCGATGAAGAAGTAGAAGCTGCTACTTATGCTAACGGTTCCAAAGATATGCCGCCTCGCGATAAAGTAGCTGACATCAAAGCAGCTGCCGATCTTATGAATCGCGGCGTTACCGGTATTGACTTTGTAAAAGGTCTTGCTAAACGCGGCTTCAATGATTTAGCCCAAAGCGTTCTTAATTTGTTGAAACAGAAAATTGCCGGTGACTACTTACAGACATCCGCTATTTTTGACGATAAATTCAATGTAATTTCAGCAATTAACAATCCTAACGACTATGCCGGCGTTGGCACAGGTTATCGTTTGGAAGGCGAAGATTGGGAAGTAATTAAAAATATTCCTAACGCAATCGATCCGCGTGATATTTAAGGAGGCATCAATATGGCTGAAGTTAATGAGCAAGTTTTACGCGCACTGATTATGGAAGTGCTTAAAGAAATGGGTAGCGCCAGCAAGCCTGTTACTTTTGCCGGTTCCTCCGAAACGGCGGCTCCGGCTCGTCCTAAAGAAGAGGACGTAGATGATACTTGGATTCAGACCGGCGGCCCGGCTGAAGCCCATACATCACCTGATGAAGTGGTTATTGCTGTAGGTCCTGCATTCGGTCGCAGCCAACGCACGACTATCGTAGGCGTACCACATCGCAATGTAATCCGTCAACTCGTTGCCGGTATTGAAGAAGAAGGCTTAAAAGCTCGTGTAGTTCGTGTATATCGTTCGTCCGACGTAGCAGCCGTAGCCGTTGAAGGCGACCGCTTATCCGGTTCCGGCGTTTGCATCGGTATTCAATCCAAAGGTACTACCGTAATTCACCAACGTGATTTACAACCGTTATCCAACTTGGAATTATTCCCACAAGCACCATTGCTTACGGAAGAAGTATACCGCGCCATCGGTAAAAACGCAGCTAAATACGCTAAGGGCGAATCCCCTAATCCGGTAGCTACGCTTAACGATCAAATGGCACGCCCTAAATATCAAGCGTTGTCAGCCCTTTTACACATTAAGGAAACAAAACGAGTGGTTAAAGGTAAACCGGCTGATGAATGCCGCGTAAGCCTATAAGGAGGCCTTTATGAGTCAAGATATGGAAGCGATGATTCGCAAAATTTTAGAAGATATGCAAAAGGGAACCCCTTCTCCGGTAAGTGCCGTAGCTCAGACAAGCACAACCGAACACGTTGCTACAGTAGCGGATTACCCAATTGCTAAAAAACATCCTGAATGGATTAAAGTGGGCAATCGTTCCTTAGATGATATTACCTTGGATGCCGTTATGGCCGGTCAGGTTTCTATGGATGATATGCGTATCAGCCCTGAAATCTTAAAAGCACAAGGTCAAATCGCTAAAGCCGGCGGTCGCGATCAGATTGAATACAACTTCTCCCGCGCTGCTGAAATGACTAAAGTAGGCGATAAACGCTTATTGGAAATGTACAATGCCCTTCGTCCATACCGTTCCTCCAAACAGGAATTATTGGCTATGGCTGATGAACTTGAAAAAGAATACGGTGCTGTAATTTGCGCTGAATTCGTTCGTGAAGCGGCTGAAAACTATGAAAAACGTAAGAAATTGAAAGGTGATAACTAAGAGTTAGGAGTTTTGTGTATGAAGCGAGTCGTTGGTATTGATATAGGTAATTCCACAACAGAATCAGCGTTAGCGGAAATCCACGAGTCCGGTGAAGTTCGTTTTCTCGGATCGGCGATTGCCAATACGACCGGGATCAAAGGAACTAAGGATAATATTCAAGGACTCTTTGAATCGCTTCGTCAACTGGTTGCCAAAACGGGCCTGTCCCTTAAGGACATTGACTTAATTCGTATCAATGAAGCTACCCCGGTTATTGGCGATGTGGCGATGGAGACGATTACAGAAACGATTATTACCGAATCAACCATGATTGGGCATAATCCGAAAACTCCGGGCGGTCTAGGTATCGGTGTGGGCTATACGGCTCATATCCTACAATTGCTGGATAAACCTATGTCGGATGATTATATTGTAGTCGTACCGAAAGAAATAGATTTTCAGCTTGTAGCCGAATTGATTAATGCGTATGTAACAAAAGGCTATCGCATCAAGGGCGCTATCTTGCAGGCCGATGACGGCGTGCTCGTAGCCAACCGTTTGCAACAGCCGATTCCGATTATTGATGAAGTAGCCTATGTCGATAAAGTACCGCTTGGTATGTTGGCTGCAGTGGAAGTAGTAGAACCGGGTAAAGTAATTTCCCAATTGTCTAATCCTTACGGTATTGCTACAGTTTTCAACTTGACAGCGGATGAGACCAAGAACATAGTACCTATCGCCAGAGCACTTATCGGCAATCGTTCGGCGGTGGTTATTAAAACCCCTGCCGGTGATGTCAAAGAACGTGTAATCCCTGCCGGGTCCATTGTGGCATCCGGCGACGGACGTACCGTATCCATCGATATTTCAGCAGGTGCCGAACAGATTATGGCTACCCTTGGTCAAGTGTCCCACATCGACAATGTATGCGGTGAAGCGGGCACGAATGTGGGCGGTATGCTGGAACGAGTTCGTCAGACTATGGCGGACTTAACCAATAAATCACCAAATGATGTTTTTATTGAAGATTTACTGGCAGTAGATACATCGGTACCGATTAATGTGAAAGGCGGCCTTGCCGGTGAGTTCTCTATGGAACAGGCCGTGGGCATTGCCTCCATGGTTAAATCGGATCACTTACAGATGGAAATTATCGCCAAAGAAGTAGAACGGGAGCTTAAAATCCCTGTAGAAATTGGCGGTCAGGAAGCTGAATCGGCTATTCTCGGGGCTTTGACTACACCGGGTACGGAAACGCCGTTGGCAATTCTGGATCTCGGGGCAGGCTCTACCGATGCTTCGATTATGTCACCTGACGGACGGGTTACGGCTATTCACTTAGCCGGAGCCGGCAATATGGTAACAATGTTGATTAACTCTGAATTGGGACTGGAAGATATCCATTTAGCTGAAAGCATTAAGAAATTCCCATTAGCCAAAGTAATCAGCGTGTATCATATCCGCCATGAAGACGGCAATGTGCAGTTTTTTAAAGATCCGTTACCGGCCGATTTATTCGCCAAGACGGTAATTGTAACCGACGAAGGACTCGTACCTATCGAAGGGGACCAATCAATGGAAAAAATCAAGATTGTCCGTCAAACTGCGAAGGAACGTGTTTTTGTAACCAATTCCCTGCGAGCCTTACGGGCTGTAAGCCCAACGCACAATGTGCGTGATATTCCTTTCGTAGTTATTGTAGGCGGTTCGGCTTTGGACTTTGAAGTGCCGCAGCTCGTAACGGATGCGTTGTCTCATTATAATCTGGTAGCCGGTCGCGGCAATGTGCGCGGCACCGAAGGGGCACGTAATGCGGTGGCCACCGGCTTGATTCTATCGTATGCCAAAGAGCGGAGGGGATAAATTATGGAGGTTATCATTGCACCTAAACCGACCATTATGATTTATCACCACCCCAATGTATCAGTGGAAACTATTCAGGATCTCTTGTTCGGCATTGAAGAAGAAGGCATTCCCTATAGCTTAGAGGCACGTGCCGCAAGCGATGATATATTGCTTTTGGCTGATGAAGCCTCTCATGCATCGGCCTTATCCGTAGGAGTAGGCTGCAGTGCTGATACTTTGGTGTTAAGTTATAAAAACTTACCGCCTCATCAAATTTATATATCGTTTGCGTAATTATAAACAAGCAAAACAAACTATGCGAGCGTTAGGGGGCCAATGCAGCTCGCTGGTAAAAGGCAATCCTTTTAAAACCGACCCCGGATTGGAGGTGGCATTTTTGAAAGAAGCATTAGGACTCTTGGAAGTAGCAGGCCTCGCAGCGGCCATTAAAGCGGCTGACGTGATGGTGAAAGCAGCTAATGTAACGATTTTGAACGTGGAAAAAGCACGTGGCGGCGGTTGGATGACCGTTAAAGTAACCGGTGATGTAGGCGCGGTTCAGGCAGCTGTACAAGCCGGGGTAGCCCAAGCTAAACACGAACGTCATTACATTGCTCATAAGGTAATTCCAAGACCGGCTGAAGGCATTGACGCAATGCTGTTAAGCGGTGGCGGTAAACCGGTATTGAACCCTCAGGCAACGGAAGTTGTGAAGGAGGACATACCGACTCCCGCTGAAAAAACCGAAGTAAAACCGGTGGCGGCTACTAAAGTAGCGGCACCTGGTAAGGCACCGGCCAAAGCTGAGGCTAATACAACAGCTTCTACGGCTAAACCGGTGAAGCGTACACCGGCTAAAGCAACCGAAGCGGCTAAACCGGCTGAAACTGCTAAAGCAGAACCGGTAAAAGCAGCAACTTCGACGGCGACAAAAGCGCCGGCTAAAGCGGCCGAACCGGTTAAACCGGTTGAAACTGCCAAAACTGAGGCGTCTGACACAAACCAACCGCAACCACCAAGGCGGCACCTTCCGTTGATACAACGAAAGAAGCCTTGCTGCAGGTGTAAAACCAACGCCAAAGAAACGGCCGAGTCGAGCTAAAACAACTACAAAACCAAAAGAATAACCCAAAAGGTAAGTACTTTTGGTTAAAACACAAGATTTACAGATAAGCAGGATCCATTAAAGGAGGATTTATAATGAATAATGCATTAGGCATGGTAGAAACAAAAGGTTTAGTAGGCGCTATTGAAGCAGCCGATGCTATGGTAAAAGCAGCTAACGTAACATTGACCGGTTATGAAAAAATCGGTTCCGGTTTGGTAACTGTAATGGTTCGTGGTGATGTAGGCGCTGTTAAAGCCGCTGTTGATGCAGGTTGCGCAGCAGCTGCTAAAGTGGGCGAAGTTGTATCCACTCATGTAATTCCACGCCCTCATAGCGATGTAGAAAGCATCTTGGTTAAATAAGGCCATTGCTTTTTATAAAACACTTGAATTAGTAACACTGATTACAGATTAACTAATTAGCAAAGGATAACCTATGATGGATAAAGATGCTTTAAAAGAGCTGATTCGCCAGATTATCCAAGATGTGCAGACGCCGGAAATCCCAATTGGGATTTCCAATCGTCACATTCATCTCAGTCAAGCCGATTATGACCGTTTATTCCCTCATGTGACCATACAGTCCAAGAAACAATTAAAACAACCCGGTGAATTTGCGGCTGAACAAGTGGTAACTATTGTGGGTCCAAAGAATGAAATCGGTAAAGTTCGTTTATTGGGACCGCTTCGCAAAGCATCGCAAGTGGAAATTTCGCAAACTGATGCTCGTATGCTGGGCGTAAAACCACCGATTGTGTTATCCGGTCAGCTTGATAAAGCGGTGCCGATTACCTTAAAAACGGAATTCGCTCAAATTACGATTCCTTGCTGTATCATCGCCAAGCGTCATATCCATGTGAATGCCGATGATGCGCCAAAGTTGGGTGTAAATAATGGCGATACCGTAAAGGTACGAGTTGTGACACCGGAACGAACGACTGTTTTCGAAGATGTTATCATTCGCGTTTCCCCTGATTATGTGACGGAAATGCATTTAGATACGGACGAGGCGAATGCGGCACAAGTGGATGCTCATACGATGGCGAAAATAGTACGGTAGGAGGCAAGTATGCGCAGTATTGAAGAAGTAAATCAACTATTGGCCGCTTTTAATCAATGCGTTGAGGAAGGAGCGACACGCACAATTTCAGAAAAGGAAGCTGATACCTTACGGGTCGCGCGATCTTGGCACATCGTCCATCGTTCTTGCCGTAGTTGATGCGGGCGGTCAACCGGTATACGGTGCTTTGAATACGCGCAGGCCGTAAGAGACGGCTTAGTGGTAGATTATGTGGGGGCGGTTACCATAACTCGGCGTTTAAAAGCAAAAGCCGAAGCGGAACTGGGTTGCTCCTTAACGAAAGCAGCAGCGGCCGTACCGCCCGGTACTTTAGGCAAAAACAAAGACGTGGTAAGTCATGTCCTTGAAGGCGCTGATTTTGAAGTAACCGCCATATATGATGAACCGACGGCAGCCGCCTTGGTACTTGATATGGTAAATGGTGCTGTAGTCGATGTGGGCGGCGGCACGACGGGAATTACCGTGATTAAACGGCGCAAAGTGAGTTACACCGCCGATGAACCGACCGGCGGCTCTCATATGACGCTTGTGCTGAGCGGTAACTATGGAATTTCCCAAGCTGATGCGGAACTTCTCAAGCGAGATCATTCAAGAGAACGGGAAGTGTATCCGGTAATTCGCCCGGTAGTCGAAAAAATGGCCACCATAACCAATAAAGCCTTGACGGACGGGGCCTATCGCAAGAACGGTCCGGTATATGTCGTAGGTGGGGCCACTAATTTTACCGATTTTGCTGATACCTTTGAGAAAGTCATCGGACGGGAGGTTATAAAGCCTCTATATCCGGAATTTGTAACCCCTTTAGGAATTGCTCTTGGCAGTGTATAACTCAAATGTGGATTTCATGGCTAAGGTGAAGTGCTGATAGAGTTAAAAACCATTGATACAGGCAATTTTACAGGGAATGAGGTAGTTATGGACGAAATTATTGCAGCAGTACTCAAACGCTTGCAGGCGCGAATGGAAAGCCGAGGACAGGTGGATTTGGCTCACGACGGCAAGCTTGAGGAACGCACCTTGCTGCATCATCAACGGGTGGAGGTTACCGGCGTAACTCAATCACAATTAAACGAACTGACGGAGCGAGTCGAAGGTCCTTTAGTGACTTGGTTTGACCGGGCTGTCGCTTATGGTTGCGATATGACGGTTGTTACGGATATGTGTGTCAACCAACAATG
>ENA-OPZN01000163-OPZN01000163.1-human-gut-metagenome-genome-assembly--contig:-NODE-163-length-26083-cov-6.248767_pt1 | contig 26083 bp, 24 predicted proteins | sample MGYA00242483_ERZ504503 | MGnify/ENA primary metagenome ERZ504503 (study PRJEB26092, sample SAMD00036285) | human gut metagenome | host: Homo sapiens | study: EMG produced TPA metagenomics assembly of... | reverse complement strand
GGAGGTTGCAGTGAGGGGAATTATGCTTCGTTTAACTGCAATCATTATTGTGGTGATGTGCCCGATAAGGTAGAACGGAACCGAGAACTGCTGTGTTCGCTGTTGCCTGTGCGTCCCCGGATGCTGGTTGTACCCCATCAAACGCATGATACGGTGGTGAAGGTTGTGGATGAGGCCTTTTTACGGCTTTCTTCCGAAGAACAATTGAAACAACTGGAAGGAGTGGATGCGATGGTCAGCGACATGAGGCAGGTCTGTCTTTGCATTTCTACTGCCGATTGTATCCCTGTGCTTTGCTATGATACCCGGCGGAAAGTAATTGCGGCGATACATGCCGGATGGCGGGGAACAGTGAAGCGCATCGTGGAAAAGACGTTGGACAAGATGGTGGAACTTTATGGTACGAAGGGAGAAGATGTACAGGCTTATATCGGGCCGGGTATCTCTCTAGATGTTTTTGAAGTGGGAGATGAGGTGTATGAAGCCTTTGAAGCAGCCGGATTTGATATGCCTTGCATCGCCCGCAGAGATGAGAAGTGGCACCTCGACCTTTGGGAAGCCAACCGGATGCAGTTGCTGTCTAAAGGCGTAAAGAAGGAGAATGTGGAAGTAGCAGGGATTTGTACCTATCAAAATTATACGGATTTCTTCTCGGCACGTCGGCTGGGCATTCGTTCCGGGCGTATTTTGTCGGGGATTATGCGGATGTAGAACCATTTAAGAAAATAGCGAAATGGATTTGAAAATTGAAGTATCAGAGGAATTACGGCAGGCTTGGCCGCAGTTTCGTGGAGCCGCTGTATTTGCGACGGTAAAGAATTCTCCATATAGTGAAGAACTGTGGAAACGTATCGGTGAGTTTACGGAACTCTACCGTCAGAAATATACCATTGATTCTATCAAAGAGATGCCTGCCATTCAGACCACTCGTCAGGCCTACAAGAAATGTGGGAAAGATCCCAGCCGTTACCGTCCTTCTTCAGAAGCTTTATGCCGCCGCTTGTTAAGAGGACTTTCACTTTATCAGATAGATACGCTGGTCGATTTGATTAATTTGGCGTCCATCAATAGTGGACATTCCATCGGTGGCTTTGATCGGGATAAGATTCAAGGAGACAAGCTGGTATTAGGTATCGGAAAGGCGGGTGAGCCTTACGAAGGTATTGGCCGTGGAGAATTGAACATTGAGGGAATGCCGGTATATCGAGATGCCGTGGGAGGTGTGGGTACGCCGACAAGCGATAATGAGCGGACAAAAATCTCATCGGAAACTACTCATCTGTTAGCCATCATGAATGCGTACAGTGGGAGTGACGGTTTGGAGGAAGACGTACACTATATGGTAAACTTACTGAAAGAATTTGCGGATGCCCAGGATGTAGAACTTTATTATTTTGAATAGAATGAATCGCTTGATTGTAATACTTGGATTGTTGTTTCTTTGTATGGGAAATATGCAGGCTGATGAACCTGTGAAAACAGTATTTACACATATGGAGCGTAGCCATGTCAGGGTGCATACACCGGGGCTGTTTTCAAAGGGAAATAGCGTGGAGATACACTTAGAGTGTCTGACCGATTCACAGTTCTGCTTTCCGCTTCCTGGAGGAAAGGTTATTTCGGCTTATGGAAGCGTGGTGGACATTCGGGAGCAGATATAAAGACCAAGGCCAATGATTCTATTCTTTGTGTGTTCGACGGTGTGGTGCGCATGGCCAAAAGTTACGGTGGGTATGGAAAGGTGATTGTGGTGCGGCATTTTAATGGATTGGAAACCGTGTACAGTCATAATTCCAAGAACTTTGTTGCACCGGGTGATTCGGTCAAGGCGGGGCAGGTAATTGCATTGACCGGACGTACCGGACGTGCTACAACAGAGCATCTGCATTTTGAACTCAGGGCCAACGGACAACATTTTAATCCCGGATTATTATTTAATATGTCTACCCGTGTCCCATTAAAACGTACGCTGGTATGTACGAAAGCAGGAAAACATGTGAAATTATCTCCTAAAAAATGAAAGAATATGGATATTGAAAAGATATTGACAGAAGGAATTGTGTTCAGAGGCGGGAAGTCTTCTGATGGAAAAAAGAAAGAAGAGAAAGTAAAGACCAAGGCTAAGAAGAAAACTTACATTACAGGTTTGCATGGTTCTGGCTCTGCCAAGATGAAAGCGGAATATCGCCGCCGAAGAGCCAACAGGCACAAACAGGGATAAAAGTGAACAAAAAACTGTATTCAGTTGTTAATATATTTGTAAAACTAAAAAAAGAAGATTATGAGAAAATTATTTTTACTCGTAGTAATTGTAATGGCTGCCATTACAGCCAGCGCACAGGAAGGTATTTATTTAGGTGGTGGTATCAGCTTGTGGAGAAACAATGATGTAGATAAGACTTCATTCTCTATCACACCGGATGTAGGTTATAATCTGAGTGAAAAATGGGCCGTAGGTGTGGAATTGGCTTATGCACACAATGGTTATGATGGTGATAAGCTCAATAGCAATGCGTTTGCTTTGGCTCCGTATGCACGTTACTCTTTCTATGAAAACAAGATTGTACGTTTGTTCTTGGATATGGGATTTGGATTCTCTACTTATAAAGAGAAACATGCAGAGTCTGTAAATGGTTTTGAAATCGGAGTGAAACCGGGATTGGCTGTAAAATTGAATGATAATTTCAGCTTTATTACTAAAGTAGGTTTTGCTGGTTATCGTGACGACTATTATCGTGGAGAAGAAAATGGATTTGGCGTCGGCTTGGATGGCGAAAATATTTCCATTGGTATTGAGTACGAATTCTAATAAGAACGATTGAATAACTAATAGATAGGGAGCAAAAAGAGGTGAAAACTTCTTTTTTGCTCCCTTTTTATTTGTTTCTCCGCTTTATCTTTTTAAATTTGTGTAATTCATCTATTATTTGAGCTTATGAAAAAGATTGCATGCATAGTGGCAGGTTTGTTCGTAGCTTTGACAATGGCCGCACAGACAAAAGTAACCTGGAGTATGGAACTTGGACTGGGTATGAGTACCTGGATGGGAAAGGATGCCGGAGATTCTTCTCCATTGTTTAACCAGAAGGTTGGAGTAGGAATTGATGTACCTTTGAGTGGACTGGTATCATTCCAGACCGGATTGTATTGGGCATCGAAGGGAGCAAGCATAGACGTGGATTATGTAGGGGCTAATACGAAGAATGTGGTGGATATGCACGTAAACCAGAACTATTTTGAGATGCCTTTGCTGGCTGCTTTTCATGTAGGTACAGCCGCTAATTTTGATATGGTGTTCACGGCAGGTCCTTATCTGGCGTATGGAGTAAACGGCAAGCGGAATATCGACATTGATGACTTGACTGTTTCTTATAACACTTTCGGTGAATCAAAGATTGAAGGAGAAATCGTTTCAGGACTTCGCCGTTTTGATGCCGGTGTGATGGCTGGTGTGGCACTCGACTTTAAACGCTGGACGGTAGGACTTGACGGAGAATTTGGATGCTGCAAATTAGCCAGCAATTCAAAGACACGCAACTTGGCATTCTTCTTCACTGCTGGCTATAAATTTTAATTCTTAGAGATTTTATGTACGCTGGATGGCCTGTACCGTTTCTTTACGGGCAGGCTATGCAGCATTTTGATAGCTGCCAAGTGGCGGTCGCGCCAGATTCGGTAGCTGAGCACGATTATAAGAAAAACAGTTCCTAATAGACAGACCCAGCCGAACAACTCTTTCAGGCTGGTCAGCATGGTTTGGGTGTTTACTTCTTCATAGAGTTGCATGAGTGATACATCCGGCATCCACTCGTGCAGGTTGTCCATGTTTTTGCTTAATAATCCCCAGTTGTCGCGCTGCAAGTGTTTCATCCAGCGGTTCAATATGGCTGCTCCCAGAGGGGTAGCAATGCTGGTACGAATGAAACTGAGTACACACAAAGACTGGAAGAAATGCTTGAAGGGGATATGCTTCGCTACATAAATGGTCAGCGAAATATAAAGCACTCCATGGCCGATTCCTTTTAGAAAGTTGGGCAGATACAAACTTTCAATATTCAAATCAGGGTATATCAGAAAATACATGTAATACTGGTACATGACTATCAGTGTAAATCCGACAGAAATCAATAATTTATATCCCTTTTTTAATACTGCTTGCCGGAAGAATACAATGCCTGCCCCGGCCAGGATTCCTGCAAATACACACCAGTTCAATGAAATGGCGTTTTAGCGTATCGTACTGTAAGATGGAGGTCATGAATGCATTCTGCAGCACGGAGGAGGTGGTGAGAAACAGACAGAGCATCAAGAACAGGAACAACACTACGGGGAATTTCTTGTAGCGGAATACCTGTGGATCTATATACGGGTGCCGTATGGAAGTCATCCGGTTGATGTTTATCAGTAAGGACACTACGGCTATTACAATGCAGGAGCGAATCTGTACGCTGTCCAGCCAGTCGTAAAAGTCTCCATAGATACAGATAAAAACAATTGCAAACAGCATGACTGTCCATAAGAGGAGGCCTATCCAGTCTATACCATATAAAGGAATCTTTTTACCCAGACGGATAGTCCGTGTCAGGCACATGACGCAAATCCATACCACCATCAGCATGCCGATGACAAACCAGTGCATGTATTGCCAGTTGGCCCAGTCGTTGATGTGCATGGTGACCAGTCCGGATAACTGTATACTCTCAAGCACGATGATATAGATAACGGGATAGAACACCGAGAAATTTCCGGAAGGTGTGATGCTCAGACGTGTATTGGAAAAACACTCGAAGGTGCCCCACATGCGGAAGAATCCCGATACGAAGCATACACAAATCATAAGAAAGATGTTGTCTGTATGCATGGTAATCAGGTTGCAGAGAATGAGTACCGGGCATACCGTCATGAAAATAGACCGGGTGGTAAACTGGGATTTCAGACGGAACAGTATCGGAAATATAACGGTCATACCGATGAAGGAGGCATAGGCTGCCATGGTTACATCTTCCTGGATACATCCTAATGCGCTCGAGGCAGGAAAACTCCTCCGTTAAACTGAAAGACCATGGCAAAGAAGAGCGACAGGCCGATGCAGACTGGAGTCGGTAAGAATTCTTTGAAATAAGGAATCTGGGGACGTGGTTCAGCCATTTCTTGTTTACTGTTTAACGTAACATTCTACATTCATTCCGGCTCTCAGGCGTTGCAAGTCTTCGGGACGGTTGTTTTTTGTAAACTCGATACGGACAGGGATGCGCTGCTCTACTTTTACGAAGTTACCAGCCGAGTTGTTTTGTGGAATAAGTGAATAGGAAGCTCCGGTAGCATTCGAAATAGAAGCGATACGTCCTTCAAATTTTACATCCGGAATAGCATCTACTCTTACTTCCACCAGCTGATTTCTCTTCATGTCGGTAGTCTGAGTTTCCTTGTAGTTGGCAATGACCCATTTTTCCGTACCATCTACCAGAGTTACCAAGGCCTGTCCGGGTTGTACCAGTTCTCCTTCATGAATGTTTTTTCGTCCGGTCACTCCGTCTGTAGTAGCCAGAATCACTGTATAAGAGAGGTTTAGTTTGGCCAGGTTGAGCGCTGCCTCTGCCAGTTTGATGGCCGATTCATTCTGTTCCAGGCGCTGGGTCTGTTCCTGCTTCTGGAGTAAAGTCGATTGTTTCTGGCGTAACAACTGTTCATAGCGTGCCTGTGTTGCTTCGTAATCCGTTTTTACCCGGTCGAATTGCTGGGGGGGAACGGCTTCTTCTTTCAGCAATTCCTGATAACGTTTGTAATCTGTCTGTGCATTTTGCAGACGAATATGCTGCTCATCAATGGCTGCATCCGTTACGAGGATGTTGTTCTGTGTGGTGTTGATAGTGGTATGCATGGCACTCTTTCCGGCCAGTGCATTGTGATAGTCGGCTTCGGCTTGTGCTACTTTCAGACGGTACTCCGTATCTTCTATGATGGCCAGGGTGTCTCCTTTTTTTACTGTCTGATATTCCTCAAAACAGATTTTCTTGATGAAGCCCTGTACCCGTGTGCTGACAGGAGTCAGGTGTTGCTTCACCTGGGCATTGTCTGTATATTCCACATTACCTAAATGGATAAATTTGCCGCAAACCCAGCTGATACCGGCTACGAGGACCAGCAGTATAAAGAAATTAGAAATAGCTCTTTTTTTGTTTCGCATCATATATTTTTTGTTTTGTGTAATATGAAATTCATTAAAGTGTTCCCGTGATTTTTTCAGCAGGTAATATTGATACAATATACCTATCTGATAGTTGGCCAGCTGCAATTCCATGTCCAGCTGCATGTTGCTGGCATCCAGCATATCGGTAATCAGTGACAGACCGTTCAGGTAACGTTGCCGCACGATGCGGAAATTTTCATGTGCCAGCTGTACGCTTTTTGCTGGGTCTGCAGTCTTACGTACGCTTCATTCAGGTTCACGTATGCTTCGTGCACTTTATTTTCTATTTCTTCTTTGACCAGCTGGTAGTTTTTTTCTGCTTTTGAGGTAGCTATCCGTGCCTGTTTCAGTTTCTTCTTGCTCTTGAACAAAGCATCCAGATTGTACGAGATACCTACTCCGGCAAACCAGTAGTTAAAGTTGTTGTTCAATGGCGGGACTTCTACTAGAATCGGTCCGTTAAATTCATTGGTAGCTGTCAGACTGATGTGAGGTCTGCGTTCCGAACGAATCAAGTTCTGCTGGTTGTTTTGATAAGTCTGTTGTGCCAGTTGCTGTTGCAGTTTCGCTTTCTGGATATTGGCATTGATACTTCCTCCGGCGTAGATAGTCTGTGAAGCCTTGAGTACAAAAGAATTGCCGAAATGCGGCATGTCAGCATGTATGCCGTTACTGAAATCCCGGTCTGTCATGCAGCCGTCGCCAATGTAGTTGAGGTCTACTTGTGCCCGGATGGAGGGCAGTTTGGCATTTTTAGCCACTTCTACCGCCTGTGTCGTTTCATCAATGGCCAGCGAATGAAGCTGGATGCTTTTGCTGTTTTGGTCAGCCAGTTGAAACAAGTCCTCAATGGTCATCACCTGTTCTTGTGCGGCGGCTGTGTAAATAAAAAAGGAAAGAACTCCAATAGTTGAAACTAATCTTTTACCCATTATTCTTTTTGTGTTGAAAATACCTTTAGCCATTTTATTTGGCTGTGCAAAATTAAACCATTATTTTTAGGCTGAATTTGCGGTTTGTGCAAAAAAGATTACCATTTAAGCCATCCTCAGAGAATGAATCAGGAACAGGAAAGTTATATTTCGCTGATAAAGCAGACGAGTAAGGAGACCATCCGCATCAAGAAAACCGGATGGGAAGAAATTAAACTGCCGAGCCATGCACATGAAAAGTGTCAGATTATCTATACCCTTTCCGGCACGTTGCATGTGCAGATAGGTTCCACAAGCTATTTTGTGCCAGAGAAACACATCGCCTGGATACCAGGTTGTACGGAGCATGAATTGTCCAGCAAGAACCGGCAGGTGTCACTGGTTATTTTCTACCTGTCGCTGGATGCGGATGAGAAGGATACCGCCTTGAAAGAATTCTCCATTTATCACACCAACTCCTTCATTGCAGAGAACTTGAAATTTATTGCTTCCAAGGGGACGGAGATAGAACAGGCTGATTCTCCCGATTTGTATGCCTTTGCACTCAGTTTTTTCAAACTGCTGCCTTCCATCAGCCAGGATATGGGCTTCTTGTTGAAGATGCTGGCCATTCTCAATGATGCACGTTTGCATCCTATTCTGGCCTATCTGCAGGAGCATTTGCATGAGAATTTGAAGATGCCGCAACTGGCTGCCCATTTCGGATTCTCTGTGCGCAACCTGAGCCGTTTGTTCAATGAGTCGGGCATTCGTTTCAGCTATTATGTGAACAATCTGAGAATCATGCGGGCTATCGAGCTTTTTGCCGATGGGGGAAGGACCATGCAACAGGTTGCATACGAAGTAGGTTTTGCCACTCCGAACCATTTCAATCGTGTGTTCCGCCAGATTACGGGCGTATCACCTAATGCTTTTGTAAAAAATGACTGAATCCCTTTCTCTGCCTGAAACAGGACAAGAGAAAAGGACTCAGCGATGAGTATAAATCCAATCAGATTATACGTAAGTTTCCAGGAAAGATACTTCTCCTTTCGGTACAACTTCCAGGTTCTGGGTAGTAGCCGGGAACAATACTGATTCACCTGCTTTTACGCTGATGCGGTTGCCTTCGTTGTCAGTAATGGTGCAGGCTCCCTTCATGCAGATGTAAATAACAAACGAATCCAGTTCGCTGTAGTCCATGTTCATGGTTTCTGTCAGGTTGTAAACAGAGGTAGTGAAGTACGGACAGCTTACCAGTTCCACCGGTTCGTCTTTACGCGGTTCATAGTGCGTACGATAATCATCAGATACGGTATAGTCGATGGCATCTTTTGAAAGTTCCGTATGCAGTTCACGCAAGTTGCCGTTCTTGTCTCTGCGGTTGAAGTCGTAAATACGGTACGTGATGTTGGAAGTCTGCTGTATTTCTGCCAGGAAACATCCGGCTCCAATGCTGTGGATACGTCCTGCCGGCAAGAAGAATACATCGCCCGGCTGTACGTCATACTTGTCGAGGGCATCACAAATTGTATTGTTTTCAATCATGTCGGCATATCCTGCGGAGTAATCTGTTTTTTCAGACCAGAGTACAAGTGTGCTTCTCCGCCAGTATTGTCGATGATATACCACATTTCTGTTTTACCCATAGACTGGTGGCGCTTCATGGCCAGTTCATCGTCAGGGTGTACTTGAATAGACAAATCCTGCTTGGCATCAATAAACTTGATAAGCAAAGGGAACTTGCCCTGGAATCGCTTGTAGTTTTCTTCTCCTACCAGCTTTCCTTTATATTCTTCCATCAGCTGAGTCAGGTTCTTGCCGGCATCTGCACCTTCTGCTACTACAGATTCGTCGCCCGGTACGTCTGAGATTTCCCAGCTTTCGCCCACTTGTTCCTGCTGACAGTCCAGTTGTTTTAAAAGGAATAATACGTTCTCCTCACCCAAGTCGAATTTTAAAATAGGTTTGAATTTCAAAGGATACATAATCTTATTTATTTTGGTCTGTACAAAAATAGGAAAAACTATGATTATACCTTATATAATTGGGTGAGAAAAAGAAGATATAAAGTATTCTTTTGATTTCTCAAATCAGAAATACAAACGTAATCTTCGTGTTAATGAAATGTATATCCCATGAAGTTTTGCTGTAACATAAACACCCCATCTTTGCAACGGAAAAAAGAAATGCATGAATAGATTATGAGATTAGGTTTTAAGGAGATTGTTTTTGTTTCAGGTTTCTTAGCTTGTTCTACTATGCCGATGGTAGCAGAGACTATAAAAGGTACCATTGTAGACAAGCAGACTAAAGAACCATTGACGGGAGCTACCGTACAAGTGCTTGGAAGTACAGTAGGGGCTGTAGCCGATCTTGACGGAAATTATATTTTGGATGTCCCCGGCGGTGTGTATGAGCTGGTAGTGAAATATGTGGGATACACCGACATAAAAACTGGCGGTGTAAAAGCAAAAGGCAAAGATGTGGTGCTGAACTTTGAGATGGAAAGCGATGCACAGACTTTGAGCGAAGTCTCCGTTGTAGCACGTAAAAACCTGGAAGGTGAACGTGCGTTGAGCATGGAACGCCAGAAAGCCACCGTAGCTATTGAAAACCTTGGGGCAAAAGAAATGAGCGTGAAAGGTATCAGCAATGTACAGGAAGGCGTGAAGAAGATAACCGGTATCTCGATTGCTAGTGCAGGACAGTTGATTGTGCGCGGATTGGGCGACCGTTATAGTACGACTACCTTGAACGGACTGCCGATTGCTTCTCCGAATCCGGATAACAAACTGATTCCACTGGATTTGTTTCCTTCAAGTACGGTGCGGAACATTACGGTAAGTAAGGTATATGAAGCTGGAACATTCGCAGATTATTCAGGAGCACATATCGACATCAGTACCAAAGAAAATACCGGAAAAGACTTTTTCTCCATCGGTTTCAATACGGGAGGCCGGTTCAATACAATTTTCCAGGACTTCTATAAAATGGATCAGCAATACTCCTTGTTCCGTAATCCGGGCATTAATCAGAAGTACATTGACATGCCTAAGGCAGATTTTTCTACTGCCATTACGAAGGAAAATCCTTTTCATACAACCTTCGATGTGAATAAGAGTACAAGTCTTCCGGAATTTGGCGGTAATATAGCCGGTGGAAAGAACTGGGATGTAAATGGACAGAATCTGAGTCTGTTGGCAGCGTTGAGTGCAAGCAATACCAATGAAACCACAAAAGATGCTTTTTATCGTACACTTGAAGCCGGAGGTACTACCCTCGACCGGTTTAATTACGACAGTTACCGTCAGGAACTGAAACTGGCAGGTCTTGGTAACCTGGCTTATACGCTAAGAGATGCCGACCGCATAGGATATACCTTCTTCTATGCACGTAATGCGGAGAATACCTATATGTTGCGACAGGGAGAAGACTATGAAGACAATGAACTGATAGGTAACAACTCTGTAACCCACATTTATACCCTTCAAAATCATCAGTTGAACGGACACCATGAGTTTGGACAGCAGTGGGATTTGAACTGGAGCGGTTCTTACAGCAAGACTTCCAGCGAAGAGCCAGACCGCAGACAGGTAATGTTTGAAAAGGCAGGAAGCTCTCTGGAACTGTTCGACCTGAACAAGCAGGAGAATATGCGTTATTTCGGCTCGCTGAATGAAGAAGAATGGGTGGGCGATTTGCGAAGCTCTTATCGCTATGGAGACAATAACCTGATACGTATGGGAGCTACTTATAAAGACAAGAGCCGTACGTTCCGTTCTACACGTTTCTACTATGATGTAAGCCGTTTCAACCCTGAAATAGAGGATATTTACCAGACTTCCGGCTTTATGGGGTATGATAATATTGCCAATGGAGACATTGCTATAATCCGTGACCAGCAGCCGAAGGACCAGTATGATGCAGGACACTCCATCTATGCCGGATTTATTGACGCGGAATATTATCCGACAGCCAATTTCTTAGTGAATATCGGGGTGCGTTATGAATACAGTCACCAGTGGGTAAATTATGCGACTGACGGAGGTGAAGCCAAACGGAATGAGGTGAACTGCCATGATTTTTCCCGGCCATGAACTTGAAATATACCGTGAACGATGCCAACAGCCTGCGCTTCTCGTTCTCACGTACGGTAACGCGTCCGTCATTTATCGAAATGGCTCCTTTCCTCTATCAGGAATCGTATGGAGCGGCCATGATTCGAGGTAATGCAGAATTGAAGAACGGATATAACTACAATATCGACTTGCGTTACGAACGTTTCGACCAGCAGAACAGCAACAATATGTTCTCTATTACAGGATATGCGAAAATCCTGGAAGACCCGATTGAACGTACGCAGACTTTGTCAGGTGGTGCGGCTGTTCACTCTTTCCAGAATGCAGATACCGGTGTGGCTGCCGGAGTGGAAGTGGAATTCCGCAGAGAACTGTTCCGCGACTTCCGCGTAGGAGCCAACGCTTCTTACATGTACACTAACGTACAATTGCCGGAAGGTGGAGCCTATACCAACGCACAGCGTTCCCTGCAGGGAGCTTCTCCTTACCTGGTGAATGCGGATATCAGCTATGCTCCTAAATTTAAGAATGATACACAGCTGACTGCTACGCTGCTCTATAACCTGCAAGGACCACGCATTCATGCGGTAGGTATCTCCGGACTGGGAGATGTGAAACAGGAAGATTTGCATACACTGGATTTCGTAGCCACCTATAAGCTCAACGATCATTGGAACTTTAAGTTGCAGATGACCGACCTGCTGAATCAGGACATCGTATTCAGGCAGGAAGTGAAAGACGGCAGAAAGCTGGAAGTGGAACGCTACGGAAGAGGAACTTACCTTTGAGTTAGGTTTTAGCTATACATTATAAAAATTCATAAAGAGAAAATTTGAACACTATCTAAACTTTTTATTAACGAAAAAAGTATGAAAACAATGAACTTGAAATTTATGTCGATGGCTGCCATGGTGGCTATGGCTATGTTCACAGCTTGTAGTGAAGATGACAACACCCCTAATCCGAATCCAGAACCAGAACCAAATCCAAATCCGGATGTGACGGTAGAGGGTTATTCTTCAGACTTGTTTGTAGCTGAAGCAAACCACAATGTGATTGAATATGATTTCAGTAATACATTTAAAGATGGATTTATCGGTACAATTGACGGAGGTGCTGATATGCCGAAAGTAAATGAATTTTTTGAAGCGGCAGCATATCGTGGTGCTGTATCGGCTGATAATAACTGGACAGAGGGATGGATTCGTACAAGCGGCAACGGTGATGAAACAAGTGCCAATGCTGAAGAAATTCTGCAAGGTGAACTGACAACAAATAAAACACTGGAAGCAAATAAAGTATATGCACTTAGCGGTGACTATATTGTGAAGACTGGCGCTACACTGACTATTCAGGAAGGTGTGAAAATTGTTGCCATGACCGACGATGAGTCTGTAGACTATATCTTGGTACAGCAGGGTGCTAAAATCGAGGCTGTAGGAACAAAAGAGAATCCGATTATCATGACCTCAGACAAGAAAGAATCTGGTGCATGGGGCGGTTTGCACATCTGCGGTAAAGCTCATACCAATGCGGAAGGTGGTACCGGTAAATCTGAAATCGGTGATGCAGCTTATGGAGGTTCTGCTGACAATGATAACTCTGGTACACTGAAATATATTCGTCTGGAAAATACGGGATATGCATTGGACTCTGAACATGAAGCAAACGGTATTTCATTCTATGGTGTAGGTAACGGTACTACAGTAGAATACGTACAGGCTTACAATGGTTCTGACGACGGTTTTGAATTCTTCGGTGGTAGCGTTGATGTGAAACACATGGTAGTGACCAATTGTAGTGATGACTCTTTCGACTGGACTGAAGGATGGAACGGACGCGGCCAGTTCCTGGTAGCTTATCAGGAAGCAAAGGAAACACTCGGATTTGATTGCGACTGCTTGATGGAATGCGATAACAATGGTAAGAACTTTGCAGCCACTCCGGTAGCTTGTCCTACTTTGGCTAACCTGACCTTGATTGGTAATGGTGGTGAGAAACAGGGTGTTCGCTTGCGTGCCGGTACACAAGTGAAGATGTACAATGCGCTGATTTCTGGTAAAGGAAAATGCTTGACAACTGAAACTACAGAAACAGAAAAGGCATTGGTAGACGGTACATCTGTATTGAACTACGTAACTTTGGCTACAGATATTGAATGTAACGGTGCTGAAGAATAAGAATTAGATTTCATTTGATTGATGGCGGTCTGTCGGGAGAAATAGCCCGGCAGACCGCTTCTTTTATTGGAGGATGAAATGCATTTTTCCGTCTTCTTCTCCGTGATAGGAAAATCCTTCCCACTCAAACTCTTTCAGTTGTTCCGGATGTGTTATCCGGTTTTTCAGGATGAAGCGGGTCATCTCGCCCCGACACATCTTGGCATAGATAACTACCGTGGTAGGTTTCCCGTTTTCAGTGTGTAGAACTCGGGCGTAATGACCTGTACTTCCCGACAGACTTTTTCCCAGTCAAACAAGTCTTTCATTTCACCGCTGGCCAGGTTGACAAGAATGCCTCCTTGCTGCCGGATGGCATCAATGAAATAGTCGGTCAGCAAAGGACGCCAGTATTCAAACATGGTTTTCCGTTCGTGTTCCGGCAACCGAACATTGCCCTCCAAACGGTAATTCTGAATACTGTCCAGCGGGCGGAGCAATCCGTATAAGAAAGAGGTAATCAACAAATGCTGCTGGGCATACCGGAAATCTTCTGCGGTAAAGTCAGCCGGATGGATGCGCTTGAACACGATGCCTGTGTAGGCCAGAAGAGCCGGCAGGGCAGGAGCCTCCGGTGAAAGAAACTCGTGGTAGCGCAGGTAATTTTCGGCTGCTAACTTCGGATTCACTTTCAGCATCTGAGCCAGTTCTTCGGCGGTAAACTGGGTCATGTACAAGGCGTTTTCGCGGGCCTCTTTTAAAAAATGAGGGGTACTAGTTTCTGGATATGGAGTTTTGCTACGTGCGGTCATGGTCTTGGCACACGAGATAAATGTCATCATACGCGCTCTTGTTTTTCGTTAAAACTATTTACAAAGATAGACTCCTTGGCGGATTTTCCAGCGGTTTACGGTATATTTGTCAGGGTTTAACATTTTATAGAAAGGAAAGAACAATGAAAAATTTACGGATTTGGAGCCTTTTGTGTCTGATTTGGATGGGCGTACTGGCTGCTTCTGCACAAGACACCGGGAAAGAAAAAATCAGTTTGGGTGATGCCATGCCTGCCATTACCCTGAGTTCGGAGATATATGGTAAAGTGACACCTGCCGATTTGAAAGGAAAGGTAGTGCTGGTCAGTTTGTTTGCTACGTGGTGCGGTCCTTGTCAGATAGAACTGGCAGAAGTTCAGAAGACCTTGTGGCCGAAATACAAGGATAATAAGGACTTCAAGTTGTTAGTTATCGGCCGGGAGCATACGGATGCAGAACTGAAAAAATACAATGAACGGAAGAAGTTCAGTTTCCCGCTCTATCCGGATCCTAAACGGGAGGTCTTCTCTCTTTTTGCCGACCAGACAATCCCCAGGGCGTATCTGTTCGGGAAAGACGGTAAGCTGATTCATGCCTCAATAGGTTATACAAAATCTGAGTTTCAAGAACTTATGGCTGATATAGAAGCCGCTTTGAAATAAGAAAAAGGTATATGAAAAAAACGTCCTTGCGTTTAAGGGAAAACGCAAGGACGTTTTTAGTTGAAACGCAAGTGCATTTTACTTCAAACGCACTTGCGTTTTAATCTAAACGCAAAGCGTTTTGTTTCAAGCGCTTTGACGTTCTTATTTTCTACCTTTGGTATACCTTATTTATATTCCTGCCAGCTCTTGATCTGGATTTCATTCTGGTTCATGTGGCAGAATGCTTCGATGAACGCTTTGGCCAGACGGGCGTTGGTAATCAACGGAATGTTGTGGTCGATGGCACCACGACGGATGCGGTAACCGTTGGTCAGTTCCCGTTTGGTGTGGTTTTCGGGATGTTGACAATCAAGTCGAACTTATGTTCCGCAATCATCTTCATCACATTGTTTTCTGCATTCGGACGTTCATCTGGCCAGAATACTGGAGTAGTGGTGATGCCGTGAGAGTTCAGGAAGGCAGCCGTACCAGCTGTAGCATAGATGTTGTATCCTTTCTGGTGAAGCATCTGGCTGGCATCCAGCAAATCGACTTTCGACTTGGTAGCGCCGGAAGAGAACAGAACGGACTGTTTCGGAATCTTGTAGCCGGTTGCAATCAAGGCATTCAGCAATGCTTCATCGAAGTCGTCTCCTAAGCAACCTACTTCACCAGTAGATGACATGTCTACTCCCAGTACCGGGTCGGCATTCTGCAGACGGGCGAATGAGAACTGAGAAGCTTTTACCCCAATCCAGTCAATGTCAAACGCCAGCTTGTCAGGACGTACGTAAGGAGCATCCAGCATGATGCGGGTAGCCGTTTCGATAAAGTTGCGCTTCAATACTTTTGATACAAACGGGAAGCTACGTGAAGCACGCAGGTTACATTCGATTACCTTCACATCGTTGTTCTTAGCCAGGAACTGGATGTTGAACGGACCGGAGATATTGAGTTCTTTGGCAATCTTGCGGCTGATTTTCTTAATCTGGCGGGCAGTAGCAAAATAGATGTGCTGTGCCGGGAAGACAAGTGTCGCATCACCAGAGTGTACACCGGCAAATTCGATGTGTTCTGAAATGGCATATTCTACGATTTCACCGTTCTGTGCCACAGCATCGAATTCTATTTCCTTGGTTTCCTGCATGAATTGTGATACAACTACCGGATATTCTTTTGATACCTCGCTGGCCATTTGCAGGAAGCGTTCCAGTTCTTCCTGGTCGTAGCATACGTTCATGGCTGCACCACTCAATACGTATGACGGACGAACCAGTACCGGATAACCCACTTTCTTGACAAAGTCTTTCACATCGTCCAGGCTGGTCAGTTCCTGCCAAGCCGGCTGGTCTATGCCCAATTGGTCAAGCATAGCTGAGAACTTGTTACGGTTTTCAGCACGGTCAATAGAAATCGGAGAAGTTCCGAGTACCGGTACAGCCTGACGGTAAAGTTTCATGGCCAGGTTGTTCGGAATCTGACCACCTACAGAAACGATGACGCCGCGCGGCTGTTCCAGGTCGATGACGTCGAGTACGCGTTCGAATGACAATTCGTCGAAGTACAGGCGGTCGCACACGTCGTAGTCAGTAGAAACTGTTTCCGGGTTGTAGTTAATCATGATAGACTTGTAGCCTAACTTGCGGGCTGTCTGGATGGCATTTACCGAACACCAGTCAAATTCCACAGATGAACCGATGCGGTAAGCTCCTGAACCCAGCACGATGACTGACTTTTCATTCTTGTAATAATTCACATCGTATCCTTCTACGGCATACGTCATGTACAAGTAGTTGGTCAGTTCCGGATGTTCGGAAGCTACGGTATTGATGCGTTTCACGGCCGGAAGGATACCTAATTTCTTACGGTAAGAACGAACGGCCAGATTTTCCTTTTCCATGTTACCCTGCTGAGGCTTCAATACGAAGCGGGCAATCTGGAAGTCAGAGAATCCCATCACTTTTGCTTCACGAAGTACCTCTGCCGGAAGTTCTTCAAGCGAGTTGTAGGTTGACAGTTTATGCTTGTAGTCTACGATATTTTTCAGTTTGCCGATAAACCACGGGTCAATTTTGGTCAGTTCATAGATTCGTTCGATAGAGTAACCTTCTTCCAGTGCCTGTGCAATGGCAAAGATACGCAAGTCAGTCGGATTGGCCAGTTCATCATCCAGATTGGTGAAGCGGGTATGGTCATTACCTACAAATCCGTGCATACCCTGTCCAATCATACGAAGACCTTTCTGGATGATTTCTTCAAATGTGCGTCCGATAGACATGATTTCACCCACAGACTTCATGCTTGAACCGATGCGGTGAGAAACTCCGGCAAACTTGTTGAGGTCCCAACGCGGAATCTTACAAATCAGGTAATCCAGTTGCGGAGCTACGTAAGCAGAGTTCGGTGTACCCATTTCTCCGATTTCATCCAAGGTATAGCCTAAGGCAATCTTGGCAGCAACGAAAGCCAACGGATAACCGGTTGCTTTGGAAGCCAGTGCAGAAGAACGGCTCAGGCGGGCATTTACTTCAATGATACGATAATCGTTGGTTTCGGCATTGAACGCATACTGAATGTTACATTCACCCACAATGTTCAAATGACGGATACATTGTTTGGACAAATCCTGCAACATGGTTACCTGTTCTTCGCTTAGTGAGCAGGTAGGAGCCACTACGATAGATTCACCGGTATGAATACCCAGCGGGTCGAAGTTTTCCATGCTGGCCACGGTGAAACAGTGGTCGTTTGCATCGCGAATCACTTCGAATTCAATTTCTTTCCAGCCTTTCAGTGATTCTTCCACCAAAATCTGTGGAGAGAAGGTAAAGGCACTTTCAGCCAGTTCGATGAATTTTTCTTCATCGGGGCAGATACCACTTCCCAATCCTCCTAATGCGTAAGCCGAACGGATCATCACCGGATAGCCGATGGTACGTGCTGCTTCCAGTGCGTCTTTCATGTTTTCTACCGCACGGCTGACCGGAGTTTTCAGAGATTTCTCGTTCAACTTCTTGACAAAGAGGTCGCGGTCTTCTGTATACATAATAGCGTCTACGGAAGTTCCTAACACTTCCACACCGTATTCTTTCAATATACCTTTCTGGTAAAGTTCCGTACCGCAGTTCAGGGCTGTTTGTCCTCCAAAGGCCAGCAGAATGCCGTCCGGGTGTTCTTTCTTAATAATCTCAGTTACAAAATAAGGTGTAACGGGCAGGAAATATACTTGGTCGGCAATTCCTTCCGAAGTTTGAATAGTAGCAATATTAGGGTTGATAAGTACCGAGCGGATGCCTTCTTCGCGTAAGGCTTTCAGTGCTTGTGAACCTGAGTAGTCGAATTCTCCGGCTTGCCCAATTTTCAGTGCGCCTGATCCGAGAACCAGGACTTTTTTGAGTTCTTTCTTCATGGTTATAGATAATTTGTTGTGGTTTCTTCAAAAGGTTGTTTTTTGTCTGACAGTTGTCTTGTCTACAGAGACCTCTTGCAAAGAAACGATTTATTTTGAAGAAAACAAAAGATTTATACATCTTTAGATAAGATAGGATGCGGTTCGGAATAGACTATCTGAAAAACTATGTTTTTCGCTTGTCTCTCCACTCACCTTTCGCTATCTTTGCTGCAATTTAAAAATGAACAATAGCTTATATTATGAAAAAGGAAAAGATTATCTTGACCGGTGACCGTCCGACCGGAAAATTACATATCGGCCACTATGTAGGTTCATTGCGCCGACGTGTGGAATTGCAGAATTCGGGCTTGTATGATAAGATATTTGTGTTCGAAGCCGACGGACAGGCTTTGACGGATAACATTGAGAACCCGGAGAAAGTACGTCAGAACGTGATTGAAGTGGCTTTGGATTACTTGGCTGCCGGACTTGATCCTGCAAAGTCAACCATCTTTATTCAGTCACAGATTCCGGAACTCTATGAATTGAGCTTCTATTTTATGGATTTGGTAACCGTATCGCGCTTGCAGCGTAATCCTACGGTGAAGACTGAAATCCAGATGCGTAACTTCGAAACAAGTATTCCGGTAGGTTTCTTCACTTATCCTATCAGCCAGGCTGCCGATATTGCAGCATTCAAGGCTACTACCGTTCCGGTGGGAGAAGACCAGGAACCGATGATTGAACAGACACGTGAGATTGTACGCCGTTTCAACCATATCTATGGCGAAACACTGGTAGAACCGGAAATCCTTCTTCCGGACAATGCGGCTTGTCTGCGTTTGCCGGGTACGGACGGAAAGGCGAAGATGAGTAAGTCGCTGGGCAACTGTATCTATTTGTCTGATTCGGCAGATGAGGTATTGAAGAAGGTGAAGAGCATGTACACTGACCCGACACATATCAAGGTAAGCGATCCGGGCAAACTGGAAGGCAACTGTGTGTTTACTTACTTGGATGCTTTCTGCCAGACAGAACATTTTGGACGCTATTTGCCGGAATATGCTAACCTGGACGAACTGAAAGCACATTACACTCGCGGTGGATTGGGTGATATGAAGGTGAAGAAGTTCCTGGGAGCTGTCATGGAAGAGGTGTTGGAACCAATCCGTACACGTCGTAAGGAATTTGAAAAAGACATTCCTGCCGTATATGATATGTTGAAGAAAGGTTGTGAAGTGGCCCGTGAAGCTGCCGCTCAGACCATGGATGAAGTGCGCCGTGCCATGAAAATCAACTATTTTGAAGATGCGGCATTGATTGAAGAGCAGGCAAAGCGCTTCTCAGAACAATAAGAATATGGATATTGAAGAACTATACAGCCGGTTTACGGAGTGTAACGGACTGACGACCGACAGCCGTCATTGTCCGGAGGGTTCTATGTTTCTGGCCCTGAAAGGAGAAACATTTAATGGCAATGCGTTTGCGGCACAGTCGCTGGCACAGGGATGCCGTTATGCCGTGGTGGATGAACCACAATATGCATCACCGGAGAATCCGCGTATCTTGCTGGTGGAAAATTGCCTTCAGACGTTGCAGCAGCTGGCCAATTATCATCGTCGTAAGTTGGGGACTCGCATGGTGGGAGTAACCGGTACCAACGGAAAAACCACTACGAAGGAACTGATTGCGGTCGTATTGAAAGAGAAATTCAATGTGCTCTATACACAGGGAAATTTCAATAACCATATTGGCGTGCCCTTGACCTTGTTGCGCCTGAGACCGGAACATGAGATAGCTGTCATTGAAATGGGAGCCAATCATCCGGGTGAAATCAAGACGCTGGTTCATATAGCTGAGCCCGATTGTGGTATTATTACCAATGTGGGAAAGGCGCATCTGGAAGGATTCGGCTCTTTTGAAGGAGTCATCCGTACCAAGGGAGAACTGTATGATTATCTTCGGGAAAAAGGAAATGCCACTATCTTCATTCAGAATGAGAATCCTCATTTGAATAAAATTGCAGAAGGACTGAATTGTATTCGTTACGGACAGACTTCAGGTTTGGATGTGAGTGGAGCAGTGCTTTCTTGTTCCCCGTTCCTGCATTTTGAGTGGGCGGCTGGAGGTGCGTTACACGAGGTGAAGACACACCTGATAGGAGCCTATAATTTGGATAATGCATTGGCAGCGGTTGCTATTGGTCGTTATTTCGGCGTGGAAGATACACAAATCTGTCATGCACTTTCTTCTTATGTGCCTCAGAACAATCGTTCACAGCTGGTTCAGACGGAATCCAATACGCTGATTGTGGATGCGTATAATGCAAATCCTACCAGTATGATGGCGGCGTTGGTAAATTTCCGCCAGATGGAAGCCGAGCACAAGGTGGCTATACTGGGTGCTATGAAAGAGCTGGGTGAAGGAAGTCGGGAAGAACATCAGAAAGTAGTAGACTTCCTGAACGAATGTCAGTTTGAACGCGTGATTCTGGTTGGGCCGGAGTTTGCCGGACTCTCTGCTTCGTTTGAACATTATGAGAATGTGAAGGAGGTAGAAGCTATGCTGGCTGCTCATCCTGTTCAGCATTGTTGCGTGTTGATAAAAGGTTCAAACAGTATGAAGTTAAGCGAACTTCCAGCGTGTTTGTAAGATATATTGTTTTTGTGAAACAGTCCGTATTGAGAGAGAGTCTTTGAATACGGACTGTTTTTTTGTGTACGTGTCCTAGATATTTGTATCAGAACTGGTGACGATTCTGTCAAAATAAGGTGTAATTTGTCCATTCAGTTTCCCTTGCCCGTTTTTTATCCCTCCTTGACGAAATTTTCGTACTTCCTTTTATATGAAAATCCTATTTTTGCCAAAGAAACTTAATGGATAAACTATGAAGCGCATTTATTTATTTCTCATAGGACTTCTTGTTTGGAGTGAAATTTCAGCACAACAACTCGTAAAGGTGGGTGACGGATATAGTTCTACTTCCGTCAATACGACTGTATTCCGTAACAGTTCTCTGGTAACGGATGGGGATGTGCAATACATATCTTATTATGATGCCGATGGATATTTGACCGTAGGTAAACGTGCATTGGGGAGTGCCGAATGGACGTTGCATCGCAGTCAATATAAAGGAAATGTAGCCGATGCGCATAATGTCATCAGTATGATGGTAGATGGAGACGGTTATCTGCATCTTTCTTTTGACCATCACGGTAACAAATTAAACTATTGCAAGAGTACGGCACCCGGTGCTTTGACGCTGGGAGAAAAAGAAGCGATGACCGGTAAAGATGAAGATGATGTTACGTATCCGGAGTTTTATCGGATGCCAGATGGCGATTTGCTGTTTGTGTATCGTTCTGGGGCTTCCGGAAGAGGTAATCTGGTATTGAATCGCTATGATTTGAAGAGCCGGAAATGGACACGTGTGCAGGATGTGCTGATTGACGGAGAAAATCAACGAAATGCCTACTGGCAACTTTATATGGATAAAGCTGGAGTGATTCACTTGTCGTGGGTATGGCGTGAGACCTGGATGGTAGAAACAAATCATGATCTTTGTTATGCATATTCTCCAGATGAGGGAAAGACATGGTATAAATCGACAGGTGAGAAATATGCCTTGCCTATTTGTAAGGACAATGCAGAATATGCTTGCCGCATTCCTCAAAACAGTGAACTGATAAATCAGACCAGTATGAGTACTGATGCGGAAGGACATCCTTATATTGTGACCTACTGGAGAGATGCAGACAGTGAAGTCCCTCAATATCGGCTGGTATGGAACGACGGGAAAGGATGGCAGAACCGTCAGATTATGAATCGTTCGCAAGGATTTTCTCTAAAAGGCGGAGGCACCAAAATGATTCCGATTTCACGACCACGTATTGCAGTAGATAAAGGTAAGGCTTATTTTGTGTTCCGTGATGCAGAACGTGGCAGTAAAGTATCTATGGCCTATACAGACGATGTAAAGTCGGGCAAATGGCAGGTGAAAGACCTGACCGATTTTTCTGTAGATGCCTGGGAGCCCAGCTATGATACGGAGTTGTGGAAAACACATCAGAAACTGCATGTATTTGTGCAGGAAACGCATCAGGGAGACGGGGAAAAAGTTAAGGCTTCAGAAGCAACCCCTGTGTATGTATTGGAAATAAATTAATCTCAAAATAAAACTATGAAACAGGTATTTAAATTGTTGCTGGCCTGCGCTGTCGGAGTATTGCCGATGTCGGTTGGGGCCAGAGATTCCGAGGCTGTTGAGGTCCGGAAGATGATTGATAAGGTAAATCAGCATTGGCAGGCAGAAAATTCGCCGGAGGTTCGTTCGTTCTGGGATAATGCCGTATATCATACGGGAAATATGGAAGCCTATTTTCTGACTGGAAACGAGACTTATCGTGCTTATTCTGAAACCTGGGCAAACTACAACCAGTGGAAGGGAGCGAAGAGTGATAACCGTGCGGAGTGGAAATATTCTTACGGAGAGTCGGATGAGTATGTTCTTTTGGTGACTACCAGATTTGTTTCCAGACTTATACCGATTTGTACAATTTAGCTCCGGATGATAAGAAAATCAAGCGTGCGCGTGAGGTTATGGAGTACCAGATGAGTACCCCGCAGCATGATTACTGGTGGTGGAGTGATGCGTTGTATATGGCAATGCCGGTAATGACAAAACTCTATAAGGTTACTCATAATGCGAAATATTTGGATAAATTGTATGAATATCTGATTTATTCTGATAGCATTATGTTCGATAGAGATGAGAATCTTTATTATCGTGATGCAAAATACATCTATCCGAAGCACAAGACAGTCAATGGTAAGAAGGATTTCTGGGCCAGAGGTGATGCATGGGTATTGGCTGGACTGGCTAAAGTGTTGAAGGATTTGCCGGTAGAATACAAGCATCATCAGTTCTTTGTGGATAAATTTCAAAATATGGCTAAAGCCGTAGCAGCTATCCAGCAGCCTGAAGGTTACTGGACACGCAGCATGATGGATCCGGAATTTGCACCGGGACCGGAAACCAGCGGTACGGCACTATTTACATACGGATTTTTATGGGGTATAAACAATGGGTATTTAGAAAAAGATATATATATGCCGGTGGTGCAGAAGGCATGGAACTATTTGTCAAAGAAAGCTCTTCAGAAAGATGGAGCGGTAGGTTATGTACAGCCTATCGGTGAAAAAGCAATCCCTGGACAAGTAATTAATGCAAAGTCTACCGCTAATTTTGGAGTGGGAGCCTTTCTGTTGGCTGCTTGTGAGTATGTTCGTTACTTGGAAGCACCTCAAACTGCTGATCGTGCTTATTGGTGCAAGCTGGCTTATCAGATGGCTTATCCGGTATTGAGCAATATGGCAAAAGGAGAGTTGCAGAAGAATATGCAGCTGGAAGTTAGCCCCACATGGGATGGCCGAAACAAAAAGGTGGCTTATATGGAAACGTTCGGTCGCTTGATGGCTGGTATCGCTCCTTGGCTGACGCTGCCGGATGATGATACAGAAGAAGGAAAGATGCGTAAGGAACTTCGTGAGATGGCTTTGAAGAGCTATGCGAATGCTGTAGACCCGCAAAGTCCGGACTATTTGTTGTGGAGACAGGAGGGCCAGACCCTGGTGGATGGTGCTTACGTGGCAGAAAGCTTTCTTCGTGCTTACGATCAGTTGTGGAAACCCTTGGATGAAACCACTAAAAAGCGTTATATAGAAGAATTTCAGCAGTTACGTCGTATAGATCCTCCTTATACCAACTGGCTGTTGTTCTCATCTACGATAGAAAGTTTCCTGGCAAAAGCAGGAGCTTCATTCGATGAATATCGTGTGAATTCAGCCATTCGTAAGGTAGAAGAATGGTATACGGGAGATGGCTGGTATGCTGATGGTCCTTCTTTTGCATTCGATTATTACAGCAGTTATGTGTTCCATCCGATGTATCTTGAAACCCTTCAGGCTATGAAGGATGCAAAAGTGCGTAGCCGGATAGATTATGGAAAGTATTATGACCGCGCATTGAAACGTGCCCAGAAATATAGTTTGATTCTGGAGCGTTTCATTTCTCCGGAAGGAACCTTCCCCGTATTCGGTCGTTCCATTCCTTACCGTATGGCTACTATGCAACCTTTGGCTTTAATGGCATGGTATCAGGAGTTGCCTGCAGGCGTAAGCAGTGCTCAGGTACGCTGTGCATTGACTGCGGTGATGAAACGTATGTTTGCCAGTGGACACAATTTTAATGAAGGTGGTTTCTTGACCATCGGATTTACTGGACGTCAGCCGAATGTAGCCGACTGGTATACCAACAACGGAAGTTGTATATGACCTCTTTATCATTCTTGCCTTTAGGACTTCCGGCTTCTCATCCTTTCTGGACCGATGCGCCACAGGAATGGACCAGTGTACGTGCTTGGGGAGAAAAGCCTTTCCCGAAAGATCACCACTGGAGAGATGAAATCCGTACATGGGATTTGTTCTAAGAAACTATTGAGTTTTGTAAATAAGGGATAATGAACTGCGACTGAGATTCTGGGGCTTATTTCGGATTGCTTCCTGAATCTCAGCCGTAATTGTTGTAATAAAGATATAATAAATAAATTTGATGTATGAGACTGAAATCGATTAGTCTTTTGGGTGTGCTTTGTTTTCTTTTGCTAACGGCATGTACAGCCGAACCTCCCAAAGAAATTTGTAGTGGTGAAATCTGGCCTGACAATCAGGGAGTACATGTAAATGCCCACGGAGGTGGTGTATTGTATCATGATGGTACTTATTACTGGTATGGTGAGAATAAATCCGACTCTACCAGCAGTGCCATGGTGGGAATTATGTGCTACTCTTCAAAGAACCTGACTGACTGGAACAACGAAGGAGCTGTCTTACCTGTAGTGTTGAATGATTCTACCAGTGACATTGTACAGGGATGTGTAATGGAACGTCCAAAAGTAATCTATAATGAAAAGACGAAGAAGTTTGTCATGTGGTTCCATCTGGAATTGAAAGGAAAAGGCTATGCAGCAGCCCGTTCGGCGGTGGCCGTCTCTGATTCTCCTACCGGGCCGTTCAAGTATATTCGTTCGGAACGCATTAATCCGGGAGTGCTTCCTTTTGATATGAATGAAACACAGCGTGCCATGCTGGATACATTGGATGCAGAGAAGTATAAGGAATGGTGGACACCGATGTGGTATGAAGCTATTCACAAAGGTTTGTTTGTGAAACGCGACCTGCAAGGAGGACAAATGGCACGTGATATGCAGCTTTTTGTTGATGAAGATGGAAAAGCCTATCACATTTACTCGTCAGAAGACAATCTGACACTACAGATTGCAGAATTGAGTGATGACTACCTGACTCATACAGGTAAGTATGTGCGTATGGCTCCAGCCGGACACAATGAAGCTCCAGCCATATTCAAAAAGAGTGACGGTACATACTGGATGATTACTTCTGGCTGTACAGGATGGGATCCGAATGAGGCACGCATGTTCTCTGCTCCTAGCATCTGGGGACCTTGGACACAACATCCAAATCCTTGTCGTGGAGAAAAATCGGAAATCACTTTTGGCGGACAGAGTACGTATGTACTTCCGGTACCGGGAAAGAAAGACGCCTTTATCTTTATGGCAGATATCTGGCGGCCTAAGCATCCGAGTGATGCCCGTTATATTTGGTTGCCTGTACAATTTGAAAATGGGATACCTTATATCGAGTGGATGGATAGCTGGACACTTGATTTCTTCAATAAGAAATAATAAGAATAATAAATGAGGCTGTCTCAAAATAGAATTGCAAAAGTAAAAATATTACAGATTGAAACTTAGAAATAAAAAATCTCCTGTTTCAGCCTTAGTTTACTCTAATGATATGGCTAAAAGCAGGAGAT
>ENA-OPZN01000162-OPZN01000162.1-human-gut-metagenome-genome-assembly--contig:-NODE-162-length-26234-cov-5.195541_pt1 | contig 26234 bp, 20 predicted proteins | sample MGYA00242483_ERZ504503 | MGnify/ENA primary metagenome ERZ504503 (study PRJEB26092, sample SAMD00036285) | human gut metagenome | host: Homo sapiens | study: EMG produced TPA metagenomics assembly of... | reverse complement strand
CACTCACCACCCCACACAAAAACAACAAATCCACCTACATAAACCCACAAACCGACTACCACATTCTACGTTTCCCCGAAGCGGAACCATACGTTTCCCATGCTGAAAACGTACAGTTCGGCCTTGAGAAACGTAGGTTTCGCACAAGGAAAACATAAAAATCTCTTTTACACCTTTCCATTTACACCTCTAAGTTTTACTGAATTGTAATTGAAATCGTTTTTTTGCCTGACATAAAGACAAAAATTTCCTTCTATTTGCATAACGAAAGAAAAATTACCATCTTTGTAAAAAGCAAAAACACAACACACGTACGTTCCCATGAAAAGTATATACATTTTAGACGATCATCCTATCATTACCGAAGGGATTGCACAATTGCTGGCAAACAACCAGCAATACCAAATAACTGCCGGACATCATTATTCTGAATTATATAATTACCTGAACGATCATACTCCCGACCTGCTAATTATAGATTATGAGATTCAGGATAAAACAGCCCTGGATGTCATAACCTACCTGCAAAAGAAAGGTATGAATATTCCTCAACTCATCTATACCATGCATACAGAGTTTTGGATTATCAAACTGCTGATCAAAGCGGAAGTGGCAGGTATCGTGACCAAAAATGACAAAATAGAAGAAATAGAAAAGGCCATACACAATATCTTGCACGAGGGAAATAAATATTATTCACCTACTGCGCTGAACGTCGTACTGTCTATCATGGGTGACCATTCTACGGAAAAGTCCATTGTTTACACACCAAGCCCGCGTGAAAACGAAATCATTCAGATGCTGTCATGTGGCCTTACTTCCGATGAGATTGCCCACAAACTTAATCTCAGCAAAAATACTATTGATACGATGAGAAAGAACATCTTGCTGAAAAGTGGGGCTGCCAACGTATCACATCTTATGCGAATTGCTTTTTTAAAAGGTTGGATTACAGAATGAAAAAGATTCTTTTTTCCCTATTTCTCAGTCTGAGTGCGTTCCTGAATGCCAATGAGAAGAATAACAAACTGGCTGATTTGCTGCATTCATTCGGCGATAACGGTGAGTATGCACAGATGGATTCAGTGTACAATCTTATTATCCACGAAGACCATTACAAACAGGATAAGCTCTATGCGCTGAATATCACCCTGGACTATGCCCGATTTCTCAACCAGAAGGGAGACAGTGAGAGGGCAAATACGCTACTGACCCAAATCCGGGAAAACGCAATGGCACTGGAAAAGTTTCCAGAAAATACCATAGCACACCAGCTCCAGGAAATTGCGGCAATTGCTACGTATGAAATTGCCTACGGGCAATGGCAGAATAACCAGTTATCGGCTGCAAGAGAAACGGCTGAAGAGGCTGTCAGTCAACTGGAACAGGTAAAAGATTCTGTGAACTTAGCAGAGGCCTACAATCTTTCAGGAGTCATACACCGCAGATTGTTTATGCTCGACAATGCCATCTCACTTTATCAGAAGGCGCTCGCCATTACTGAAGACTTGCAGAATTACAACCTGGCAGCCATCATCGTATCCAACATTTCCATTCTGTACAATGAAACGGGCAAGAACAATGAAGCCATACAGATTTCTCGTAAAATGTTTACTTATCCACAAACCGACACACTTACCATGACTATCGCATCGGGGAAGTAAACAGACTGTGTAACCATGCCATTTTGTTAGCTAACAACCAGCAGCCTGTCCAGGCAATGGATACGCTAAAACTGGCCATACAGAAACTCCGTCCGGAAATGCCCGACGGCCTCAAGCTATTGGCTTACACGCAATATGCCAGAGTATCGAGGGATGCAGGAAAGCCCCGGCAGGCGTTGCAATACTACCAGAAAGCCATGGGTTATAAAAGTACGACACACAATAAGGCTAATATTGCGAATTTAGAGTACTTATATGGTTACATGTTATTTCATGATACGGACTCCTTGCTTCAGGCACGTAACTACGTCATGAAAGCAGCCGACTTTGCCCGAAAGAATCCTTCCGGCCTGTTACCCAAAATCCTGCTTACACTGGCCGAAATAGAAGGCAGGAGAAACAACGGACAATTAGCTTATCAGCTCATGCTGGAGGCATATCAGGCCAATGAGAAACTAAACGACCAATACTATCAGAACCGTCTGTCCGGATTTGAGGCTGAACTGGACCTGAAGGAAAAAGACTTGCAGATTGCCGGACTCAACGGAAAACGTGCCGAGGAAAAAGCTGCTTACCTGATACGAACTTACACCATCGGGGGCATACTTATCTTGGCCCTGCTGCTGCTCATTATTCTGGTCATAAGCATGCATAAACGAAAGATTGCATTCCACCTGAAGCAACTGAAACTGGAAAAAGAAATCAAGGAGAAGGAGATGCAAAGACAACTCTTGCTTACCGACATGCACAAGAAAATGACCGAACGATACATCTGTGGACTGGAAGACAGCCACAATCGTATTTCCAAGGAACTGCACGACGGAGTATGCAATGATTTGTTGTCTGTAGAAATGGAGATGAAACAGTCGGACAACCCGGCTATAACGACTCAACTCAAACAAATCAGGGAAAATCTGCGCAACCTTTCGCATCAGCTGGCAACTCCTGCCCTCAGCAACTTTAGCCTGTACCAGGTACTCACACTTTACACGGATAAGCTGAAATCGCTGAAAACACCTCATATCCAGTGCTACATAGAAGAAAGCATTCAGCAGATAGACTTTCCGGCCGACCAAACCCAGGAAGTGTACCGCATTCTTCAGGAAATCATATCCAACATGCTGAAACACGCCAATGCACAACAGGCTTACATCACTGCCAGCTATGAGGACGGGCAGGTTAATCTTATCGTTGAAGACGACGGGAAAGGTTTCTCCGCCGATAAGCTTTCCAATGATTTCCTTCAAGCAGGACTGGGACTAAGAAGCGTCAAAGAACGTTGTGACAAGCTGCAAGGCGGTTGCGACATCACCTCGAAAGAAGGGCAAGGAACGGTAATACATTTCTGGTTTCCGGCATAACGGACGTCACTATACAGAAAAAAGAATCCGCATTGCAACTTCCCCGATATTGCAATACGGATTCTTTAGCGCGATGACGAAATGAAGTCTTTTTATTCCCCGTTACATGCTTCAAAAGTCACGCTTGCATAAGTCCCCGACCCCATTCGCATTATGAGTAACATTCCTTGACGAATACAAGGACTTAGCAGTTCTTCATAGCCTTAATTTCCTATTATTCTGCCTTCAAAACTTATTTTTAACAAAATTACACGATAATATTAAAAAATATATTACCATAAATAACCGATTTCATACTCCTATTTATTGGGTAGAGAGAAAGGGGTATTTTTCCATCAAAAAAGATTACTTATTCATACACAAAACGGTATTCATCATTGTAATAAGACGTAGACTCTGAAACACGATTTCCATGTTCATCCTCCTGGTATGAATACAAAGTACACTTGCCAGTGATTACATCCAGATAATTATCTTCCGTAAAGCTATATGCAAAAGGAGCCCATGTATCTTCATGTATCACTTCCGGTTCTCCCGGTTCCGGCATATTATATCCCCAGTCCACAACATCTTTCGTTACCAGATTCTTACTACCTTTACCCATCATACGCAACATATAAAGCATGGACACCATGTCATCATATTCATAAGCATGACTGCCGAACAACGGACGAACCACTACATTAAAATCAAAGTAAGGCGTTACATTCGGATATTCAGTATATGCATAACTCATATAGCTTTCATCCGAAAATTCTCCCTCCGTCGACATCAGGTTGCCATTCTGCCAGTTCAATTGCAGAATAGACCTATCCGAAGCACGTCCCATCCTGCCAGAAGATACTCCCGGATCGATTGCCACATTTCCATCTTCCTCATCCCCATCTTCATGGTCACCTGGATAATAGTCATAATCTTCTTGTATCTGCTGAAGATAACCGTCGGAATAAATAAACATCCACAATGTATGCTGCTCAGAAGAAGATTCCTTTTTCTTATACAACTGTGATACATAACCCTCTGAGTTCAATGTAACCACATACGATTCATCCGATTCATATCCGGAAAGTGTTTTCAAGTCAATCCACATCTGGTTTTCCTGATAGGTGAACTGATAGATTCTCTCTGTGAAATATCCCTGCGTATCGCCTTGGTAACTAATGGTTTTCAAGGCTGCCAACTTTCCGTTCTCATTATAAGTAAGTTCCCCAATAGACTTAGTATAGCTGTCCGGATACAAGCTGCTTGAATTTGTAATCTCATAACGAACCAGACGCTTTTCTTTAGGGGCAGGAGTTTCTCCTGCTTCTGTAGTAGCTTTCTGTTCTACGGTAATGGTTATCACATCGTTACCACAACGAATTTCGATGGTAGCCTTCCGGTCCTTTCCGGTCAGGTTCTCTATCAATGTCAAGGTTAAGGTATATTCACCAGGACCTCCGCTATAGGCACTCAATTCCAGCCATTCCACTTTTCCCGAAGCAGCCTTGGTTGCAGCTTCTGTCGCAACTTCTGTTACTGTGGCTGTCCAGTCAGACAAAGCTGTAAAACTGATTCCACCCTGATTCGTTACCTCATCAGCATAAACCACCTGAGTAGTTTGTGTGCCTTCTTTCAAAGTCAGATTTGTGGGAGTCTCATCCTTTTCACTACATCCTGAAACCAAGATTACTCCCCACAGACAAACAACTGACAATAAAAAACTTAACTTGTTTTTCATAATTCCCATTTTTGAATGTTTTCTTTTACAAAGAAAAGTTTTTCATTTAAGGTATACATCACCGGAAACCGTGAATTCCTCCCTCGCAAACCACAAATTTGCCTTATCCATTCTTCCAAACTTCAGGACAAATTCTCTGTTTCACACTGTGAAATACAAAAACCACAGTGTGGGATATATATTTCACACTGTGGGATACAAATCCCGCTATGTGAAACAGAAAATAGACAAGCACATTTGAAAGAATATTTCAGGAGAAAAAGAAGAATAGTCCACCTACCCCCGTGGATTCTCCATCTTAAAAACAAAAAAAGGGGTATATGAACCTTGCAACAGTTCATATACCCCCATTTATAGAGATTGTGAATTACCGTCTGTAGTTTACCACACGTTCACACGGTTTTCAGGAGCTACATACAACGGATCAGACGGTGTGATGTGGAAGGCATCGTACCAAGCCTGAATGTGAGGCAACGCTCCGTTTACACGCCATTTACCCAATGAGTGAGGATCTGACTTAGTGTACACACGAATCTGTTCGTCACGGATGTTACCAGCCCACAAAGTAGCATAAGCCAGGAAGAAACGCTGTTCCGGAGTGAAACCGTCGACTACACCAAGCGGAGCATCCTTAGTTGCATTCTGGAAAGCCAGATAAGCTACGTTCAAACCTCCGTGGTCGGCCAGGTTTTCACCCAGTGTCAGTTCACCGTTAGCCTGCAGGCCCGGCAATACTTCAATCTTGTTGAAGAAATCCACCATTACCTGTGCACGTTCCTTGAAACGGTCAGCATCACCCGGAGCCCACCAGTCGGTCAGGTTTCCGTCTTTGTCGAACTGACGGCCTTGGTCGTCGAATCCATGCGTCATTTCGTGGCCGATTACTACACCGATGGCACCATAGTTGGCAGCATCGTCAGCTTCCATATTGAAGAACGGTGGCTGAAGAATAGCAGCCGGGAAACAGATTTCGTTAGTTGACGGATTATAGTAGGCATTGACTGTCTGCGGAGTCATCAGCCATTCATCCTTATCAACCGGCTTGCCAATACGGCTGTACATATCATTGAATCCCCATTCTGAAGCACGGCATACGTTAGCCCAATAAGAATCGTTCTTGATTTCCAGTTTAGAATAGTCTTTCCACTTGTCAGGATAACCTACTTTTACATGGAAAGCAGCCAATTTTTCGTGTGCTCTAATCTTGGTGCTGTCACTCATCCATTCCTGTGCATCAATACGTTCACCCAAGGCAGTCTGCAAGTTCTTCACCAACTTCACCATACGTTCTTTGGCAGCAGCCGGGAAGTATTTTTCCACATACATCTCGCCTACCAGCTCACCCAGCATACCGTTCACTGAGTTTACAGCACGTTTCCAGCGCGGCTGATTTACCTGGCGTCCTGACAATACCTTGCCATAGAAATCGAAACGGGCAGCTACAAAGTCATCGCTCAGACAAGAAGCTGCTGCATCCAGCAGGTTGTATTCCAGATAAGATACATGTTTAGACAACGGAAGTGTATTCATCAGGCGAGCTACTTCCTGAATCGGTTCTACCTGTTCTACGTTCAGTTCTGCCGGAGCCTGAATACCCAAATCTTTCATATAGGCATCCCAGTCAATTCCGGCAATGGTCTTCTTCAGTTCATCGAAAGACATTTTGTGGTAGTTAGCTTCCGGGTCACGAAGTTCTGTTGCACTGCGTGAAACTTTAGCAATGGCAGTTTCGATTTCCATCACATCAGCCACTTTCTGCTGTGCATCTGCTTCAGAGAAACCAGCTAACTGGAACAGCTTGCCGATGTAAAGTTTATACTGTTCACGAATATTCTGAGTGATGCTGTCGGTATCCAGATAATATTCCTTTTCACCCAAGTTGATACCACCCTGTCCCATCTGGAAGATGTTGAGTGAGCTGTTCTTCGGGTCAGCATATACATAGCTGTGGAAATAGGTACCGATACCGATATGAGCCATTTCAGTCATCATCGGCACGATTTCACTCTTGTCTTTCAGGCCGGCAATCTTGTCGAGCATCGCTTTCACCGGTTCTGCACCCTGCTTGTTCAAGGTTACGCTGTCCATAGCCATGTTATACAAGTCACCGATTTTCTGTGCGGCAGAACCAGCCTGATTATTTTTCTGCGCAGCCAGTCCTTCAATCAGTTCGCGCAACTGCTTCTGGCTGTTTTCAAACAGTTCATCAAAACGTGCCGTAACGAGAATATTCGGCAGTCAGCGGATGTGCATCATTCCATCCTCCACATGCGTAACGGAAAAAGTCCGTACCGGCAGACACGGTAGTATCCATGTTTGCCAAATCAATGCCAGAAGTGCTTTTCGCTTCCTTCTGTCCGGCGCAGCTTGTCAGCATAGCAAATGCCAACGTAGCTACGGCTACATAATTCTTCTTGTTCATAAATGCATTATTTTAATCAAGTCTCTCTTATTTATTTCATTTCTTCCAGTTCCGACAGCAGCAGTGTCCATTCCTCTTCTGCCTCCGCAATCTGTTTTTCAGCTGCTGGTGCTGCTCGTACAGCTTCATATCGGAAGCACCTTCAGGAGTAGCCATCTGTTCCTCCAGTTGTGCCACCTGCTCTTCCAGTTTCTCAATCTTTGCCTCGCAGTCGGCCACCTGCTTCTCCAGCTTGCGGATTTCTTGTTCAGCTCCTTCTGCGCTTCATACGAAAGTTTGCTTTCACTCTCTGCAGGCTCTTCTTTCTTGGGCGAAGCGGTCTGCGGAGATTGGGACAACTGAAGTTCGTTCAGATTCTCCATTTTCTTCTTCTGCAGAAAATCGTAGATTCCGCCGATATGTTCCTTCACCAGTCCGCCACCAAATTCGTACACCTTGGTCACCAGTCCGTCAAGGAACTCACGGTCGTGAGATACTACGATGACCGTACCGTCAAACTCTTTCACAGCTTCCTTCAGCACATCCTTCGAACGCATATCGAGGTGGTTGGTCGGCTCGTCCAGAATCAGGAAGTTCACCGGCTCCAGCAGCAGCTTAATCATAGCCAGACGACTGCGTTCACCTCCTGAAAGCACCTTTACTTTCTTTTCGGAAGCCTCTCCTCCAAACATGAAGGCACCTAAGATGTCTCTAATCTTCAGACGGATATCTCCTTTTGCCACACGGTCGATAGTATCAAAGACAGTCACGTTTTCATCGAGCAGCTGTGCCTGATTCTGTGCAAAATAGCCAATCTGCACATTGTGTCCTATGGTCAGCTTTCCTTCATAGGGAATCTCGTCCATGATACACTTCACCAGTGTAGACTTACCTTCACCGTTCTTACCCACAAAGGCTACCTTTTCACCCCGATGGATGGTCAGGTTCACATCGTGGAAGACCACGTGGTCGCCATACGCCTTTTTCACATTCTCACAAATCACCGGATAGTTACCGGAGCGCATGGAAGGAGGGAACTTCAGACGAAGCGTAGAAGTATCTTCTTCGTCAATTTCAATAGGTACGATTTTCTCCAGCTGCTTGATGCGGCTCTGCACTTGTACAGCCTTCGTAGCCTTGTAACGGAAACGTTCGATAAAATCTTCCGTGTCTTTTATTTCTTTCTGCTGATTCTCGTAAGCACGCAACTGCTGTTCGCGGCGTTCCTTACGCAGCACGACAAACTCATCGTAAGCTACCTTGTAATCGTATATCCGTCCGCAGGAAATTTCAATGGTGCGATTGGTCACGTTGTTAATGAATGCCCGGTCGTGACTTACCAGTACTACCGCACCGGAACTCACCTTCAGGAAATTCTCCAGCCACTGGATACTCTCAATATCCAGGTGGTTGGTCGGCTCGTCGAGCAACAGCACATCGGGACGACGCAACAGAAGCTTCGCTAACTCAATACGCATACGCCATCCCCCACTGAATTCAGAAGTAGGACGGTCAAAGTCTGTACGGTTGAATCCCAATCCCGTAAGCGTACGTTCTATCTCTGCACGGTAGTTGGTTCCTCCCATCATCAGGAAACGTTCGTTCTCATGGGTAAACCGCTCTATCAGCTCATGATAGCTTTCAGAATCATAATCCGTACGGTCGGCCAGTTCCTGGTTCATTTTCTCCAGTTTTTCCTGCATCTCAAAAATATGCTCAAAGGCCATCTCGGCCTCAGCCATTACCGTACGTGTATCGCTCAGTATCATGACCTGCGGCAAATAACCAATGGTAATGCCTCTTTGTACGGCTACCACTCCCTCTGTAGGCTGCTGCAATCCGGCCAGGATTTTCAGCATAGTTGATTTTCCGGCACCGTTCTTTCCTACCAGTGCAATACGGTCTTTTTTGTTGATAACAAACGATACATCTTCAAACAGCGGAGTAGTTCCGAACTCCACTTTCAGTCCTTCTATTGAAATCATGCGAATTTATTCTTCTACATTACAAAGTGACGGCAAAGTTACAACTTTCCGAGCACAGCAATGACAGACAAGCTGTTAATTTTTCAAAGCGTCGGACTCTCCCTCCGATTTACGCTGCAAATACAACTGGTAGGAATTGACTACATTATGCCACACACTGTAGAATCCTGCCGCAACGGCCGTCACAGGAGTGAAGAAAGTATAGCCCATCCAGATGGCAAATACCGTATTTTTCTGCCCCAAGGCCTGTCCGGAGCTGATGGAATCATCGTAACGACGTCCTATCTTTTTCCCGAAATAGAACTGCAGGGCACAGCAGAGCAAAGAAACGCCTCCTAATCCTGCCTGATACCAGAAAGACACGTCACTGTGTACGATACTCTTCACCGTTACTCCAATGGCCAATGTCAACGCCACAGCCCACAGATAAAAAGAAAGTTCATGATACTGTCCTAACTTGGCATGTACTTTCGGAAGCAAAGCCCGCAGTAAAATGGCTGCCAGGAACGGACAAAGCAATAAGGGGAACACCTTTCCCAGAATCAGCGCAAACGAACTGCCAAAATTCAGTTCCGGATGTGGGTGTACCAACGGAAGTACCAGCGGCACCAAAATGGCTGCCAGCAAATTGACTAAAATGGTATAGGTGGTCAGATGGGCTGCATCTCCTCCTAACTTGCGTGTAACCACCGCAGCCGCTGTAGCCGTAGGGCAAATCAGGCAAATCATGGCTCCTTCCACCAATATACGGGCCGAGAAATCCGGGAAGATCACCAAGAGCAACCCCAAAAGCAAGAAACTTGCTCCCTGAATCAGCAGTAAACGCCAATGCCAGCCACACAACTTCAAATCGTGCACATTGATTTTACAGAATGTAAGAAAAAGCATCAGGAAAATCAATACCGGCTGTACAATATCGATGGCATGAGCCACAAAGGGCTTGGTAGGTGCAAGAAAAGGAATATTGACATACACAAAGTACAGAATGACTCCCATTGCCATGGCTATGGGCAATGTCCAATTTTTACAAAAACGTAGAATATTCATTGTTAATCCACTATGGTGAAACAAACCTGCCAGCGCAGAGTGAAAGAAAAAGGATTTGCAACTCCGGCCATCGACAGGCTACGGTTTGCAAATCCTTTGTATGGTCTTATGCCTCTCACATCTTACAGAAAGAAGCATATCAGATGTATCAATTACTTACAGTTGCCAGTGCAACGAGGTTTGATTTGTTTGAAGAAATCATTACCCTTGTTGTCTACCAGGATGAATGCCGGGAAGTCTTCTACTTCAATCTTCCAGATAGCTTCCATACCCAGTTCCGGATATTCTACACATTCAATGCTCTTGATGTTGTTCTGAGCCAAGATGGCAGCCGGACCACCGATAGAGCCCAAATAGAAACCACCGTGTTTCTTGCAGGCATCTGTTACAGCCTGGCTACGGTTACCTTTAGCCAACATAATCATAGAACCACCGTGACTCTGGAACAAGTCTACGTACGGGTCCATACGGCCGGCAGTAGTCGGGCCCATAGAACCACAAGCCATACCCTGCGGAGTCTTAGCCGGACCAGCATAATAAATAGGATGATCCTTGATATACTGAGGCAGGTCTTCACCACGATCCAGACGTTCTTTCAGTTTGGCATGTGCGATGTCACGACCTACAATGATAGTACCGTTCAAAGACAGACGAGTAGCTACCGGATATTTATCCAGTTCAGCCAAGATTTCCGGCATCGGACGGTTCAAGTCAATCTTCACTGCATTGCCTTCACCAGCCTGACGCAATTCTTCCGGAATCAGTTCGCCCGGATTTGAATCCAGTTTTTCAATCCAGATACCGTCTTTGTTAATTTTACAACGGATGTTACGGTCAGCAGAGCAAGATACGCCCAAACCTACCGGACAAGAAGCACCATGACGCGGCAAACGGATGATGCGTACGTCGTGTGCATAGTATTTACCACCAAACTGAGCCCCCAGACCGATGCGGTGTGCTTCTTCCAGTACCTGTTTCTCCAGTTCTACATCGCGGAATGCGCGTCCGTATTCGTTACCGGTAGTCGGCAGGTTATCGTAGAAACGAGTAGAAGCCAATTTCACAGTCAACAGGTTCTTTTCAGCTGATGTACCACCAATTACAAATGCAATGTGATAGGGAGGACAAGCTGCAGTTCCCAAAGTCTTCATCTTTTCAACCAGGAACGGAACCAGTGTAGCCGGATTCAAGATGGCTTTTGTTTCCTGATACAAATAAGTCTTGTTAGCAGAACCACCACCCTTTGTTACGCAAAGGAATTCATACTCCATTCCCTGAGTAGCTCGATGTCAATCTGAGCCGGCAAGTTGCAGCGAGTATTCACTTCTTCGTACATAGTAAGCGGAGCGTTCTGAGAGTAACGAAGGTTTTCTTCTGTATAAGTCTTGTACACACCCAGAGAAAGCGCTTCTTCATCACAATAGCCAGTCCAAACCTGCTGTCCTTTTTCACCGTGGATAATTGCTGTACCGGTATCCTGACAGAAAGGAAGTACGCCTTTAGCAGCTACTTCTGCATTACGCAGGAAAGTCAAAGCTACATACTTGTCGTTGTCGCTTGCTTCCGGGTCAGTCAGAATCTTTGCCACCTGTTCGTTGTGAGAGCGGCGCAACATGAAAGAAACATCGCGGAAAGCCGCATTGGCCATCGCAGTCAAACCTTCTTTTTCGATTTTCAGGATGGGTTTTCCTTCAAACTCGCTTACAGACACATAGTCTTTCGTAAGCAAATAGTATTCAGTTGTATCCTTGCCATGTTCAAACATTGGCTGATACTTGAATTCGGGTGTTGCCATAATACATTAAATTAATTGTGAGTTATTAGTGGACACAAAGTTACAAAGTATTATTGAAATTTTTCCTTAATTCCTACAAAAAGTTATCTGTAATTCTTCTTACTCTTCTATTGCACGAATCAAGTCCTTTTGCAATACATCTACCCGGGGAATCCCACATAACGTCCCTGCAGTTTCCCGTCATGACTGATAATCAGATAAGCCGGAATTCCAGTTACTCCATAAGAAGTGCACAAGTACTTCCATTGTGAGTCAGTAAGCCGATAGTGCACTCCCGTCATCTTGGACAGATTTGATTTCCAGATATTTTCAGGGGAAGAAGGTCCCGTCAGATAAATATATACGATGTCTTTTGATGACAGATTTTTCTTCAGCGGTACCATAGACTGCATACTTTTTTTACAAGGACCGCACCACGTAGCCCAGAAGTCTATCAAGATGGCACGCCCTTTATGAGGAGCAATAATCTTAGGAAGAATATCCGCCCCTTCTACCTGCGCATCCAGCGAAGCAATCACCGCTTCTTTCACCGACTCCATCCGTTCGGCATTCTGCTGAAGTGCTTCTGCCACGGCTTCCACATACATACGAATTTCCGGAAAATTCACCGTTTTCAGTACCTTCCGGTCATCAGAAGACAGAGAAGAGGAAGCAGTAAGCCGACTACAGATGGGCATCACCTGTTCATAGTCAGATTGCAACTTGGAAGCGACCTCCGGACTCTCCATCAAGCCTTTTTCTACGGCACGATAGGCATTCAATGCAGCAGAAGAAGGGGAACCGGCCAGCTCCCGGTTAATAGTCTCAGCTGCTCCGTCAAACCAGGCCTTCTGTTTTTCTCGTAACGTTTACCCAGCAAACGGGAAGCAGACATGCTCAGGCGAGGAAGATTGATATATACCGTCACCTCTTCGTCGGGCACAAGAAACAGCTTCAAAACCGCTTCGTTCAACCGCAATGCCGTCAAAGTTGGCTGCAACAACTCTGCTTCCAGATGAAACGAGCCATCCTGACGGACTTTAATACTTTGCTTCCATTCCTTAGGAAAAAGACCGTCTTCATATTCTAGTTCCGTGAACAATGACATTCTCGGATCATATCCTAAAATATAACCGTTTACTACAGCCTTTCCTACCGCCAATCCCGGCTCTGGAATTTCATTGCTCCGTTCCGGCTTGTCTGTTGTAAGATAATTAGGCACATACACATAAGGTTCTTCCCGACTCAACTGAATGCCAAAGATGTTCCATCCCATCTCCGGCTCAATAAAATCTACTTCATGCACATCCGAAGGAACCGGAGAAAAAGAAAGAGTTACTTCCAAAGTCCCATTCTCTTCAATTACTTCCGGCTCAGTCACTCCATCAATGGAAATACGTTCCGCCTCACGAAGCTGTGCCATCCCTCCATCAGCCCATTTCAATGCTGCTTTTGAAGAAATGACAACCGGAGTTCCCGGCTTACCATACATCACCGCATCGACCTGAGTCTGTTCACTGGTCTGGATAATCCGTTTGAATTCTATCTCCGCCGTATTCGACAAGACGAAACCCGGACATTCCATCACCTTTCTTCTATTGGCCTGCACCTGTAAAGCAGCCATGAAGCAAACGCAAAGCAAACATATATATCTGCATATTCTTTCCATACGCAGTACCTCCCATTTTACAATAAATTCTTTACACGTTCTATCAGTTCGTTTCCAAGCTCCGTTTTTACCTTTATATGTTCCAGTACCGCTGTCACAAACGGATTGCTTTCGAACACACCACGTACTTCTTCAAAGTCGCGCATCTTTTCCTCGCTGCTTCCATCTGCCCCGAATCCGGTCATGGAAGTCAACGAAAATTCCTTCTTGGCATCTTCGTACACCATTTATCCAGTCCCACTACGGCTTCCTGCCACTGGCGTACGATAGCTGCGATGTCTGCTGCTGTAATCGTATCAGCCTGCAAGCCATAGAAATCAAGCATTTTTTCATACGCCCACGTCCATTCATACGTATAATAATTGGCGTGCATTTCTGCAAAACGGTCGTGTATCTCATCCACACTGTTCAAACGGTCGCACTCAATATCTTCCATCAGGCGTTCTATCTCACTCTTCGGAGCAATCAGTCCGGAAATATCCACCCATTCTCCAGTTCCAATCGGCGTATCTGGAATCAGGCGAGAACGGATTTCTTCATCAGAAGCAAAACGAATGGCTTCCAGACGCTTGATAACGGAGTTTCCCAGGAATTTATGGATAGCAGTCTCATAAAACTTGATTCCCTTATTCAGTGCCGAGTTCTTGATTTTCGCACTTTGATAAGAGTAAATCTCAGAAGTTTCCCCCGACACACGAGCCAGTTCCTTCAAAATCTGTCGCCCTGCCACCATCTTCTGAATGGTGTACGGGCTCAACAAGTTATAATTAATCTGGTCCAAACGATTCGGATCTTTCCGCTGGTCACGTTTAGGCCACTTCTGCGCATCGCGAATTGTACCAACACTCCGCAAATTGACACCCGGCACCAGATAAGTTGTATTCTTTTCCTCTATCAAATAAGAAAAAGGCAGATTCGAAGTATCCGGATGAGTGACATGACGTCCCATCACCAGTGAAAAGGCACCAATACGGGCGGGCCACAGGATATAAGAATCAGAAGTGGTCTTAGCACCTCGCTCCAATGCCCCCTGATGAATAGGTCCTAACTTATACATGTGGTTACTCTGGTTAGAGCCAGAACCTGCATTCATGAACGAGAACATACCGGCAATGAGCAACGTAGACTTATGGTGCGTCACGGTAAAAGGTCCGGCAAAAATAGCACAAGCCTCTCCATTTTCCTCCTGACAGTTACTGAAGAACAATGAATCAGAAGCCGAATAGGTATGCCCCAAATGACAAGCCTGTCCCACGAAACAACGTGTAAGCATCGTACCATCTTCTACGTGTGAGCCACTTGAGATAATAAAATCATCACAAATCACTCCGTAACCGATATGCACCGGTGCATGCTCATTACTATTGATGCTTCCATTCTTCAAGCGACCGGTTCCTTCAATCTGGCAATAATCGCCAATCCGTACATTCTTGATGTAACCGGCATTCACTATCATTACATGACTTCCGATAGTCCCTGTATCTGACGCATGTGCATCAGCATAAGACTCGATAATCTTTCGCATTTTGTCTATAAGCACCGGACGATGGCGGTAAAGTGCCATGATATACGCCTGATGAGCAGAAAGACGGTCATGAATAATCACCTCACGCCCGCCAGTTTCATTGAGGACTGAAACTTCCACTCCGTTTCCAAAACGGCTATGGCAATCCACCAGGATGATATCTACATTCTCAATAAAGGTATCATGCCCTATCTCATAATTGGCAATGTAATTCTTTACATTCTCAATGTAGCAGTTGTCGCCCACCGTTACATTGTGCAAAGTAGCATAATACAATCCGGAATGTTTTTTTATCCCTCCTGCCAAAGTAAACTCTTTTTCAAAAACGCCCAGTCGCACTTTTCCCGAAAAACGGGTGTGATGAATATAATCCGTATGAAAATCATCGGCCACTTCCACTCCAGTCCAGTCGGAAGCGATGCAGTGCTGTGCCTCCAGTCGTGCGATTTCTTCTTTTGTCAGTAAACGATAGTGTTGTGTCATATTTTCTTGTAGTTATTCTTCGTCGTATGTCTGATATAGAAAATCATTGTAAGGATATTTCTGCACATGCAGTTCCTTTACCTTTTTATATAATAAGTCACGGAACTGATCAATATTGGTCTTCTCACGTGCGGAAATAAAGATACAATTATCATTCAGTTTCGCCATCCAGGTATGCATCAGTTCCTCCAACGTGATATTTTCTTTCGTCTTCGGAGTCAGGTCATCTTCTGCCTTTTCCACATACGTATAGGCATCTACCTTATTAAATACAATCATACTCGGCTTTCCACCTGCACCCAAATCGGCAATTGTTTTCTCTACCACCTGAATCTGTTCCTCAAAATCCGGATGTGAAATATCTACCACGTGTACCAGCAAATCCGCCTCACGCACCTCGTCCAGCGTAGACTTAAACGAGTCGACCAAGTCAGTCGGCAATTTCCGGATAAACCCTACCGTATCCGAAAGCAAGAAAGGCAAGTTTTCGATAATGACTTTACGCACGGTGGTATCGAGCGTAGCAAACAATTTGTTTTCCGCAAAGACCTCACTCTTGGCCAGCAGGTTCATCAAAGTCGATTTACCCACGTTGGTATATCCCACCAGTGCCACACGAATCATGCGTCCACGGTTCTTGCGCTGAGTAGATTTCTGCGTATCAATTTCAGCCAGACGCTGCTTCAGCAAAGCCATACGATTCAAGATGATACGACGGTCCATTTCCAACTGTGTTTCACCCGGACCACGCAAACCTACAGAACCTTTACCACCTCCGGCACCGGAACCACCACCCTGACGTTCCAAGTGTGTCCACAAACGCTGCAAACGCGGAAGCATGTACTTATACTGCGCCAGTTCCACCTGGGTCTTGGCATTGGCAGTCTGCGCACGCATCGCAAAATATCAAGAATCAGTGAAGTACGGTCCAGAATCTTCACTTTCAGTTCATTCTCAATGTTACGGATTTGCTTGGCCGAAAGTTCATCATCGAAAATCACCATCCCGATTTCCGTCTCTTCATTCTCGTTCTGCAACTCCAGGTATTCTTTCACCTCCTGCAACTTACCTTTACCCACGTAAGTCACCGAGTTCGGCGTATCCAGTTTCTGTGTAAAACGTTTTACTCACCTCTGCCCCAGCCGTCTCAGCGAGGAAAGCCAGCTCATCCAAATATTCATTGGTCTTACGTTCATTCTGAGTCTGGGTTATCAAACCCACCAGCACAGCTTTTTTCTGTCTGTGCTTCTGATATTACAAATTCTTTCATTCAGTATAAATCTAAATTCTATAGAGCGCAAATATAAATAAAAAAAGCGCATCTCATTACAGATACGCTCTTTTTACTTCTTCCTTATTTATTCAAATCCGGATTCATCAATTCTTCGCTTTGTGGAATCGGCCAGACGTATCCGCTACTCTGCGGAGTAATCTGTGTTTTCCGTTCAAAGTTAGCTCCGCGACGCAACACATCAATGCCTCGCATCGCCTCACCGATAAACTCCAGACGACGTTCGTTATAAACCGCCATCTTCAAATCCTCACCAGACAAATGATCAATATCCAACTGATTGCTTGTCTCCGGTAATGAACGGAATCTCACCTGTTTCAGACATTCTCTGGCAAGCTTTTCATTTTCAGTTCCACCCTGATTTACATAACACTCAGCTAAGTTCAACAACGTTTCCGCATAACGGAAAATCGGTGCCCAATCCAGTTTCTGTGCAGCATCCGTAAACTTCAGCAACTGATTTTTTCGTTCTTCATCTGCACACGGGCATCATCTGCTGAATTGTAATTCGGCTTGCTCATGATACCGTTTTCCACGTCTACCCACAGAATCGTATTCTTAGCGTAATAATATTCTGCCAACCCTTGCTGAGTGTTCGGACGGTTTGTTTCCTTCATCGGCAAAGAGAATATGGTTTCATCTGTATAATAAGGAGTCTTGAACATATCTCCAAACTTCGGAGTCAGCTCGTAGCCTGTCACCAGCTTACCTGCTTTTACCGCCTCTGTCCAGTTATTCATAGACATATACACGCGCATCTTCAACATATTGGCAGCCGCCTGTGTAGCACGAGTTACAGTCGGTTCATCTGCTTTTGCTTTTACCGGCAACGCACTGATATTCTCCAAATCCGAAAGAATCTGTTCGTAAACCTCCTTCACTGTAGCACGTTTCAACGCATTGTGTTCACCGTTCTTTTCCGGAGTCAAACGTAAAGGCACTGATTTCGCATCCGGATTAATCACGTAGGGCGTAGCATACAGATTATTCAAATAGTAATAAGCAAATGCACGCACAAACTTTGCCTCCGCTTTATACTGTTCATACTTTTCTCCGGCAGTAGTTTTAGCGCCTTCCAACTCATCCAAGAAAATATTGACACGGTTAATGGCAGCGTATGCCATGCTCCAGGTCACCGTATTTTCTGCGTCTGTTTTGCCCACATTAAACTTATAAGTATTGGCCAGCGTAATCAAGTTCGGGTCAGAATTCACAATATCTTCCCCACGGTTATCAAACACCAGATAGGTTTTTCCTCCCATGAAAGAATCCGACACATCATTTTTTATCGAACCATACAACTGTCCCTACAGTAGTACCTTTTACCAACACCGATGCGCCCACCACCGGCAATCCGTCTTCTTCCGACATCACATTACCGGTTACTTGAGAAACTTGGGCGTTTGACAGACCAATCCCTATCAGAAGAATGGCCATGAACAACGTCATTCTTTGTTTCATAAAATCTCTCTTTTAATTTAGTTAAGTTAGTCTAATACATTTATCACAAACGGGGCGCGAATGTAAGAAAATAAAGAGAAATTATAAAACAGCGGGCAATTTTACACTAAATTTTATTTATAAGGAGCAAAACGATATTAAAAGAGATAAACAGATGGTTTTTAGGAACTTGCTTCCACTTTTTCAAGTGTATAAAAAGTGAATACAAATAGAATAAAATTGCAATTATTTGGTATTATTAAGAAGTTCATTCTAACAAAAAGACCAGTTTTTAAGTGAATAAGACGAAAAAAAGAGGTACATCCACACAGGACATACCTCTTTTATTATTTCAGCTATAATAATGCTTATTCAGCAGAAGCTTTTACGAATTTCACTTCAAATTTAGCCTGATATTGAGTAGCACCTACAACAGGTGTAGCATCATCTTCATCAGAAAGCTGATATTTTTTATCAGCTTTCTCATCAAATGCATACAAGTTGTATGTTACTAAATAAGTCACATTATCAGTTGTAGCAGCTGCCGTAGTAGCTGGACCATCCACTACAATGCTCACTAAATCCATACAGATAGGATACTCTTTCTTTTCAGCAAATTTCTGAGTCATTCCAGTCTCCAGTTCAGTTTCATTTACTGTCAGAGAAATCTCCTTACTTGCCAAGTATCCAGTTGATAAGAATTTAGGATTCTTATGATCCTTATCTACTACAAACTGAATGTGGTCTTCCCCAGCTACCTTCGATTTACCAATAGTAGCAAAGAAGCTTGGAATACGTACCAAAGAATTCTTAGTATAGTCTGGTGACGGATTTGTTTTTACTACCTCAAAATCTTTTGCAATTTCTACAGTAGCCAAAGTTCCTTCACCGGTGAATGTATTTGCATACTCATCCTTTACCATAGTAGATGCCAGAGAATCGCTCTTCCAAGTATAATCAATTACAAACGGATACATAGTATCAGTATATCCGGCAGCATACAAAATGATCTTTCACACCATCCAATACCTGCAAGTACAGTGTATCATTCTTTTGAAATACAGCATTGCCAATATTAAAAGAAACCGCAATCGGAGTACTAGATTGTTTTCCAGCTTCAAAAGCAAACTGATTTACAGGCAATTCAAAGAAGTCATTTTTATTTTCCACTACCTTAAAAGGTACATTCACAGCATCACCAGCAGAAGCCCGCTTTAATGTAATATTAAAAGATGTTTTGCCCGGCAACAACTTCACAGGATTAGAATTTTTTTCAAAATAAGCCCCTATCGCATCAGCATTTGCTTCCGGGCTTGCCACTTCCGTATCTTCATAATCGCTGCATCCTACCATCATTACGGCCGGAGTCATCAATAATCCGAAAAGAATTTATTTAATTTCATAATACTCTTAGTTTTAACTTTAATTTATTATTCATCAGCAACTGGTTTCGGTAATGTCCATGCAGGGCTATCAGCAGGAGTCAATGCCTTGTTGGCCTGAAGTTCTGCTTCCGGTATACGCCATAACAGGATGTCATCAGTCGGTGCAATATTGAAGATACATTCTGCATTCGGGAAACCACATCCACGACGATCCACTCCCTTGTTCAGACGCATTACATCGAACCAGATTACTCCTTCACCCCAAAGTTCAATACGACGCTGTGTGTAAACAGCTTCCTGAGGAGTAGAGGCATAGTCTGTCAAATAAGCTTGCGCTCCGCTTTCCAGACGGTTATTAATCAATTCCTTGAAATATTTTTCACCTTCTGCCTGATTATTAGCTTCAGCGTATGCTTCTGCCGCAATCAGATACATTTCCTCAATACGCATCAATACAATGTCGTTGGCATTGATAGTCGTACCTACCACATCATTATACGGACCGAACTTTATCTGAGTATAAGGCTTATACCCCTGCTTAGCCACAAAAGCAGCCTGTTCATCGGTCAAGAATCCATCTTTAGCTTCAGCTGCTGCATCCAGCCACCATGATTTACGAATATCTTTATCGTTAATAGCATCATATAACTCCAAGCTAATCTGACGACCACCAGAGTAGTTTGCATATCCATAGTTCAATGAACCCATGTGAGAAGGCCAGTTACAGATACCCGTATCTACCACGTCATCCGTTTCGCTGATAATGATACCCCACATCCAGTTGGTCTCGTCTACACTCCAAAATGTCGGTTTTGCCACTTCATCACGCGAAGCAATTGCAATACCTTCACTCTTTGCAGATTTAATAGCATTTGCCGCATCATCGGCAGCTTTAGCATATTCATGCATTGACAGATACATACGCGCACGAAGTCCGTAAGCTACTGACAGACTGATATAACGCTTATCTGCACGTTTCACTTTTCCTTTCTCTGCACTAGTCAGCAAATTAATAGCATTGTTCAAGTCTGATTCAATCTGTGTATACACATCTTTTACAGACGAACGCTTGCAACCATTCACAGAAGCATCCTCCGAGTTCTTTTCTGTAATCAGGGGCACACAAGGCTTATCTTCATTGCCTTTATAGTTAAACTGATACAACTGTGCCATTACCCAATAAGAGAATGCACGTGCAGCCAGTCCCTGTCCCAGATAGAATTGTTCATTGGCGTCTTCTGTTTTTTCGTCAATGCTTCCTACTACATTGTTGGCAGCAAAAACGATAGAATACAAGTCATTCCATACCATCTGACCTTCCAAGGAAGTATTTTCACGATCTTCAAATGTCAAGTCATATCCAGTCCAGTTATAACCGTTGTTATCACTTACTACGTCTTCAGTATTAGAATCCAAACACAACATGACAGTAGGATAACCAATATCGTTATGACGTTCAGCTCCCAATGCACTTGAGTTAGGAAAAGCCTGGTTAAAAGTAGAGAAAATCGCATTAACTTTTGCCACTCCACGTTCAGGATTCAGTGTAGAAACGGTCTCCTTCTGAGAGTCTGTCACGATTCCTCCATCGGGCAATGTATCCATATCCTGGCAACCAGTCACAGCCAGTGAAGATACAAGCAATGAAGCAAAAATATATTTTGTTTTCATATCTGTTTCTTATTTATATTTTAATTAAAATGTAAGGCTGATACCTCCAGAAATTGTACGGATGGCAGTATAAAGTGATGTAGTAGCACTTGTATAGCTCTGACGTGGGTCAAGACCCTTACGTGCAGAAAGCAATCCTACATTGTCAGCAGTGAAATATACACGCAGTTTTTCCAGCATCATCTTGCGAACCAAGTTAGACGGAAGTGTATAACCAATAGTGATATTGTTTACACTCAGGTAGTTAGAGCTTGCAAGCCAGCGAGTTGAAGTAGAATTTGTATACTTATCCTGCGCATTCAGACGAGGTACGTCTGTATATTTATTTTCCGGAGTCCAAGCATTGTAAATATCCTTGTGCCAGTTCTGTCCGTCACCTTTTCCAGCCATCATGAAACGATAACCAGAGTCATAAATCTGACCACCCAACTGATAAGACAACTGGATAGAAGCATCAAAACCGTAAACCTGTACAGAAGTACCCAAACCACCGTATACCTTCGGCATCAAGTTGTCTGTGGCTACCTTGTTTGTAGTCTGAGCTAATGCATAATTGTCTGTTTTATACAACTCACCCTTGTCATTTTTCGCCCAATACTGAGCCAAACCTGTTTCAGGGTCTACACCCGCATAATCAACCAAATACATACGGTACATTGATTCACCTTCTTCGTAAATGTAGTTTCCATCAATCAACTGACCATCCAAATCCGGATGCAGCTTGTTGATTTTATTCTTGATGAAAGTGGCATTCAAGTTCACATCCCAAGTAAAGTTCTTCTGATTGAAAATCAAATAAGTCAAATCCAATTCAAAACCAGAGTTAGTCATAGAACCTACGTTCATCGGAATAGAAGTATAACCCACACTTCCGGCAACCGGTTTGTTGTAAAGCATATCGCTTGACTTACGACCGAAATATTCAGCCGATCCGTTCAAACGGTTATTGAACAAAGCAAAGTCAACACCCACGTTGTATGAAGTTGAAGTTTCCCAAGTCAAATCCCGATTACCTTTTGCAATCATCGTACCGTCAGAGAACACACCGTCTGCACCTGTCATGTTATACTGGTCCATCCATGGATAATAGTTTTTAGCTGTCTCCATCACTCCTACAGTATATCCACCTGGGAACAAGATATCATCGTTACCCTGCTGACCGAAAGAAGCCTTCAGTTTCAACATGTTAATCCACGTAATATCCTTCATGAAATCTTCACGTGTAATCATCCAAGCCACACTTGCAGCCCAGAAGTCACCCCAACGATTTTCAGGAGCAAAACGAGAAGAAGCATCACGACGGTAAGAAACGTTACCAAAATATTTGTCACCATAAGAGTAGTTTACACGACCGAAGAAACCTTCAGTAGCATAAGTCAACTTCATACCGCTGGCAGTCTTCTTATCAATTGTATTACTGATATAGAAGCTTTCCGGGTCATACAGATTCTGACCTGAACCAGTCAATTCTGTATATTCGTATGAATAACCGTCGTAACCGGCAGTAATATCAAAATGATGTACATCTTTTACTGCAAACTGATAGTTAGCTACATATTGCTGGTCAAAACCGAAAGTACGCATAGCAGCCTGATAAGCATTACCTCCATAAGAAGCACTCTGACCCATATATGCGTTACCCAAATCATTGTAACGTGTATTGTCGATATTCATACCAAAGCGTGCGCTGATGGTCAGACCTTTAATCGGAGTCAATTCAGCAAACCAGTTTGCATTCAACACGTCAGCCAAATACTCAGTCTTATTATAAATAAGGTCACCTGCCGGGTTGGCAATAGACATAAATGCACGTGATGAAGGAGTACTTACACCATCACCATAATCATACACCTTACGACCGTTCAGTGTCATAATCTGCTTGTCAGCTCCACGTACATACATCGGATAAACCGGAGCAATGTTATTGGCAATATAGAAAGCATTACCAGAAGATGACGTATTATTCTGATCACCTGGATAGTTACTCTTTGAATTTACATAGTTCATGTTGGCACCCACTTTCAACCAGTCTGTCACCTTGTAGTCACCTTTCAAACGACCGCTGAAGCGAGTCAAGCCAGAACCTTCAATTACACCCTGATCATCCAAATAGCCAAAAGCCATGTAGAAAGTAGACTTATCGTTACCGCCAGATACATTCAAGTTATATTCCTGACGAAGTGAAGTCCTGAAAGTCTCATCCGCCCAGTTATCCGGTATATAATAATAGCCTTTCGCATCAGTATATCCCAGCGTAGCATTCGGATTCAGCAAACCGTTGCTACCAATCAGCAACTGACCTTCAGGCACTGTATAAATCTGATAACCTACACCACCATTTCCAGCAGAAAGCAAAGTATTGTTTGCAGCAACATTGGCAGCCTGCGGAGTCATTCCGTTCGTCAGCACATAACCATTGTAAATAGCCTCGTAAGCCTTTTCCAGATAATTCTTTGAGCTTGTCAATACATCATAGTTCTTTACCCCACGAGAGTTGGCACCCCATTTTGCATCAAAGTTCACGCGAGCTTTTCCGGAAGTACCTTTCTTGGTCGTAATCATGATGATACCGTTTGCACCACGCGCACCATACAACGCTGTAGAGGCCGCATCTTTCAACACTGTCATTGATTCAATATCTGCAGAGTTAATAGAAGACAAGTCGCCATCATAAGGCACACCATCAACTACATACAACGGATCTGTTCCGGCATTGATTGATCCGACACCACGGATACGTACTTTCGCATCTTCACCCGGCTGACCGTTATTACTCAAAATCTGTACACCAGCTACAGCTCCAGCCAACGCATTTGAAACGTTTGATACCTGACGTTTCTCAATCTTATCAGCTTTCATCACTGCTGCAGAACCTGTAAATGACCCTTTAGTAGAAGTACCATACGCAGTTACCACAACTTCATCAAGTACTTCCGCATCAGACTTCAACACCACTTTTACGACAGGCTTAATCTTCACTTCCTGCGACTGCATTCCGATGAAAGAAATGACCAAAGTTCCGGCGGAACTATAAATCAAAACAACCAATTGATAATGAGGCAAATAGAAATTATATTATCCACTCAGAGTATGATGCATGGTGATTTAGATTAATCTCTAATACAAGTTTTCTACTAAGACTCTACTGAAGAATTAAACTGAAAAAACTATCGCCTTTGTGTCTGGAAGAAAACGTAAGTACGTTTTATCCGAAACGCAAGGACGTTTTGATTAAAACGCTTAGGCGTTTTACTTCAAACGCAAGGGCGTTTCACTTCGAACGTAAGGGCGTTTTGAAGTGTACTGAAAATAGTTGTCAGTTTGAAGATTAATTCCTGACTAAGTTGACAGGTTGACGGGTTGGCAGGTATTTTTACAACTTCTATAATATATAGGTGTGGAACAAGTCATATAAGTTATTCCACACCTATATATATAATGTTAGAAAAACCCGTGCCAACCCGTCAACCCGTCAAGCGTATGCTCGTATAAGGCCTTAGAGTAGAAGAAAAAGCAATACGATGAAAAGAAGTTAACATAAATTTACATGGCTATATCGGAATTTCAATGTATAATAAAATTAAAACTTACATTTCTTCAAGTCTTTTACAATCGTTCCTGAAAAAATATCACTGTATCCTTGAGTAGTCTTCACACTTTGATGACCTAATAATTTCTGGACTGTAGTTATTTGTGCACCATTATAAATCAAAAGGGTAGCATTGGTATGCCGAGCTGTATGAAATGAAAAGTGTTTTTCTATCTTGGCTAACACACCTATTTTTTTTAAATCTTTATTTACGGAGGAATTCGATTTTAGATGAAAAAATCACTTAAGTTTTGATGATATTCTTGCAATAATCGGAGGGCCTTCCCCTGAAAAGAAGATATAATGGTATGCTGACTTTGGTATCTGTCTTGACGGTTTTAAATATAAGCCATTTCTCTCCTTTTATCGTGACAATATTGCTTTCATTAAGAAGTACAAAGTCTGAATATCGAATTCCCGTGTAACAACAAAATAAAAACGCTTTTAAGCTATGCATTAATGATTTTGGACACGATGAAAGCTCCAGTTTTTCCAGTTTCCTTATTTCTTCAGGCAATAAAAAACTATGTTTACTTTGAGTCGTTTTTATTTGGTATTTTCTAAACGGATAATCGTCTGGCTGAATATATCCTCTTTTGATAGCTTCATTAACAAAGGTTCTTAATTGTCTCATGTGCTTGGCGATTGTGTTTGTTTCATACATTCTTTTCCGCATGAAATCTTCAAATTCAAGAAGAAATGTATAGGTATATCTTCAAATTCAATAGAGGGACGAAAGCGATTGAGTAAATCCAAAGTAGTTAAAAGATTCTTTTTGGTAGCATCTTTACGCAATGAGTGTTCTACCCAATTTCTACCAAAGAGTAAGAATGTCATTTCTTCAGTATCATTTTGGTGGTTGAAAGTTTTAAAAGCAGACAAGTTGATATAGATACCGCGTTTCCATGATTTCAATTCCTCCCATTGCAATTGCAAAATAAATTCTTCTAACATTCGGTTTAATTCTTCCGAATGCGGATGCTGGATAATTCTACTATGACGGCTGTCCCATTCTTGCGGATTGACATATATTCCTGTCGAAATGTAAACCTTTTTACGCTTCCTGTAAGCTTCCACCTGTATAAGAGCTTTCCCTGATTTGTTTAGTAGATGACAAAATTTAAATTTATGCTGTTAAACATTTAATTTTCAAGTGATTAAATTTGCAAAAGTCCCTGAAATTTAGTAATTTAAAGGAAAAGTTTGGCGACTTTTCTCCATGAAAACTA
>ENA-OPZN01000161-OPZN01000161.1-human-gut-metagenome-genome-assembly--contig:-NODE-161-length-26288-cov-2.446543_pt1 | contig 26288 bp, 29 predicted proteins | sample MGYA00242483_ERZ504503 | MGnify/ENA primary metagenome ERZ504503 (study PRJEB26092, sample SAMD00036285) | human gut metagenome | host: Homo sapiens | study: EMG produced TPA metagenomics assembly of... | reverse complement strand
CCCAGATGTAGTCGGGCTTCCAGCCGCAGTCGGTGATGAGAAAGCAGTAGAGGTTCGCATTGTCCACGATGTAGCGGGCCTTGTCGATGGTGGCTTTGAGCGTCATCACCAGGTTCAGTTTCTCGTCCATGGAGGCTTTCATCAGGTTGATGCCCGAAGCGGCCACGGAAGCGTAGAGCTTGTAGCAGTGCTTCACTTCCCGGGCTATCGCTACGTTGGCATCGGCATAATACCATCCCACAAAGGGCTTCTTCTTGACATGCTTGAAGGTGTTGGAGGTAAAGTCCTTGTACTCCTTGACCAGCATGTAGAGCGAGTTGGCGGTGGAGGAAATGGCTCCGGCCAGCACCAGGTAGGAATGGGCATTGCTCATCTTGGTGTTCAGCGTGGTCCGCACCTCATTGAACTTGTGGGCGCCTTTGGTGACCATGGACTGCTCCCCGAAGCTGGTGGCCACTCTGCCCAGTGCCTGGTCCTCGTCCTTCTTGATGCACTTGTGCAGGGCAATCAGTGCTTCGATGGTGGGCAGGTCCTTGGGGATGACCACGGCGGTGGCCGTACCTGGCACCATCAGTGACAGTACCAGGCAGACAGCGCCCAATTTCTTTTTCCAGTGTTTCATAGCCGTATAAGTTGTGTGTTACAAGATAATTCAGTTAGTTGCCACCAGTCCGTTCCAGTCCGATACGAGTCCGTCCACCTGGTTGCGCATGGTCATCACGTTGGCCCATCCTTCGGGGTCGATGGCAAAGCAGAGGTCATTCAGTGTGGCATACTGTGCCATGAGCATCATGCCGTCCACCTTGTAGCGGATCTCATTTAGGTGGGTGTAGATGGAATTGGCCAGCGACATCCGTTCATAACGGTCGAGCATGTTGTAGCCGTCGCTCTTCTTCTCGGCAGTACCTTCCCCCTTGAGCGGATTGGGTATCTTGGCATTGTTCACGATGTTTACGAAGTTGCCTACCAGCTGCTGTGTTTCCATCACCAGCCCTCCGAGTTCCGTCAGGCAGTAGAGTTGGTTGGTGAACTTCGCCTTGCTGACCGTCTTTATCAGTTCCGGTACGTTCCGGATGATGTCGAGGGCACAGCTGCCAATTTCCTTGTAGTACAGGCTCTCCGTGCCGAAACCGGAGATGTTCTGCATCGACAGTTTGTAAAGTTCCTTCATCGTGGCCATGCTGACCGAATAGAGTTCCACCTTCTGCTGCTTGGCGGCGATGGTGTCTAGCCGGGCATTGTGCTGTTCCTCGATGAGTTTCTGGGCGGCAAGGTTGGACGACACGATTTTGATGCAGTTCTTGTCCACAACGATACGCCAACCTGCAAATGATTGGACAGATGCTGTAAGAAGCAACATGACTAAAAGAGCAAATCTTAACTTGACCATAATGACATGACTTTTTGATGTTGATTGACTTTTCTGGCAAATTCCAGATACTTATGCCCGCCGTCCCGTTTGCGGTCTGCCTCAATGTGCGTAATGGCTTCCTGCATCGTTCCGTAGTGGGCCAGATAGAGTTTGAGGGCTTCCTTCTCCGTGCGTTCAGTGGTATAAGCCCAATAGCATTCCGGTGCTTCTTCCACACCGTACACATCCGAGTTCTGTCCCCGGCATATCCAGACTTCCTTGAAGTAGCTGCGTCCTTCCCGGTTGTTCAGGGCATTGATGGTAAATATCTGCTGCCGCTGGATGGGGGTCAGTCCCAGGATAGCGGCAATGTCCTCGTAGCGGTCCTTGAACTTGGTCTGGTCGAGCAGTATCTTCACGTCGGAGTTGTTGATGATGGCTTCCTTCACGATGGGCGAATCTATTACATCGTTCAGCTCCTGGGTAACGACACCTGCAATCCCATGGAACTTTCTGACCGTTTTGTACAAATATTTGATGTATTCTGCCATGGTGGGCGAAGCAATCGCCTTCCATGCTTCCTCGATAATCAGCGCCTTTCGTCCCTTCTTGATACGCATCTTCTGCAGGAACACGTCCATGATTATGAGTACCACAATCGGAAACAGCACGGGGTCATCTTTAATCTTGTCGATTTCGAAGACGATAAACTGCTCATCGAAGAGGTTCACGTCCAGGTCGGAGTTTAGGGTCATCTCCAATTCGCCTCCCCGGTAGAACTGCTTCAGGATGGCAGCGAAGTCGCGGATGTAGAACTGAATCTTCTCCTGTGCCACGATTTGCGGAATACGTTCCAAAGCAAACTCGTAATAGGAGTTGAAGGACAGTTCCCGGACTTTCAGTCGGCGTTTCTGTTCCTCAATGTGGTCTATCTGCTTGTCTATCTTGATAAGCATGGAGTTGTTGTAGAGTTCCTTCTTGTAGTTCTCGATAATCTGCAGGGCACGTTCCTTTTCCCCTTTGCTGGCAGCTTCATCCTGGGCAAGGGCATAGAGCGAACGGCATTGGCGGAGCAGCTTGAGCCGCCGGGCTTCTGCCCGGAAGCATGAGTGCCCTGCTTTCGGCCTGCTTGTCCATCTCGGCTTCTCTGATTTGGGCATCAATGTCTTCCATGCTGTGGGAGAACTTGTCGTAGTCTTCTTCCATCTTGGAGGCTACGAGTAATTTCTGACGAAGTCCCTCACGTTCCTTCTCCGTGAACTTGGTAAAGGGATGGAAGTAGGCTTCGTAGTATTCCACGATGGTCTGGTTGATGAGCATGTCCTCAATCTTGCTTGGGAAGTCGTTGCCTTTGAATATCAAAAATATCAAAGACTTCAAGAAGTTCTTCTTTTCCCCGAAGTTCAAGTCATACTCTTCCTTTGTTACCTTGAAAGGATTCATGGAGATGGGCTTCTCTTTGGAATAGGATATGTAAGTGCCCTTATAATAGCCGCAGATTCCTTCATAAGAGTCGCCCGTATCAACCATAACCACATCCGTCTTTTGTTCTAAAAGTTGACGGACTACGCTGTTCATATGAAAACTCTTGCCACTGCCACTCGGTCCAATGCAGAAGAAGTTGGCATTGTCCGTCATCTTCACCTTGCCCTCTTTCCCTGTGATGTCAATACACACCGGCAGCCCCTGGCGATCGGTGTAGTAAGTAGTCAAGGGAGTATCTTCCGAACCTTTCAAGTGCTCCTTGAAAAAGAAACAGAGGGCGGCATCGGAGAGCGTCAAAAAGAGGTCATAGTCCGGATTGAAGGCATAGCCGTTTCCGGGAAAGCTGTCGGTAAACAATTCCAGCTGGTTGTAGGCGGTACGGGACGGCATGATGCCACACTCATACAGCTTGGTTTCCAGATAGGAAGTGACCGGAGTGACCTTGTCTGCCGGGCAGCTTACCAGGATGTTGAAGTTGCAATAGACCAGCTGCGTGCTGTCCACCGCCAGGCGGTCGAGCACTTCCTCGATGTCCTCCTTGGCAATCTTGTTGCTCGGGTCGGGCATGGAGCCGTGGCGCTTGGCCTTGGCTTGCAACTTGCGAAGCAGTTTCCGTTGGTTCGGTATCTGTACCACTTGGTTGAACACCACACAATCGGCATGGGGCACACTCGTCAGAAAGGAGAACAAATCCGTGGCGATGCCGTAGCCGTTGATGTTCATCTGTGTGTAGGGGTTCACCAGCGAAGGCAGGTTAATCTCATCTATATCCACCAGCGGATAGGAACGGACAACCCGGTCACCGATTTTCAGATACTCGTCCGATGCCTTGAAGTTGGTCATCGAGAACGGGCCATGCCGGAACTGGAAAGCCATGAAGCGGTGGCAGTACTCATCAACTTCCGTCTTACTGAGTTTCCGGTGCTTGATGTTCTTCTCCTTGAGGATGTCGCTCACCTTGGAAACCTTGGAATGGAAGTCCAGCCACCTCTTCGGGTCGTACTGAACGAACTGGCTGCGCTGCGCTTCCTGCGTGAGGATAATGTAGGTACGTATCTCCGTAAATTCTCTTCCCTCAAAGTAACGGAAGTAGCTTTTGGTCAGGAACTCCGCATCCTCCGGCACCTCATGGTGGTAGGACTGCTTGCAGAGCACGTCCTGTTTCTGCAGGGCATAGCCCTCACCGAGCGTCTGTACCACGTTGGAGAGCACATCCTGAAAGAGCATGTACTGCTCCGCATCGGTACAGAGCTGCTGCACGGGATTGGTTATCTCGAAATAACCGACGGTTCCCCTTGGCTGAAAAAGGACGACATTGCCGTCCGTTTCCTCCAGCTGTGCATAGAGGCCGTCAAATATTCTTTTCTTGGTACGTGCCATAATCTTTGAAATAGTTTTACGAGTTTCGTCTCAGATTCTTGTAAACATAGATACCCTTTGCCCGCCGTTTGTTGTGGAGACCGCCACGCTGCTTGACATAAATGGTGACCAATCCGACCAATGCCATGACCAGCATGGCGATGAACCCGGCAAGCTTTCCCAAAGCGATGGAGAAGCCGATGAAGCCTACGAATGACACACCGATGGCCGCTGCTGCCAATGTCAGAAAACGGCCGCGTATACCCATGAATTCCAGCGGTTTCTGCAAGCCTTTGAAAACGGGATAACCCTCCTGATTCATCGTCATAATTCCGGATAGTATGTTGACAGATTGGATTACTTAAAGAAGAGCGGAAGAGCCTCAGAAAGAGCGATAAATGCGATACAGCCACCGATAGTCAGCATGATAGTTTTCTTGACATCCTGGTCGCCGTTTTGCATCTTAAAGTAGACGTTGAACGCCCCCACAAGCACAATAACGGCAGCAATCGCTTTCATCAAGTTTGACACCGGAGTCTGGTAGGAACTCACTTCCTGGGTGGCTTTGGTAAAACCTGCGGCTCCCTTGCTGCCTGCCATCGCTTCACCGACCGATACCGTAAGGGCAAAGATGAACATGAGGCATTTCTGTACCACACTGCAGGCCATAAGGCGGTTGACTGCTTTTTCAGAAGAACGCTGGATAGAGCGGAAGATGTTTGGGTTTCCGCATACAAGTTGATTGAATTGTTTCATTGTATATTTCTTTGATAATGGATTTCATCGCCAAAGGAACAGAGGTCGCCAAAGAAACAGAGGTCATTCAAGTATCAGAGGTCGCTAAAGGAACGGTGGACTTTCGTCCGGTTGTTATCGGGTGCATTTACCCGGCATATCGCATGCTTTCGTAGTGATAGATAATGGTGCCCAGGTCACATTCACCGGTTTCGGCCAGCTGGTCGATGGCTTTGAAGATGTCATCCACCAGGATGCCGTCTGTCAGGATGGCTTCGCGGTAGGTCGGTGAGCGGTAGGGTTGGTCGTCATCGGTACTTTCTTCGGATGCTTGTTCGTCAGAAGGTTTTTCAGATTCTTCTTCAGCAGTTCCCTCGGTCGTTTCATCATCAGAAGATTGGGAAGAAGCTGCTTCCTGTTCGTTATCCGATTCAGTTGCCTGTGAAGGAGTTGCAATTCCAGATTCAATTTCATTGTACACGTCTTCAGAATTGTCTGATTCCTCCTGCTCATCTTCGGTTTCTTCTTTCCCTTCCTGTGAAGTATCGGCATCCGATTGAGTTGGAGAAGCATCGTCCTGTTGACTGCTTTCAGAAGCATTCTCGCTTGGAGAATCTTCTTTCTTTTCCTCTTCTTTCTTCGGTTCCTCCCGACTCACCTTGTGAGGTCGGAAAGACTGGGCTTCGTCCGATATGTCTATATCCTCCTCTACATGGTTATCTTGTTCTGCCGCTTCCGCTGCCTTGCTCGCTGGATGTCCATCACTATCAAGAAGGCATAGTAGCACAGCAGCGCCACAAAGAGGATCGAGATTATTTGTCCGTAGGTCATAGCTGTACTTATATGAGGTTGGGTATTACAATAATGTCCTCTTGCGGAACCGGTTGGAAACGGATTCCCAATTTCATGCCCCGGTTCTCCAGACGCTGTTTGCGGAAGGTGTTTTCGGTATAGTACATCAGGTTCTTCTGTCCGCTGAGTATATACTTTCACTTTCAGGCGATTAGCGTAGGCGTACCTTGGCCCGGTTGGATATTACATTGATTCGGGTGATGGGATCCAAACCGAATACCATTCTCCTTCGTTCCCGGCGCACCATTTTCTGACGGACGCGGGAGGAGACCCTATATCCTTCATGCTTGGAGCGTTTAAGTCCCATTTTGGAAGCGATACGGCTGACGGTTACTCGGGTCACACCCAGTTTCTCGCCGATTTCCGTAAGGACTCTTCATTGAAGTGGCTGCGGATATGGTCGGCACGCTCCATCCACTTGGACTTGGCCAGCTTGCCCAGTCCAAGTTCCTTGGCTTTGTACTTTACGGCTGACACGCTCATCTCCAGCACGGCGGCGGTATGGGCGGTGGTTTCTACCGGATAAAGTTCGATAAGCAGGGACACCATCTGGTCGTTCCATCTATTCCATTTCATAATCTTCCTTGTTGAAGTTGATAAACAATGATTTCTTCTTTCTACGAAACTCGGAGAGTTGCGGCAGATAGGTCTCGAAGAAGGCACGGACGATGGCATTGACCATGTCGGAACGGCTCCGGTTGTGGATGTCGCAGTCATCGAGTGAATCGGCCAGGTCTCGGTCGAGTTTGCAGACCAGCCGTTCGTCCTTGTCGCCTCGTTCATCGGAAGTGTCCAGATAGTTCATGAACACTTGCCAGCACTTGTTCCCCTCCACAGAAGGGAAAAGAGCAGCTGTAGCGCCATCTGTAGTTTCTTCGTTCACGGGTGCCTCCTGGGAGGTCTTGCTGGTAGAATCCGACTTTTCCTTCGGTTCGCCCGTCAAGGTCATATCGGAATCGTTGATACCTTTAAGAAGGTCGTCAATTTCGGGAATGTCTTTTGTCATTGCACGATAGGTATTGATGGTTACTGATTATGTTGATGCTCACTGTTGTTTTCCTGTTCTTCGTCTTCATCCAGCGCAATATGGGTGCTTGTTTCAGCCTGGTATTTCTTCTTGCCGTTCTTGGGGTAAAGGTTCTCCGTCAGCTGGATGCCGGAAAGTTCCATTTCACGGATGGGACCGGTCTTGTCGAAGATGCTGAAATAGATCTTGTCGAATACCGAACTGACATAGCGGTACTGCATGTCTAGTGCTGCGATGGTGCTGAATCGTTCCATGTCTGCCCGTCGGGGTATCTTTCCGGTGACATACCCGTAGTTGGAGAAAGTTTCCCGGGTGTTTGTCCCATAGGATAAGTTCGGAGCGTTTTGCCCACGCGGTTGCGTTCAGGTTGGGGATGATGAAGAGCTGTGCTTTCATCCGTTCGCCGACGGCCTGACGAAGTCGGTCCAGAAACAGCAGGAAACTGGCGGTGGAAGGAATGGTCACCAAATCGTAGTGGAATGGTACCACGATAATGTCTGAATTGACAAAGATGGGTACGAGCCCTTCGGCTTTCAGACTTCCCGGCGAGTCGATGAGTACCACATCTATTTTCGGGGGTCGTTGTGCAGTTTTTCCACCAGCGAGGTCATCTCCACTTTGTTGTTGGGTTCGTATGACCAGACTTCATAGGGCAGTTGTTCCTCTCCATACTTCTTGATGTCTGCCTTGCGGCATTTCATGATCGAGTGTTGGAAATCGCAGTCGATGACAACCACCCGGACACCTTTTGCCACTAAATAGTTGGCAAAGGTGACGCAAAGGGTGGTCTTTCCGACTCCTCCTTTCTGGTTGGCAAAGGTGATTATGACCGGGGTCTGTATCATGTTGTTTTCCGTTTATCAAATTCGCAAGCAAAAGTAAATGCTGGAACAGGGAAAACCTAAATGCACAACATCAATGTGCTTCCGGTTGCTGAAACCGAGGGTCAAATGGACTTCGGAACAAGGGAATCTGAGAAAAATTAGCCAAAAAAGTTACAACTAAAAGTCCCCTTTTGAATTTCAGTTGTAACTTAAATCATTAAACATCAGGCTATTCATATCCAAAAACAACAAAGTAATAAAATCCAAAGTCAAACGATTCCTTTTCATTTTAATGTTCAAATAAGAAGTTTTTTGGCAAATCTTGTGCTATAATTTTGCTACATTTGTAGTTAGCTTACACTTATGACTTACCTATGATCAAACTTCGCTGCGTAGTAGAACGAATTACTTACCTGAACCCCGACAACGGATACACGGTATTGAAGGTAAAGGTTTCCGGTTACAAAGATCCGGTTACCTTGATTGGCTACCTGTTGGACTTACCTGCAGGTACGGTATTGTTGTGTGAAGGCGAATGGAAAGTAGACCAGAAATACGGCAACGAGTTTGTAGCGGACACCTGGACGGAAATCATGCCCTCTACGCTCTACGGCATCGAACGCTACCTGAGCAGCGGTCTGGTGAAAGGTATCGGCCCCAAGTATGCCAAACTCATCGTCAAACAGTTCGGTCTCCAGACACTGGAAGTCATTGAGAACAACATCGAAGAACTGCTGAAAGTGCCGGGTATCGGCAAAAAGCGCTTTTCCCAGATTCAGGAAAGTTGGGAGAAGCAGAAAGACATCAAGGATGTGATGGTATTTCTGCAGAGCTATGGAGTAAGCACGGCCTATGCAGCAAAAATCTACAAGAAGTATGGCAAGGACAGCATCGGTAAGGTCCGGCAAAATCCTTACCGGCTGGCAGATGAAGTGTGGGGCATTGGTTTTAAGATGGCCGATGATATAGCCCACAACATGGGTTATCTGGATGATGATCCGCACCGTTGCAGAAGCGGCATTCTACATACCCTGCACCAACTCTCTACAGAAGGACATGTCTATGCAGAAAGGGAGCAACTGATTAAAGCTGCCCATGAACTGCTGGCTACCGATGAGTCCCTCATTATCCACACCTTGAAACAGATGGAAACGGATGAGGAAATCATCGCCGAAGAAGATGCCATCTATCATCCTTATTATTACTATGCAGAAGTCGGCGTAGCTAGAGACCTGCTTGACCTGCTGCTTCCTGCTGAACAAGACCTCTTCGCAGAAACCCTTGAAGTCAAATCACTCAGCAAGGAAACGGGTATAGAGTATGACGAGATTCAGTTACAGGCCATCGAACAGGCCATCCGTTCCAAAGTCATGGTGCTGACCGGTGGCCCGGGTACAGGTAAAACCACTACAACCCAAGGTATTCTTGCCGCATTCCAGCACATGGGATTGAAGATTCTGTTGGCTGCCCCTACCGGACGTGCCGCCAAACGAATGAGCGAAGCCACCGGACGGGAAGCCAAGACCATCCACCGTCTGTTGGAGTATAACCCGCAGGAAGGCTGCAAGCGAAACGAGGAAAATCCACTGGAAGGGGATGCCCTCATTGTGGATGAATGTTCAATGATAGACATCCACTTGATGATGCATCTGATGAAAGCTATCCCCTCGAACATGCGTCTAGTCCTGGTAGGTGACGTGGACCAGCTGCCAAGTGTAGGACCTGGAAATGTACTGCGCGACATCATTGAAAGCCGGAGGATACCTGTTATCCGCCTGACCCGCATCTTCCGTCAGGCGCAAAGCAGCCGGATTGTGATGAGTGCCCATGCCATCAATCAGGGCAATTATCCCGATACGAGCAACGGCAAGAATACCGACTTCTTCTTCATCAAACAGGAACAGCCCGAAGCAGTGGCTGAAACTATTGTAGAACTGGTGCAGAAGCGACTTCCTCATGCGTATGAGGTAGATGCCCATCAGATTCAGGTACTGACTCCCATGCAGAAGGGGAATATCGGAGCCATTGCACTGAATGCAGCGCTGCAGAAAGCCTTGAATCCCTCAAAGGTTGGACTGACTCGTGGAGTCAACACCTTCAAACTGGGTGACCGTGTCATGCAGCTACGAAACAACTACGAAAAGAAAGTGTTTAACGGTGACTTGGGCTATATCGAATCGGTAGATACGGATGAGAATACACTGAGTGTGAATTTCGAAGGAACACTGGTATCTTATGAAATCTCAGAATTGGAAGAACTGACGCTGGCTTATGCCACTACCATCCACAAGTCGCAAGGCTCAGAATATCCCATCGTGGTGATGCCCGTCATGATGAACCACTACATCATGCTGCAACGCAACCTCATCTATACCGGTATCACCCGTGCCAAGAAAATCTGTATTCTTATCGGCACACCCAATGCCCTTCATTATGCTATCAACAACATGCAGGTCTTGAAACGGAATATGAAATTGAAAGAGCGATTAAATATGTAGATAAGTATGTTACAGGTAAACTTTATTACCCGTAACATAGCTTATCTCGTTGAATACAGCAGTACATCCAAGTATCATCCTAAGAGTCAAGGATTTAAATTTTCATAGAGTGGCCATTATCCATCTCATCGTAGTTCGTCTTTTTCCCAACTTCCCATTCGCGGTTGGCGCTGTGGCTGCCGATACCTTCTTTCCGGAGTTTACCCAGTCCTTGATGCGACTTGCGCTGAAGGGATTTAATCGGATTGAGCGTCTTCTTCTTGGATTTCTTGAACGGCACTCCCTGGCGCTTTGGCTTCTTGGATTTCTTCTTCACCCGTTCCACATCGAAGCCTTCTTCATTCAGGTTGATCAGGATATGCTCCTTGAAGTTGATGGCATAGTAGGTATCATCTACCTGACGGATGATGAAGCCTTCCTGGTACATGGCACTGCGGGGGGACTTCATTTCGGGATCATTGAAGATTTCATGCAGGCGGCCGACGGAATCGGCATACTTGGGAGGACGTTCCGTAGAGATGTCCACCAGGTCCGGTCGGTCTACCTTGAATACCTTGCACAGCAATTCCACTTCGGCTGCGTTCTGCGGACGGAACTTCTCGATGAAGCTGATGCGGTTGTTGCGGTCTATGGCCTTGGCCATGAAAGGCGGCAAGGGTCTGCTTTGGCCATCGTAGTAGATGACACCTTTCTTTATATAGGCACGCTGTTTCTTGAGTTTCTGGAAAATTTCTCCCTGAGTGATTTTGGGATTGAGGGTCAGCAGCCGGTCTATGAATGCTTCAATCCGGTCAAAGCGTTGTTCGGGGGGTAGCAAAGTCGAGCAGTTCTTCTACGGCAAGGACTCTGGCTCCATGAATGACGGTCTTGTTGGCATGGTCTATCAGCATGTAGCCGTAGGGCTTGTCTTTCTTGCCGAAGAAGACCACATCCACTCCGAAGTTCTTCTTCATCTCCTTCTGCAGTTCCTCCTTATTCGCACAGACATCCCGATACTTTTTCAGATAGGCTCTCAGCTGGCGGTTGCGTGCCTTGTCCTGATAACCTTTCTTATATAGAGCTTCAATCTCTGTCAGGGGGAGTTTCTTTTGGATTCTACCGCCTTGCTTGACAAAGACGTTGCCGTCTTTCTGGAAGACTTCATAGCCCATGGTCCCCATCACGGCCTTGAACTGGGCAAAGGAGGAGAAGCTGTACTGCTTGGCTGCCTCGATGTCTTTCTCTGTTTTTTTGTGTTCTATCGGTTCCAAGTATCTTGTCAATGACCATCTGCGAGCGTCTGCGCTCATGGTCGTGCTGTATCTTGTGTCCATCGGGTGCAATTCTTGAAGTTACAATGTGCAAGTGCGCATTGTCTGTATCGTTGTGGAAATAGATGAGCCAGGGTTGTCCGGGTTCGGCATAACCCATTTCCTGCAGATATTGGTGCGCGAAATCAAGTAACTGCTGTTCCGTCATCTCATGTCCCTTGCAGGAGATGGCTACATGGAACTGGGCTTTCTGTATTCTGGGATTCATGGAGGAATATTCCATGAGAAACTGAGTCAACTCATCGGGGGTTGGTTTGCGTACTTCGCCGAGTGCTCCGAAGTTTTGTATCTCCAGTAACCGGGCTACACCTTTCGCCACCTTCCGTTCATTGTAATCTACAGCATGGAAGTTCGAACTTCCGGGTAAATGGTTGCTATCATCTGAATAGTCGGATTAGTTGGGTTCAACGGTCAAAACATATACCGCACAAACACTACTTCGGCATTTTGGTCTTTATACACTTGAGTGTAATCAGTTCCAAATCCCGTTTGATGCGGTTTATCGTTTCCTGAGTTTCGCGGATGGTTGGAAGCACAATCTCATGGATATAGCTGGGTGCAAGCAACCCGGCTACCGCCAGTTCATTGGCTCGTTTGACCACCTGATTCAGGTTGCCGCCTGCCCAGGACAGTTCGTTCTGATTCTTTCGGTAAAACTCACCGAGTTCTCGGATCAACTCGATGCGTTCCTTCACATCCACATTGGAAAATTCCTGCACTGCAGACAGGATATAATGGCTCACAGAGTGGAATGAGCCTGATTTTTCCTTCAACAGTTGGGCTTCCTCCGGGGTAAGCCGCAACTGAAATACTTTGGTCTTCTGTTTCATACTTCCTTGGATTACTTGTTAGCCGGGTTCTCCGGACACCTATTTCGCAGAGCGAAACAGCGATTTATCGCCCCGTTGCGGCAGCATCGGCAAGTGACCCTTGTGAGGACAAAACTCCGTTTTGTAATGACAAGGGTACAACTTGCTTGACAAATCCTGCAACGCAGTTCGATGCCTTCCCGGTAGCTTTAGCGACCTCAAAGAAGCACAAAAAACGGCGAAACGCAAAAATTCACAACATCATTCTTGGGAGAAATCTTCGGTCGATTTATCTTGATTATCAAGTATTCAAGGTATATTCATCTGAATGCTCAGATGCTCCAGATTATCCTATCCTAATATTCAAGGTTACTTGTCTTTAGTTCTTTCAACACCTATCTCTCTTTGTCTGTATCACCTTAGTTCTTGGGATGCACAATGTTCCAATCTGATAGACTTCAATCACTCGGATTACATGGTTCAGACATTGGGAAGACTGAGAGTTTGAAAACAACAATAGTCATGTGCAAGACTGCTTGCGATAAATGGTTGCCTTCAGTTCCTTAGTGCAACAACACAAAGACTTTTGATACAAGTAGGGAAAAGATGGAATGTTTCCCCTTCTTCGGATGCAGATTAGCGTATGAATCTGTAATCTCGAAAATACCGAGTATTACAACTACACCAAACGGATTCCTATCGAATCGAATATCATAGTAAAGCGTAATGAAAGTATGTCGGAACATGGATTTGATTTTCTTCGAATACTATGAGCGAATCCGACCAAAAAAACTTCGGAATAAACCACTGAAAAATCAAGACATTAAAAGAGTGCTAACAAGAACAAAATAAAAGAAGCTTGAAAAAAAATTTCTGTATATCGCTGATTTTTAGTATATTTGGTTATGAGAAAACACTCATCTAAAGGATTGTTACAACTAAGAATATACTGCTATGGCTGAACTCTTGCTCATGATATATATGATACCGGTACTCATTGTATTCAGTCTGCTACTTAGGCTGGTTATGTGGATTATCGGTAAGGTCATCCAGCTTACCTGGTGGCTGGTAAAAAACGTATTCGTGCTGGCATGGAAAGTGCTACTTTTTATCGTTATGATGGTTATTGCCAACCTGCGTGCAACCGGACCCAGGAATTATTGAATTCCATTCCAAGGGAACAAAAGCCATACCTGCTTAGAATGTGAATAGGGTATCGCGTGAATGAGTGAGTGTTTTCCCTCTGGTCAAGTTCTGCTTTTGGTTAGCATAAAACGACAGGTAGGAACCTACCGAAAACGAGCCATCCGTATCAGTCAGAACGATTGATACGGATGGCTCTATAATATAAGGTATAGGACACTTTAGAAGCCCTTGCCTTTGCTTCGTTCATAAACCACTTCTTTGTGATTGTCACAGTTGGTTAGACGAATCTGGACGGTGCATCCCACAGGAATGTCCTTCGGAAACATTTTCACGATTCTGCTTATCACCTCATCCACATTATTGAAACCTATGTCTGTAAACTCGGCTATGACCTCGCCCTTGAAGTAAGCACGGGCATATATCATCATCTTGGCAGTGATGCGGAACATCTTATCACCTGATTCATCCAAATCTTTGGCAAGTCCTTGTTTACTGGGCTTGTTGCTGAAGAAGATGAAGTCAATGATACGGGCATTCAACTCCCAAGCCGGAGTAAAGTCCACCTTTACATACCCACGGGTTACCTTGAAGCCATGACTATGGTTCATACCAAATGCCACTTCATAAAGATTGGCATTGCAGTCGTTCTGCGCAATGGTAGCCCAAGTATGCCGGAAGGTATAGAAGCAATAGAAATCTTCCTTATTTGTCATACCCATATCCATACAAATTTTTACGGATGCCGATATTGACATTGGCGTTGAAACTGTCGGTATTGCCATAGCGCTGGTGGAAGGTGAAAAGAAATTCATCCTCTTCTTCTGACAAATACTTGTTGAACGTGTCTTGAATAAACGGTTCCACGCGCATTTCTATATATGCTTCATCCTTGCGGCTGTGTTTGGTCTTAGCACGTTTGTAGCCAATGATTCCGTCATGATAATCCGACTTCCTCAAATTGTACAAGTCCACGGTATTGATTCTGCCTAAACATAGAGAAAGAAGTGCAACATCTCTGCCCAGTTCCGGGAGGGAAGAAGCATCTTGGTTCTAGGCAAAGGCCGATTGAAGAACTCTCGGCATTCTTCTGCACTGATGGCCAGTTTTTCACTTGGCTCAGACTTGGGAATTTGTACCTTTACCCACGGATCGAACTTGATACGTTGTATGCCCTTCTCATCATCGTTCATATCTGCTATTGCCGAACGGAAAATCATTCGGATATTAGTAGGGTACATTTCCTTCGCACGATGTGTCTTTGACAATGATTCTATCCATTTTTGAGGACGGCAGCAGTCAAATGCCCAAACATAACTCGTGTAGTTCCCATATAGCGTTCCAGATGTGCCACTGCAAGCTGATAGTTCTTGGCATTCCGCTCATGTCCGTCAAGTCGCATTTGACGGATAAACATACGCGAATAATCACTGAAGCAAACTTCTTCATCCGTTTTAAGAAGATACTCTATAATTTCACTGACAGACCAAAGGGTAGTGTTGGCTCTGTTCAGTCGGTCGGTGTATTGTCGAACGAGCATTGAGCAATACTCATTAACGACAGGGTCGGTCGGTTCATTCTCCTTAGAGATATGATCCGCATCGACAATCTTGTTGGTCTTGATGTAACCGGGTTTCCGGTTGTGTACGATTCGGATGTACACTGCGTAAAGGCCGTCCGTCCGCGGCTTCCTTACGATTGCTTTTAATGTAGTTGTCATAAGCCTTTCTTTTTTACGCTGCCATAGGCTTTTTTGATTGGTGTAAGCAGGTGTAAGCAACATCAATTTTAGTGTAAGCAGGGAGTAAGCCAGTACGCACATTTGGCGCGGTTTCCGTTGTCAAGTGTACGAACCGTATAAGAACAATTCAGGCTGTAACTCATGTATTTCAATGAGTTACAGCCTGATATAAAAATTAAGCTAATTCAGAGTTATTCCTCAACGGCAGCTTGCGCCGCCGCCAGTCTGGCGATAGGCACGCGGAACGGAGAACAAGACACATAGTTCAAACCAACTTTGTGACAGAATTTCACTGATGAAGGCTCACCACCATGCTCACCGCAGATACCGCATTTCAAATCAGGACGAACTGAACGGCCTTTATCTACAGCCATTTCAATCAGCTGGCCCACACCATTTTGGTCGAGTACTTGGAACGGGTCTACTTTTAGAATCTTCTTTTCCAGATATACCGGCAAGAAAGAAGCAATATCGTCACGGGAATAACCGAAGGTCATCTGGGTCAAGTCATTGGTACCGAATGAGAAGTATTCTGCACGGCTGGCAATGCGGTTGGCTGTCAGCGCAGCACGCGGAATTTCAATCATGGTACCTACTTTGAACGGAATTTCCATACCTTCTTTTTCAAATAATGCTGCTGCTGCATCACGGATCACCTTTTCCTGAGCTTCGAATTCATACAGGATACCGGTCAAGGGAACCATTATTTCGGGATGCGGATCATATCCTTCTTTCTTCAGTTCAATTGCAGCACCTAGAATCGCTTGAGTCTGCATCTCTGTGATTTCGGGATAGGTGTTACCCAAACGACAGCCGCGGTGACCTAACATCGGATTGTGTTCACACAGGCTTTCCACACGTTTTTTGATTTCCTGTACGGTTACGCCCATTGCCTTAGCCATTTCTTCCTGACCTTTTGCATCATGGGGAACGAACTCATGCAAAGGAGGATCGAGCAGACGAACATTTACCGGACATCCGTCCATAGCCTTGAAGATACCTTTGAAGTCGGCTTTTTGGAAGGGGAGCAATTTAGCCAATGCTTTTCTACGTCCTTCTACATCCGGTGACAGGATCATCTCACGCATAGCGACAATCTTTTCAGCATCAAAGAACATGTGTTCCGTACGGCAAAGACCGATACCTGAAGCACCAAAAGCGCGGGCCACTTCCGCATCATGCGGAGTATCAGCGTTAGTGCGGACATTCAGCTTTGTGTATTTGTTGCAAAGATCCATCAATGCAGCGAAATCGCCTGAAACTTCGGCTGCTTTGGTTTCCACTTTACCTTTATATACTTCACCGGTAGTACCGTTCAGAGAGATGAAGTCACCTTCTTTTAAAGTAATACCTTCAATTTCTACGGTACGTGTCTTATAATCTACATTGATAGCACCAGCACCCGATACGCAGCACTTACCCATACCACGGGCCACAACCGCAGCGTGAGATGTCATACCGCCACGTGCAGTCAGGATACCTTCGGCAACGGCCATACCTGCCAGGTCTTCCGGCGAAGTTTCGATACGTACCATGACCACCTTTTTACCATCGGCAGCCCATTTAGCAGCATCATCGGCGAAGAACACAATCTGACCGGTAGCGGCACCCGGAGAAGCGGGCAAACCACGAGTCAAAACTTTCGCTTCTTTCAACGCTTTCTTGTCGAACACAGGGTGAAGCAGTTCGTCTAATTTATTAGGTTCGCAACGCTCCAATGCGGTTTTTTCATCAATCATGCCCTGGCGCAACAAGTCCATGGCGATTTTTACCATGGCAGCTCCGGTACGTTTACCGTTACGGGTCTGCAAGAACCATAATTTACCTTCCTGTACGGTAAATTCCATATCCTGCATGTCGCGATAGTGGTTTTCCAGTTTGGTCTGCAGGGCATCCAGTTCTTTGTAGATTTCCGGCATAGCTTCTTCCATAGAGGGGTATTTGGCTACGCGTTCTTCTTCAGAAATACCTGCACGTTCTGCCCAACGCTGAGAACCGATTTTTGTGATTTGTTGCGGGGTACGGATACCGGCCACAACATCTTCACCTTGTGCGTTGATCAAATATTCGCCATTAAACAAATCCTCACCGTTACCTGCGTCACGAGAGAAGCAAACACCGGTAGCCGAAGTATCACCCATGTTACCGAATACCATGGCTTGTACGCTTACAGCAGTACCCCATTCGGCAGGAATACCTTCCATTTTGCGGTAAAGAATGGCGCGTTCGTTCATCCAGCTGCGGAATACAGCACAAATGGCACCCCAAAGTTGTTCGTATGCACAGGTCGGAAAATCTTGTCCGGTCTGTTCTTTTACAGCAACTTTAAAGCGTTTAACCAGTTCTTTAAGGTCTTCCACTTCCAATTCGTTGTCGAGCTTCACACCTTTTTCTTCCTTTACTTTTTCGATAATTTCCTCGAAAGGATCGATGTCTTCCTTGTTCACCGGTTTCATACCCAATACCACGTCACCATACATTTGTACGAAACGACGGTAAGAATCCCATGCGAAACGGGGGCGTCCGGTCTTGCGGCTCAAGCCTTCCACCACTTCGTCATTTAAACCTAAATTAAGGATGGTATCCATCATACCCGGCATAGAAGCGCGGGCACCCGAACGTACAGAAACCAGTAACGGGTTCTCTACATCTCCAAACTTGGAATTCATCAGATTTTCGATGTTGGCGATAGCTTTCTCAACATCCGCTTTCAGCAGTTCTACTACTTTATCTTTACCTAACTCATAATATTCGCTACAAACTTCTGTGGTGATTGTAAATCCCGGAGGTACGGGAACACCGATTAGATTCATTTCAGCCAGGTTAGCGCCTTTTCCACCAAGCAGATTTCTCATGTCTGCTTTTCCTTCAGCTTGTCCATTACCAAAGGTGTAAACTCTTTTTTTATCCATAATAAATGTATTTAAAGTTAACTCGCTCAAAAAAATGTAATCGCAAAACTATACATATTTTTAGTTATCTCCAAATCTTTTACTGAAAAAAATAGTGGAAATTGCAATTTCTACTTTGCAATTTTAATATCTTACGATTTATGAGGCAATATTCAGGGAAAATGCTTAAATTTGTCCCCAAATTAACTTATTCAGAAAAGTGGCTAGAAAGAAGAAAGAACTTCCATTATTAGAGAAGATAACCATAATAGATGTAGCTGCCGAAGGAAAAGCTTTGGCGAAAGTGAATGACCTGGTAGTATTTGTGCCTTATGTAGTGCCCGGTGATGTGGTGGATTTACAAGTGAAGCGTAAGAAAAATCATTATGCAGAAGCTGTGGCTGTGAAATTCCATGAGTATTCTCCTGTGCGTGCAGTACCCTTCTGCCAGCATTATGGTATATGTGGTGGTTGTAAGTGGCAGTGTCTGCCATATACAGAACAAATAAAGTATAAGCAAAAGCAGGTGACGGATAATCTGACCCGTATCGGCAAGATCGAATTGCCGGAAATTTCACCTATCATGGGGTCGGAAAAACGGAGTTTACCGTATAAGTTGGAATTTACGTTTTCTAACAAAACGTTGGCTGACAGAGGAAGAGGTAAAGGAAGATGTGAAGTACGATCAGATGACGCCGTAGGTTCCACATTCCCCGGTGCATTTGACAAGGTACTGGCTATAGAAAAGTGCTGGTTACAGGATGATATCAGCAACCAGATACGCAATGCGATTCGTGACTATGCATACGAACACAATTATTCTTTCTTTAATCTGCGTTCTCAAGAAGGAATGCTTCGCAACTTGATGATCCGTACTTCGAGTACGGGTGAGCTTATGGTGTTGCTGCAATGCAAGATTGTGGAAGAGAGCGAAATGGATCTGATGAAGCAACTGCTGGCTTTCGTGGCAGAACATTTTCCGCAGATTACTTCCTTATTATATGTAGTCAATAACAAATGCAATGATACCATTAACGATCTGGAGGTAATGGTGTTCAAAGGCAACGATCATATTTTCGAGGAAATGGAGGGGTTGCGCTTCAAGATAGGAGCAAAATCATTTTATCAGACTAATTCCGGACAGGCGTATAATCTTTATAAGGTGGCCCGTAATTTTGCCGGATTGACCGGTAAAGAATTGGTGTATGATCTTTATACAGGGACTGGAACCATAGCCAACTTTGTTTCACGCCAGGCAAAGAAAGTGATTGGTATCGAATATGTGCCTGAAGCAATAGAAGATGCTAAAGTGAATTCGGCAATTAATGGCATTGACAATACCTTATTTTATGCCGGTGACATGAAGGATATCCTCACTCAGGAGTTTATCAACCAACATGGTCGTCCTGATGTTATAATCACTGATCCTCCGCGTGCCGGAATGCACAATGATGTGATTAATACAATTCTTTTTGCTGAACCTCAGCGGATTGTGTATGTTAGCTGTAATCCTGCCACCCAGGCACGTGATTTGTCTTTGTTAGATGCCAAATACAAGGTGATGGCCGTGCAACCCGTAGATATGTTCCCTCATACGCATCATGTGGAAAAATGTGGTGTTGCTGGAAAAAGAGGATAATCCGGATAGTTCAAATTATAAATTGTTTAAACAGTAAATAGAATTATGTCAAGAGGTAAGAATAGTGATTCCGGCAGGCCAAAGGCGAGAAGTGTTGCCCGATATACTATATATAATGTGACGGAGCCCGCTGAGCTGATGGATTTTCTGATGCGGAAAATGGCGGGAATCAGTCGTAGCAAGGTAAAGGCGTTGCTTGCCAACCGCGTGATTTTGGTAGATAATGTGATTACTACCCAATATAATTTCGCATTGAAACCAGGTATGAAAGTGCAGATATCCAAGGTGAAGAATAATCGTGAGTTTAAACATCCGATGCTGAAACTGGTATACGAGGATGCTTATATCTTGGTGGTGGAAAAGAAGGAGGGACTGCTTTCTGTCAGCACAGAACATCAGAAGGAGCGTACTGCACAACATATTTTGAATGAGTATGTAAAAACGTTCACATCGTTTCAACCGCGTATTTGTAGTACATCGTCTGGACCGTGAAACTTCGGGGTTGATGATGTATGCCAAAGATGAAAAAAACCCAGAATACTTTACGTGATAATTGGCATGATATTGTGACGGACCGCCGTTATGTGTCTATCGTTTCTGGTGATATGGAGAAAAGATTACGGTACTGTAGAGTCTTGGTTGACCGACCGGAAATTGTATGTCAGTTCCAGTCCTGTAGATAATGGGGAAGGTAAGTTTGCGGTCACTCATTATAAAACAATAAAGCGGGCCAATGGATATTCATTGGTGGAGTTGGATTTGGAAACAGGACGTAAGAATCAGATTCGTGTGCATATGTTGGATTTAGGTCACCCTGTTGTTGGTGACCGGCGCTATGGCAGTGAGTGTGATCCTTTAGGACGATTGGCGTTACATGCCTTCAAGTTATGTTTCTATCATCCGGTAACAAAAGAGTTGATGGAGTTTGAAACTCCTTATCCTACGGCATTTAAAGGATTAATGCAGAAAAAATAGAAAAATTTCTTCTGTTAAAATTAAATATAAGGCTTCTTTGCTTTTATTTTGGGCAGAGGTTAAGAATAAAAAAGCAATATCCATCCATTTACCAAACTGTAGACGGATGGATATTGTTGTTTTTTAGAGATTTGGCTGTTTCATTATTAAACTGCCTTTCTTAATGCAAGAATGGTCATGTAGTCCGATTTCCCAATGTTGTATTGATGAATAAAAAGGCTGAAATTCAAGATAAATTTGATTCAGCCTCTTTATTATTGTATTCGGCGAAGTGATATTGAATAAAAAGAGTTTTTTCAATAGATGTGATCATATAAAATCTCTAACGCACGTATGTCTACATGAAGCTACGCATATGTATGTACGGGTTTGTGCGTATGTATGTGAGTGTGAATCATATAAATCCCCCAAATATAAGGACGTTTTTAAAAAAGATCAAGAGCTTTTCAAATAACAACAGGAACTTTTTGGAAAAGATAACGAGCTTTTTTAAAAACGTTTTTGATCTTTTTTATCGATATCGGAACTCTGTAAACTGCTATTTCGTGGAAGTACATCTCTTTCATATGCATTTTTGAAATGAAAAAGTCTGAAAGTACCCTGCTTTATATCAAACAGGAATACTTTATAAAAAAGAATATATAGTTGACAGCAAGCGTATTATGCGAAAATCTGCTTTAAAATATAGTGAGGGTATGAGGGCATAAGTGAGAGCAAATATTTTTACTGTAATCATGTAAGCTATTTATAATTAGATTGTTATATGTAAAATGAGAGCATGAGGGCATAAGCATTCCAGAATAATAATGAGTATGATGTTGGTTTGCTGGAATAAAAATGATACCGACTTATCACAAGCCGGTATCACGAAAAAATAATCACTTTATTATTTTGTAATCATCCACTTTGTGCGCTCACAAAGCACGGGGAATAAAAAGTTATTTATATACTAACACTGTAAACAACTACTTTCACAAGCTATTGTTTACTCACCTAATAAAAGGTAGCTTAACAAATATCACTTAATGTTCATTTTTTGTTTGACATTACAAAGGTAACACAAAATTGAAAATTATACTATATAGTTCTAATAACGGATAATATTGCAGTAATTTAGGCGTTATTTGAGCCATTTATCTAACCAACTAAAGAAAGTGCGTTGCCATAACACCCCATTTTGCGGTTTCAATACCCAATGATTCTCATCCGGATATAATAAAAGTTCGGCCGGAACACCGCGCAATACAGCTGCATTGAACGCCGACATACCTTGTGAAGCAAGAATTCTGTAATCCTTTTCACCGTGAATGCAGAGAATGGGAGTGTCCCATTTATCAACGAAACGATGGGGAGAGTTGGCAAAGGTACGTTGTGCCGTTGCATTGTTTTGTCCCAATATGCACCACCCATATCCCAGTTGGCGAACCACATTTCTTCTGTTTCCAGATATTGCTGCTCCATATTGAATATACCATCGTGTGCGATAAATGCTTTAAAACGTTTGTCATGGTGTCCCGCCAGCCAATAGACGGAGAATCCGCCGAAGCTGGCACCTACGCATCCCAAACGATTAGTATCTACATATGGTTCTTTTGAAATATCATCTATGGCTGACAAATAGTCTTTCATACATTGACCTCCATAGTCACCGCTAATTTGTTCCAACCATTCCATGCCGAATCCAGGTAGCCCACGACGATTCGGAGCAATGATAATATAATCGTTGGCTGCCATAATCTGGAAGTTCCAGCGGTAGCTCCAGAATTGGCTGACGGGACTTTGCGGGCCACCTTCACAGAATAATAAAGTAGGATACTTCTTGTTTGCGTCAAAATTGACGGGATAGATCACCCATGAAAGCATTTGCTTGCCATCGGTAGTTTTGGTCCATCTTTCCTCCACTTTGCCCCAAATTCAGCTGTTTAAAGATGTGATCATTCTCGTGTGAGAGTTGCGCCACTTGCCCGTCGGCAGGAGTGAGGGTGTAGATTTCATCGGCGGCACTGATAGAGTGACGTTGGTAATTATTTTATCGCCCGCCATGGCTACTGATCCGTAGTCATACATGCCATCAGTCAGTTTTTTTATATCACCATTCAGATTGGCACTGTATACCATGCTGGTTCCATGCCATACACCGACAAAGTACAGACTTTGCGAATCATTGTTCCAGCAATAGTCATCTACGCCTGATTCAAAACTTTCGGTAACAAATGTCTTTTGACCGTCATCTAAATTGTAGATGCACAGGCGGTTCCGGTCACTTTCGTAACCATCGCGCTCCATGCTTTGCCATGCAATGTATTTGCCGTTGGGGCTGAATTTAGGATTGGTGTCATATCCTTTCATTTCATCTGTTCCATTTGAATCTTTTCCATTCGGTTTGCACAGGTTCAGTGTTGTGCCTTTTTCTATATTATAAAGGTATATATCCGAGTCGGTAGATACTGCGTATGCCAATCCTTGCTTTTTCCGGCTGGTGTAAGCTATTTGTTTAGAGTCGTTGCTCCAAGCCAGCTGCTCGATACCTCCGAAAGGTTTCATTGGAGCTTCAAACGGCTCACCTTCCATCGATATCGGTGGCTGCTCCCAATCATGTTAACCATCAAAATACAGCGTATAAAAGGATGTTGGAACTAACTTTTCTACCCATTCATCCCAATGTTTATACATCAGGTCGTTTACAATGAGTACCGGCTGGCTTTGGGGCAGGTCAGGGGTAGAGGTCTACGGTGCGTTGGCCGTATTTTATTTGTGAGATGAAAAGAATCTTTTTGCCATCCGGTGAAAAAGAGAATCCTTCTATGTTTCCTTTGAAATCGGAAATGATACGGCGTTCCGTACCGTCAGGATTCATCTCCCAAATTTGGCTGCCACCACTTTCATTGCATAAGAATGCGATTTTTGTTCCGCCTTTTATCCATTGAGGCTCGCTTTCATTCCATGCTGTTTGAGTAAGCAGGGTGTTGTTCTTTCCATCGGCATCCATTACGTAAATTACATGATGGCTTTTGTTTTCGGGAACACTATAATAGGCTACGGTGTAGGCTATCTGTTTGCCATCGGGGGAAATACTCAGACTGCCTATGCGTCCCATTGCCCACAGGCTTCGGGGGTAAGACGACCGTCTTTGATGGTGATTTCTTGCTTGCCTATAATGGGCTCGTAGCCCTGTCCTTCCTGTTTCACTTCGGTACAGGAAGAAGCTAGCATAAGTGCTGCTGCCATGATGGTTGCGCTTGATTTATTCATATCTAAAAATTGTTTTTGATGATTAACTGATTGCAAAAATACGTATAAAAGCCGGTGATGTGAAATGTTCCTGCATATTTGTTTTGTTTCTTTGTGTGTCTGTGGAAGGGTGTCTTTGCAAAGAAGAGCAAATATAGAGGTAACCGGTATATATAAAAAAACAGCAAAGACCGCTGTTTTTTATATATGCCGGTCTTCGCTGTTTTTTAAGGAAGTGTTAAACTCGTTATTTTTCCCTTTATTCATTCTTTCTTGTTGCAGTCGTTCCTGCTCCTTTTGTAAAGCTTCCAGTTTAGCCATCAGTCCGCCACCCGGTTTGCCGCCATTCTTTTGGCTCTTCTTTTCTTTTCGGGCTTCCAACATGGCAAGGAGTTTCTTTTCATCAGTTGTTTTGCGCAGAATCACCATGGTGAGGATACCAATCAGTCCGGAAATGAAGTAATAGTAGTTCAAGCCGGATGAATAACCGTTGAAGATGAAAATAAACATGACTGGCATGATATACATCATTAGTTTCATACCCGGCATTTGCTGTTGTCCCATATCCTGCTGCTTCATGGTGTACATGGTGTTCAGAATATTGGTGATACTGAACAGCAAACAGAAGAGGCTTAAATGATTGCCCAGCAGAGGAATGTTGGTTCCCCAGTTGATAATATCATCATAAGTGGACAAGTCCGGGGCCCATAAGAAACTTTGTTGGCGCAACTCAATAGCGTTAGGCACGAAGAAGAATAAAGCCATGAATACCGGCATTTGGATCAGCATAGGCAAGCAACCTCCCATAGGGCTTACTCCGTATTTGCTGTAAAGTGCCATCGTTTCCTGTTGCTTTTTCAAAGCATCTTCTTTCTTGGGATATTTTGCGTTGATCTCGTTGATGTAGGGTTTCAGGACGCGCATCTTGGCAGAGGACATATATGATTTGTAGGTAGCCGGATAAACTAACACTTTGACGATAATCGTCATCAGCAGCAATACGACACCCATGCTCAGTCCCCACCCTGAGAGCCAATCAAACAAATTAATAGTGAACCAGCGGTTTACCCAGCGGATAATGGGCCAGCCCAAATAAACCAGGTCTTCCAGTTCCAAATCTTTTTTGGGAAAGGCTTAGATCATTGCTGTTCAGCAAAGTCTTGAAATGGTTCGGACCGAAGTAGAACTGCATATCGGTAGGCTGCTTTCCGGTAGGATCAAAGAAAGTTGTCATGTCCGCGGTATAGTTCTTCATATATCCGCTTCCTTCCTGTTGGGGGTAGGAGGTTAGGGAAGCTTTATCAAAATCTTGATCGGCAATAAGTACGCTTGAGAAGAACTGATTCTTGAAAGCAATCCAATCCAAACGGTCGGTAACATCTTCTTTTGCTTCTTTCATTTCGTTCAGATAGTCTGAACTTTTTTCTACCGGCTTGTAGGTGAGCGAAGTATAGCGCTGTTCGAAGCTGAAACCTTTTTCAAGCTGGCGTGCCCGTTGACGCCAGTTTATATTGACTGTGTTCAGGGCAGGAGGGAAGAAATTCTGCATGCCGTTTGCGCGAATAGTGAAATTCACCATGTAAGCATCCGGTAAAAGTTTGTAATCGAAATCTATATAGCCTCCATTGTTTGCTGCCAAACGCATAGTTACAGTGCTGTCTGTTACGTTGGTAGGCTGGAAATACATATCCTCGGTCAAAATATTTTCATTCTTTCCTTCGAAGCGAAATTCATGCCCGAATCTTTTCATCAAATAACATCAAAGGCTTGCCGTCCTGTCCGTTATAATCTTTTAATATGGCTGCGCACACCCGTCCACCTTTATTGGTGAAAGTCAGTTTTACTACATTATTTTCCAGTGTCGTTAGCTGTTCCGTACCTTGGTTTGCGCCATAGAACATAGAGGTAGAGTCTAAATGCAATGTTGCATTCTGACTCTGTGCCGTGGCAGCCTGTGCCAGTCGTTCGGCCTCTTTTTGGGCTATCGCCTGAATGGAATCCTGATAATGTTTGGCACGTGCCATTTCTTCCTGGCTAGGACGGTTGTAGATGCTGAAGCCTATCACAACTGCACCAATCAGGGCGAATCCCACTAAAGTGTTTTTGTCCATTTTTACTTGTTTACCTTATTATATTATAATTCTCGTTTCTTATTTGTCTATTGCCGCTTTGATAAATGACAGGAATAAAGGATGTGGTTTCAATACTGTACTGCTGTACTCGGGATGGAACTGTACTCCGATGAACCATTTTAATGTCGGGATTTCAATTATTTCCACTAAATCGGATTCCGGATTGATACCCACGCATTTCATACCCGCCTTTTCGTACTCCTGCTTATAGTCATTATTGAATTCGTAGCGGTGACGGTGGCGTTCCTGTATGTGTTCGCTTTTATAGGCTTCAAAAGTCTTTGAG
>ENA-OPZN01000160-OPZN01000160.1-human-gut-metagenome-genome-assembly--contig:-NODE-160-length-26307-cov-3.556608_pt1 | contig 26307 bp, 28 predicted proteins | sample MGYA00242483_ERZ504503 | MGnify/ENA primary metagenome ERZ504503 (study PRJEB26092, sample SAMD00036285) | human gut metagenome | host: Homo sapiens | study: EMG produced TPA metagenomics assembly of... | reverse complement strand
CCCCGCATCAAGCCCGGCGCCCTCCAGCGCGAGATGCTGGTCAAGGCCGCGCGCATCAAGGGCGTCGAGCACCCGCGCGCCGTGGACGCGACCGCCGGGTTGGGTGAGGACTCGTTTTTGCTCTCTGCCGCCGGTTTCGAGGTGACGCTTTGCGAGGCGGACCCCGTGATCGCCGCCTTGCTGGCCGATGCGCTCGCGCGCGCCGCGCGGGACCCGTCGCTGGCCCCGATCGTCGCCCGCATGCGCCTGGTGGAGGGTGACAGCCGCGATACGCTGGCGGCGCTCGCCGCCGAGGGGGCACAGGACCCCGGTGCCCGGCCCGATGTGGTGTACCTCGATCCGATGTTCCCCGGGCGCACCAAGAGCGCTGCGGTCAAGAAGAAGTTCCAGCTCATTCACGGGCTCGAGCGCCCCGCGGATCCGTTGGACGAGGACGCCCTCCTGCGGGCCGCCCTTGCCGCGCGCCCGCGCAAGATCGTGGTCAAGCGCCCCGTCAAGCCCGCACCTCGCGGGCGTCAAGCCCAGCCACAGCATCGCGGGCAAGGCGGTGCGTTACGACTGCATCGTCCCTCCGCGCTGACGCACCTCGTATAATCAGCGTATCTGAGTCGATGACGATGCCCGAGGGGGAGTCCGGTCAATGCGAGCCATCAAGCGCATCAACAACAACGCCGCCATCTGCGTGGACGGCAGCGGGCGCCAGCTGATCGCCCTGGGCCGCGGCGTGGGGTTCGGCGACATGCCGCGCGAGGTCTCGCTCAAGGACGTGAAACGCACGTTTTACGGCGTGGACCCCAAGTACCTCTCGTTCATCGACGAGGTCGATCCGGATATCCTGGAGTTTTCCGCCCAGTTCGCCGACATCGTGACGCAGCAGCTCTCCTATGAGCTCAGCTCCAACCTGCCCATCACGCTCGCGGACCACATCCAGTTCGCCATCAAGCGCGCCCCGCGAGCACATGGTCGTCTCCATGCCGCTCGCGGTTGATGTCGAGCAGGCGCATCCCGTCGAGTATCGCCTGGCCGAGATCGCGCTCAAGGGCATTCAGCGCACCTTTGGCGTCCGCATGCCAAAAGGCGAGGCGGCGGGCATCGCCCTGTCCATCGTGAGCTCCGCCGTGGGGAGCAGTGCCCGCACCGCGGAGCTGAGCGAGCGCACGGACCGCCTGCTCGCAGGCATCGTCCAGATCGTCGAGGCCGACATGGGCGTCAAGGTCGACCAAAGCTCGTTCGCCTACACGCGCTTCACCACGCATCTGCGCTACCTGCTGGACCGCATCGCGAAGGGCAAGCCCGTCGAGTCTGAGAACCTCGGCCTGTACGAGGTGCTCGAGGAGCAGTATCCCGAAGTCGTGGCGTGCGCCCGGCGCATAGCGGGGCTCATTTCCCGCTCATTCGATGCGGAGCTGACGCGCGAGGAGCTCATCTACCTCATCCTCCACGTCAACCGGATTATCGGCGTGACGTCGGGGGTGGCGTAACGCCTTGAGGCGGCCGTCCGCGGCGGCGTCCATTCGGCGGTGCGTCGGTACCGCTCACCGCCCGTTAGCTACCGTTCGCGGCTTCTTGGCGCGATTTTCGAGACCCCGGTCCCTGTCTTCGATATAGTTTGTCGCGTATTGGGTGCTACCTACGGCTCGCTCCGCAGGGCATTACCAAGATGGCGCGCTTGGATAAGCGTGCTGTCGCGTAATGCTTCGGGGCGTTTTTTCATGCCGAGGGATCGAGTGCACCGCTTTTCCCACAACACGATCAACGCTTCGGAACGCGAATGCGGGACGCCATGATGCGCACGTGGCCCCGGGAGGTCGCACACGCTACGCTGTACGCCATATCTGTGGGAAGGAAAGACGATGGCAGTCGATAACAGGAAAATCGCCGAGGAGGTCCTTGCGGCCGTCGGCGGAGCCGAGAACGTCACGAGCGCCACGCACTGCATGACGCGTTTGCGCCTCAACCTCAAGGACCAGTCGGTCCCCACGACGCCCGGATCAAGGGCATCAAGGGCGTGCTGGGCGCGCAGTGGTCCGGCGGTCAGTATCAGGTGATCATCGGCCAGAACGTGCCGAAGGTATACGCCGAGGCCATCAAGCTCGGGGTCGATGGCGGCGGCAGCGTCGACGAGAGCCTCGACGGGGAGAAGCGGCCCTTTACGCTCAAGGGGGCGGGCGGGGCGGTGCTCAATTACCTGTCCAAGTCCATGATCTCTCTCATCCCGATCATGCTCAGCGCCGCGATGTTCCGCACGATCGCCGTGCTGATGGGTCCCGGGATGCTGAACATGTGGGCCGCTGACAGCCAGGAGTACCTCCTGTTCAACAACTGGCTCTATAACGCGGGCTTCTATTTCATGCCCATATTCCTCGGTTGGTCCGCCGCCAAGCAGCTGGGCGCCTCCCCTCAGCTGGGAATGATGCTGGGCGGCGTTTTGATCGCGCCCGAGCTCATGGATCTCGTGGCATCTGCCGCCGAGACCGGGGCGACCACCACGTCGGTGTACGGCATACCCGCCGCTCTCAACAACTACTCGAGCACGGTTCTGCCGGTCATCTTGTGCGTCCCGGTCATGTGGCAGGTTGAGAAGTTCTTCAAGAAGATCGTCCCCGACATGCTCGCGACCGTATTCGTGCCCTTCCTCACCATGGCGGTCATGATTCCCGTTTCGCTTTGCGCGCTTGCGCCCATCGGTTCCGTACTCGGCGGGGCGCTGGGCACCGTCATGTTTGGGCTTGGGAACACCGGCGGCGTGGTCACCATGCTGTCGCTCGTGGTCATCGCCGCCTTCTGGGAGTTCCTCGTGATGACGGGCATGCATCAGGTTCTGCTGACGCTCGGCATCACGCAGCTGCTTACCGCGGGCTCGGATTCTTGCGTGATGGTCGCGGGCGGAATCGCCCAGTTCGCGACTTGGGGCATGGCATTCGGTGCATTCATGAGGCTGAAGGAGAAGGACGAGAAGGGCGCCTGTCTCGGCTACGCCCTTTCCGGCGTCGTGGGCGGCGTCACTGAACCCGCTTTGTATGGATGCGGATTCAAGTACATGCGCGCTTTGGCGGGCATGGTGGTCGGCGGCGCCGTGGGCGGTGCCCTCGCTGCGTTCTTCAACGTGACGACCTACGTTCTCGGGGCGACGAACATTCTGGGGGTCGTCGGGTTCGTTGCGGGCGGCACCGGCAACTTCACGATGGGCGTCGTCTCTTCCCTGGTGGCGTTCGCGGTCGCCGCAGCGGTCACCTACTTCTTCGGCTTCACCAAGGAGCAGCTCGCCGAGGATGCCGAGGCGGCCGCAGCAGCCAAGCTGTAAGGTAGGCGGACCGATGCTTTGCGAGCCCATTCGCCCGCATCGCCGCATGAAGATTTGCGCTGGAAGGTCGTTATGAACGGCGGCCTTCCGCGTGTTATGGAAAGGAGTATGCAGTGAAGCAGCTTTTGATTCGCGCCGATGACGTGGGGTATTCGCGCGCCGTCGACCTGGGCATCGAGCGCAGCGTCCGCGAGGGCCTGGTGCGCTCGGTCGGCGTGATGCCGAACATGCCCGAGGCCGCGCACGGGTGGTCGCTCATCGCCGACTGCGATATCGCCGTCGGGCAGCACACCAACGTGTGCCTGGGCGCGCCATGCGCCGACCCCGCGCTCATCCCGAGCCTTTTGCAGGGCAACGGCGAGTTCAAGAGCAGTCGCGAGTACCGCGCCTGCTACAAGGAGGGCGTCGATTTCGTCGACTTCGACGAGGCGGTCATCGAGATCGAGGCGCAGCTCGCGCGGTTTGTCCAGATCGTCGGCCGCGAGCCGGAGTACTTCGAGGCGCACGCCGTGCTCTCCAAGAACCTCAACGAGGCCATCGGGCACGTGGCGCGCGAGCACGGCTATACGTACCAGGTGCCCTCGTTTGACCCGTCCGCCGTGGTGCAGTGCGGGGGCACTCCGGTGCGGATGGTCATGCGCTCGCAAGCTCCGGGCTACGACCCTGCCGCCGCGATCCGCGAGACGGTCGAGGAGATGCGCGACGGCGAGACGGTCGTGTTCGTTTGCCATCCGGGCTACCTCGACCACTACATCCTCACGCACTCGTCGCTCACCGAGGACCGTACCAAGGAGGTCGATGCCCTGATCGACCCCGACCTGCGCGCTTGGCTGGAGGGCCGGGGCGATCTCGAGCTCATCGATTATCGCGACCTGTAGGGTTTCCTGCTGGGAAAGCGGGCCCAGTCGGAGGGGCGGGCGCAGTTCAAACGCGCTCGCCCACTTTTTCGCGATGGGCGTAGAATTGCCTGTCGAAAGAGGCGTGATACGAGGAGGGGCGAGGCGCAGATGACGGCGGGATTGGTACTTGAGGGCGGCGGCATGCGTGGCCTGTACACGGCGGGCGTCCTCGATGTGTTCATGGAGCATGGGATCGAGTTCGACCATGCGGTGGGCGTGTCAGCCGGTGCCGCGTTCGGCGTGAACATCAAGTCGCGTCAGGCCGGCCGCGCCATTCGCTACAACAAGCGCTTCTGTGCCGATCCGCGTTACGCCAGCATGCGCAACCTGCTGCGCGCGGGTGACCTGTACAGCGTCGATTTCGCGTATCGCACGGTTCCTCTCGAGCTGGATCCGTTCGATGTCGAGGCGCTGCAGGCGAACCCGATGCGCTTCACGGTGGTGTGCACCGATATCGTGACGGGGAAGGCCATCTACCATGACATCGAGCGCGGGGACGAGGAGGACCTCGATTGGATCCGCGCCTCCGCCTCCGTGCCCATGCTGGCAAATCCCGTCCGCCTCGACGGGCACATCCTGCTCGACGGTGGCATCGCGAACTCCATCCCCGCGATGTGGATGGTTCGCCACGGATACGACCGCAACGTGGCGATCCTCACGCAGCCGGCAGGTTTTCGCAAGGAGCCCAACGGCCTCATGCCCATCCTGCGCCTGACCTTGCGCAAGTACCCTAGGCTCATTGAGCTGCTGGCCAACCGGCACGAACGCTACAATGCACAACTCGATGACGTTGCTCGTCTTGAAGCGGAGGGGCGTCTGCTCGTCATCCGTCCGAGTGAGTCGGTAAAGGCGCCCATCTCGGTCAAAGACCCCGAGGTTCTTGAGCGCGTCTACCAGGTGGGTAGGCGCGACGGAGAGGCGCGGGTTGCGGATGTCGAGCGCTATCTGGCGTGAGGTGTGCGCGGGCGTGATGACGACCCCGAGTGCCGACGCAGGCATGAGGCGTGCACGGGCGAGATGGCGGGCCCGAACACCTGGCGTTGCCGCAGGGCATGCATGGTCTGCGACGGTGAACCCGAACGCTGAAGTTCCGCGCGTGTGATGTCGAAATTGAAGCGCTACTATCGTGATTTTCTCGACATTACACGCGCGGTGCCGTTTCGGAGCGTCGGTGCCATCGCGGAGGGGGCAGTGCTTGTTCACAAACGGAGCGAATGCGGAACCTGTGTGTCACGAAATGTGCACGCGGGAATCAAGGCTGCGGCGCGTACACTGGTTAACGGCGGCATTCGAGGCTCAGATGGAGCGTGCCGCATGAGACGCCGGAAGGCGTGGAGATGGTGCCAGACATTTTTGAAAGACGTGAGTGGCACCGGGGCGATCAGCCCCCGATAGCGCGCCTGCGGGCGCAGAAGGAGGACGACATGTCCGAGAACATCGAGAACGAGAACGAGATCATGGACGAAGCCACTGTGGCCGTCGAGGCCACCGAGGCTGCCGAGGTCGAGGAGGCCGCCGACGACGTGGCCGAGACCGCTGCCGAGTCCGAGGACGCCGACGCCGAGGAGGCCGCCGAGGAGCTCTCCCTCGACGACCAGCTGTTCGACAAGGTGCAGAAGGCTGCTCGCCTGCTGCGCAACCGTAAGTTCGCCATGGGCCGTGAGGCTGAGGCCGACGCCGCCCGCGCCAGAGAACTGATGCGCGCCCTCAAGCTCCTTGAGCTCAAGCCCCAGATGGAGCAGAAGGAGATGTCCGACCTGCTGGGCATGCGTCTGCGTGAGCTCGACGGCATCCTGCGCGAGGCCGAGGAGGCCGGTGCTGTGACCCGCGTCATGCCCGAGGAAGAGGACATGCGCGCCATCCTCGTCTCCGCTAACGAGAACGCCGAGGAAATCGCCGCTTCTCTGGGCGGCAAGCGCAAGAAGCTCATCCCCCAGCTTTCTCAGCTTGACGCTGAGGATATCGTGGCCCTCATGGACAAGCTCATTGACCCGCTCACCGAGATGGGCCTGGATAACGACGACCGCAACTCCCGTGGCGGTTTTGGTGCTCGCGGTGGCGACCGTGGTCCGCGCAAGGATTCGGCGGCCGCGGCGGTGACCGTGGCGGTCGCGGTGGCTTCGGCGGCCGTGGCGGCGATCGCGGTCCTCGCAAGGACTTTGGCGATCGCGGTCCTCGTCGCGATTTCGGCGACCGCGGCGACCGTGGTGGTCGCGGCGGCTTCGGCGACCGTGACCGCAAGTTCAGCGATCGCAACACGCGCGGCGGGTATGGCGACCGCGGTGGCCGCGGCGGCTACGGCTCTCGTGACGACCGTGGTGGCCGTGGCAACTACGGCGACCGTCGCGGTGGTAGCCGCTACTAATCGTCCCGGCCCGTATTGCCGCACGTTTGACGGCAGAGTGGGCACAGCGTGAGATGCTTGCATGAAGACGCTCCGATCCGATTCTTCGGGTCGGAGCCGTTTTTCATATCGACAGCCCCCGGGTGCCGTGCAGAGGTATAAGCGCGACGCATTGTTCGCTCGGAGCATCACTGCTCGCCGTGTGTTCCTCGCGCGCCGTCAAGCGCACGCTGCGCACCCAACTCTACGAGAAGCTCCTGCGCCTTGGGGCGACGTACCGGCAGACCGCGGCGACCTTCGAGGTCGTGCAAGTCGCCGTTGAAGGCGTGGAGCAGCTCGAGACTTATTTCGCGGCGTACCTACTCCAGCTGTTCTACGCGATGCTCGCTCCACCCACGCTTTTCGCGGTCCTTTCCACCGTGAGCCTGCGCGCGGCACTTGTCCTACTCGTGTGCGTGCCGCTTATCCCCGTGTCGATTGCCGCGGTGCAGACGTGGGCGAAAAAACTGTTGAGCAGGTATTGGGGCCAGTACACCGAGCTGGGCGACACGTTTCTGGAGAACAAGGCGGGCTGGCACCACCATCTGCCCAATGCCGGGGAGGATGCCCAATGAACTTGAGACGATGCGCGTATGCGACGTGTGGGTGCCCTGCTCTGGCTCTGGGCGCCGTCGGCGCTGTGATTCCCCTGTTGCCGGCGTTTCCATTTCTACTGTTGGCGGCGTTTTGCTTCGCTCGGGCTTCGGAATGCCTCAGCCAGTGGTTTTTGGGGACCAAGCTGTACATGGAGAATCTTGAGGGCTATGTGTCGGGTCAAGGCATGACGCGCGCGGCGAAGGTGCGCCTCATGGCGGTGGTGACGGTGCTGATGTCGATTGGCTTTGCCCTGATGTATCAGGTGCCCGTCGGGCGCATCATCCTCGTGTGCGTTTGGGTGTTCCACCTCGCCTATTTCACGCTCGGCGTGAAGGAGCGCCGCGCATAGGGCAGCGCTTCATCCGGAGTGGGGGCGCGCCCTGTTGGATTGCCGGGCTGCGCGGGCGCCGCGCCTCGCGCCCCGCGTGGCACCGATGCCGTGCGGGGCGTTGCTTTCGTTTAAATTGAACTAATTGAACTTAGAATTGAACTCATATGGTAAACTCCCAGAAATTGAACTATAAGTTCAATGGATATGTTGGGAGTGCCGATGGCTGAGAAAAAGCGCATATCTGTCGATTCGCCTGCCACGGCGGAATCGTTCGCGCAGCACTTGCGTGAGGGCATGGACCGTCGAGGGCTCAAGCAGGCCGACTTGATTCGGATGGCGAGCCAGCGAGGGGCCAAGCTCGGAAAGAGCCAAGTGAGCCAGTACGTGAGCGGCAAAACCTTGCCGCGCCGCGCGGTTGTGCAGCTGCTGTCCGATATTTTGGAAATTGAACCTAGCTTCTTGATGGGGGAGAGTGCGCCCTCCGCGTGCACGACCTCCGATCCCCCCGGGCGAGCCGAGGCGCGGCCTGCCGCCGCCCCCGAGCCCCGCATCCACATGAGCCGCCTCGACAAGAACACCAACTCCGTCAACTCGGCCAGCTCGCACCCCGAAGATTATCATGTCCGACGCCATCCGCACCTTCAGCAAGTCTTCCAAGCTCGATAACGTTCTCTATGATGTCCGCGGTCCTGTGGTCGACGAGGCCGCGCGTCTCGAATCTGAGGGCGCTCACATTCTCAAGCTCAACATTGGCAACCCTGCACCGTTTGGCTTTCGCACTCCTGTCGAGGTCATCCAGGATATGCGCGAACAGCTTCCCGACTGCGAGGCTACTCCGACAGCCGCGGTTTGTTCTCCGCACGCAAAGCGATCATGCAGTACGCGCAGCTCAAGGGCCTGCCCAACGTGAGCATGGACGGCATTTACACGGGCAATGGCGTGTCCGAGCTCATCAACCTGTGCATGCAGGCCCTGCTCGCACCGGCGACGAGATCCTCATTCCCGCGCCCGACTATCCGCTGTGGACCGCATGCGCCACGCTCGCCGGTGGCACGCCCGTGCATTATCTTTGCGATGAGCAGGCAGATTGGAACCCCGACCTGGCCGACATGGAGGCCAAGATCACCCCGCGCACCAAGGCGCTCGTCATCATCAACCCCAACAACCCCACGGGTGCGGTCTATTCCAAGGACGTCCTCGAGGGGATCGTTGAGATTGCACGCAGACACCAGCTCATGATCTTTGCGGACGAGATCTACGACCGCCTGTGCATGGACGAGGCCGAGCACGTTTCCATTGCGAGCCTGGCGCCCGACCTGTTCTGCGTCACCTTCTCCGGTCTTTCCAAGAGCCATATGATCGCGGGCTACCGCATCGGCTGGATGATCGTGTCGGGCAACAAACGCCTGGGCAGCGACTTCATGCTCGGCGTGAACATGCTCTCTAACATGCGCCTGTGTTCCAATGTGCCGGCGCAGTCCATCGTGCAAACCGCGCTGGGCGGGCACCAGTCTGTCAAGGATTACGTGGCGCCCGGCGGCCGCGTGTACGAGCAGCGCAACTACGTGTACGAGGCGCTGAACGCGATCGACGGCATTACGGCGGTCAAGCCCAAGGCGGCGTTCTACATCTTTCCGAAGATGGACGTGAAGAAGTTCAACATTCACGACGACGAGCAGTTCGCCCTCGACCTGCTGCACCAGAAGGGCATTCTCATCACCCGCGGCGGCGGCTTCAACTGGCCCGAACCTGACCACTTCCGTATCGTGTATCTGCCGCGCATGGGTGTGCTGCGCGAGGCGATGGAAGATCTGGCTGAGTTCTTCGAGACCTATCGTCAAGCGTAGGGGCGCCAGCCACAGGGTGCGCGCCGATTCGTGTGGCCCCAGTGGCGCGAGTCGCGCCATGGCGTTTATCGAGGAGGATTCAGTGAAGATCACCGTGGTCGCAGTGGGCAAGCTCAAGGAGCGTTTTTGGGCGGACGCCTGCGCGGAGTACGTAAAGCGCTTGAGCGCGTATGCGAGCATCAAGATGGTCGAGATCCCCGACTGTGATCCGGCAAAGACCGGTGGCGAGGAGGCGGGGCGCGCGCTTGAGGGCAAGGCCATTTTGGCGGCGATTCCCGAGCGGTCGCATGTGGTGCTGCTCGACATTGGGGGCAAGGAGCGTTCGAGTGAGGAGATCGCGTCGCATCTAAATGACCTGATGCTACGGGGGGAGAGCTCCATCACCTTTGTTATCGGTGGTTCGTGCGGTGTGTCGCCTGAGGTACGCGCTCGCGCCGACGAGCGCCTCTCGTTCGGGCGGATCACGTTGCCGCACAACTTGGCGCGCGTGGTGCTGCTTGAGCAGGTGTACCGTGCATTCAAGATCATGCGTGGAGAGCCCTATCACAAGTAGCTTGCTTCTGATGCGCGCCGCTCGCAAGCGGAGCGAGGCTACCTTCGCGGGCGTGGAGTAAAAACCGGGCTGTGATAGATGGCGTCCATATTCGGGTACGCCCTATATGCTGCGCCGTGACAGCGCCAGCGTTCAAAAAAAACGTTTCATATAGACGGCGACATGTGGTGTCATGTTGGTTGAAAAAAAAAAACGCCGACCTCAGGAGGCCGGCGTTTTTTCGTTTGTGTAAGCTAGGGGACTTGCGACTAAGACTTAGCCGAAGTAGCGCTGCAGCAGGCCAGCGAAGGCCTTGCCATGACGGGCCTCGTCGCGAGCCATCTCGTGCACGGTGTCGTGGATGGCATCCAGGCCAGCGGCCTTGGCGCGCTTGGCGAGGTCGAACTTGCCGGCGGTAGCGCCGTTCTCGGCCTCAACGCGCATCTCGAGGTTCTTCTTGGTGGAGGTGGTCACGACCTCGCCCAGGAGCTCGGCGAACTTGGAAGCGTGCTCGGCCTCCTCGTAAGCGGCCTTCTCCCAGTACAGGCCGATCTCCGGGTAGCCCTCGCGGTGGGCAACGCGGGCCATGGCCAGGTACATACCAACTTCAGAGCACTCGCCCTCGAAGTTGGCGCGCAGGTCGGCGATGATGTCCTCGGAGACGCCCTCCTCGTGAGCAACGCCCACGATGTGCTCGGCGGCCCAGGTCATCTTGCCCTCCTCGACCTTGGTGAAGCGGTCGCCGGAGACGCCGCACTGGGGGCACTTGAAATCGGCGGGCAGCTCCTCGCCGTCGAACTCCTCAACGTAACCGCAAACGGGGCAAACGAACTTCATGTTTGTTCTCCTTTGAACACAGGCGATTGCGCGGGCGAACCGGTGGGTGGCTCGCGCTCGGACAACTGCATTATGGCACAGTTCCAGAATCATATGGGCCTAAAACGGAAACATATTAGGATTCATTCTTAAATAGTTCACAAATGAGCGAACGTGCAGTTCAAGGCCTTAGGGAGATGGTCATGTAATGGCGATCGGCGTGTTAACGGGGCAGATGGGGCGTTCAAGTGTCCGTCCGAACAGGCCAAGAGCTGATTGGACCCCTGCTTTTGTCTGGACGCTCAGGGAGGGGTGGCGGCGGGTGGTTCTGCGGCGGCAACGTGGCACGCGAAAAAGCGCTCAAGCCCTCAAAAGGGGGTCACAATATATCCGTTTTCGGAAAAGTGGTCAAAATACCCTGATTGTGCGCTGAAAGCGGGGCCAAAACGCTCGTGCATATTTTCTGGCGCGGGACAATCCTGGGGTTTTGTCGATGGCGGCTGGAGGCAATGGGTGCCAGGGCGCGTGGTCGGCGGAATCAGTTTGCCCAATCCTGGGCAAACGCAACTGCGTCACTGATTGCTCAGCGCACAATCAGGGTATTTTGACCACACTGAGCAAAACGTATCGGGCCGAGGGGGCGACGGTCATGAGCGTATGCATTTTGGAGAGTCAGCGCTCGAATTTATGCGATCGAGCGGACGATTGGCGCCGGAGTTTTTGGATAGACCACGCACGCAAAACTGGATGGCTGCGGCATATCGCCAAAAGCTATGTTTGCGGACGACATGGGGCGTTGGGTGTGAAAACGCGTCCCGTGCACATCCTGGTGTCCAAAGAGTCGGGCGCCCGCAGCCGCGACGACATCGTGTGCCACCGCAGCGCGGCGGAGTTGCCACCTCGTTCGCTTATTTACGTGAATAGGGATGTTTTAGTGACGAGCCCGGCTCTGACATTTCTGCATCTTGCAACAGTGGACCTGCACAAGAAGCGGCAGCGCACCGTCGAGGAGCTGGCGATGATCGGCCTCGAGCTGTGCGGAACCTACCTCCTCGATGATTCATGGGATGGTCTTACCAACACGGCGAAGCCCCTGACTTCCGTCGAACAGATCGCCCGTGTGCTGGATGCGATGCCCGGAGCGCCGGGGATCGTCCGGGCCCGCGAGGCGCTTGAGCTGGTCGGTGACGGCTCCAACTCGCCCATGGAATCCGTTCTTTGCGCATTGCTTACCTGGCCGCGGCGACTCGGTGGTTATGCCCTCGGGCCTGTCTCGCTCAACCATCGCGTCTCAACCGCCGACGGGGACCGCTATGTGGACGTTGCATTCCCCGGTCATAAGGTCGGTCTCGAGTACAAGGGCCGCAAGTTCCACACGATCGAGCAGGTCGAGCGCGACGACCGCAGGCAGAACAAGCTGGTTGGCTCGGGCTGGACCATATTGAACGTCTGGTACGAGGACATTGTCGAAGAGCATCTGTACAACCAGCTCGTCGTGGACGTTGCACGTGCGATGGGCATTCGGCTGAGAATCCGCAGCAGCGGTTTCGATGCGCGTCGCAACGTGCTGCGCATGCAGCTCATCCCAGCATTCAAATGGTACGCTGCAGCGTTGGCACGGTAGCTGGCCAAAAACAAGAACGCCGCCAATCGCAAGGTCGCGAGAGACGGCGCGGGGTGAGTCCCGTGCGTGGGTATGGGGTCTGTCTCAGGCGGGTCATCGGGGCGAAAGGCCGCCGCAAAACGAGGCCCGAGCCCGGTTACAGGATTTGCACCTGACAGCTCGCCATGGTGGTGATCGCGGCGTCGTGCGCGGCGGGGGTGACGCCGGCGCTCAGGGCGGGTTCACGCTGAGCGGGACCTCGGGCAGGTGCGCCTTGATGGTGAGGGCGTTGCTGACCACGCAGATGTCGGTGCACAGGCCGCAGAGTTCGATGGAGTCGATGGGCTCGGCGTCGTTTTGCGCGACGAGCCAGCGGGCAAGGTCGAGCGATCCGAACGAGGGCTTTTCGAACACGGGAGCGCTGCGGTGGGTGCGAACCGTCTCGAGGGCGGGTGCGAGCTCCCAGCCGGTCGTGCCGGCGATGCAGTGGGGAATGGGCAGGTTGCGACCCTCTTGTGTGGTTGCGTAGTCGCTGCCGTGGGTGTCTTTGGTGAAAACGACCGTGCCGCTGAAGCTGCTGGCGCGTTGGGCGACCGCCTCGACGATGGCCTGCGCCTCGGGCGTGCCCAGGGCGCCGTCGATGAAGTCATTTTGCATGTCGATGACGACAAGGTAGGAGTTGGACATGGCGAGGGCTCCTTTGGTGTGGGAATTGCGTTGATCAATATTGTATAGGCGATGCGAAGGGAATACGGGCAAGCATTGGTTCCCGCCAATCCGACTGCACCTACTTTGAGGAACGTCTGTTCGATCGGTACAATACAGAGATCGAACAGGCGTTCCTAATAAGGTGGAAATCGTGGACGCAACCCTGGAATATGACAGCTCTTCAATTGAGTCAATCCTTGCGTATGCCAAGCGTCTTGAAGGCCATACGCTCAGGGAGGAATGCCCGGGACTGGAGCGAGTCGAGGACCCACATAAAAGAAGGGGGTCGTTCGGCAACGCGGTTGAAAAGTACTACTTCCATTATGAAATCAATAGCGACCCTGATGCGGATTTTGCCGAAGTTGGAACTGAGTTGAAAACGACTCCGCTCAAACAATTGAAAGACGGGCGACTTTCGGCTAAAGAGCGTCTGGTAATTAGCATGATCAATTATATGAGCGTTGTTGATGAGACTTGGGAGACGAGCTCGCTTCAGAAGAAGCTACACCAGATCTTGCTCATTGCGTACCAATATGACAAAGAGCTCAATCCCGTTGATTATCTCGTCAAGCTTGTGGAGCTCTGGGGGATTCCGGATGAAGATATCCCGACGTTCAAAAGGGATTGGGATATCGTCGTGCGGAAGATTCGCCGAGGCAGGGCTCATGAGCTGTCCGGTTCGGACACCTTGTATCTGGAGGCAGCGACCAAAGCGGCGAATGCCGCGAAGCGAACGGAGCAACCGTATTCGGATGTCCCCGCCAAGCCGAGGGCTTGGGCAATAAAGCCTTCGTATATGACAGTCGCGCTCAACGGCATGCTAGAAGCACAGGCAATTCGCAGGGACAGTGGAAGTTCGGGGCTCGATTTGCTTGCGTTGGTGAGGCGTAGATTCGAGCCATATATAGGCTTGTCGGAAAACGAATTGGCGAGCGTGTGTGGATATGGGTGGCAGGGAAATAGGAAGCCCAAGAACCTTTGCGCGCTTATAACGAAGCACATCCTGGGTGTCGACGAGGATTCTCGCATCGCGGAGTTTGAGAAAGCGGGCGTGAAGCCAAAGACGATGAGGATCAAGTGCAACGGAATGCCCAAGGAGTCGATTTCATTTCCGACGTTCGATTACTGCGACCTTGCGATATGTGAGTTCAATTCCAGTGACTTTAGGCGTTACTTGGCTCAGAAGTATCTCTTCGTTGTATATCGGGAGGACGCGGCCGATAAAGGTACGTTTAGATTGGCTGAGCTGCTCTTTTGGCAGATGCCCGACATGGACCTGCTGGAAGCGCGTCGCTGTTATGAGGAAATGCAGCGGCGGGTGAGATCCGGTCATGCGGACCAGTCGGTCAAATCAACGGAAAATCGGTGTTGCCATGTAAGGCCGCATGGCAGAAACAAAGCAGATGTGCTTCCGACGCCTTATGGATCGTTCGAGACGAAGAAGTGCTTTTGGCTGAACGCGCGTTATATCGCATCCGAGATCGATAGAGTAAGGCGGGATTTGCGCGCTCCGACTGATGAAGCGCTTGAAGAGAGGCTAGGACACAGCGGAATGACTGGAAACGTGATACGAGTTGCGGAATTGTTCGCGGGGGTTGGCGGTTTTCGCCTGGGTCTTGAGGGCTATAGCAATGAGGATCATCCGGAGTTTGAGATGCCCGCTGCCGGGCCGTTCGTGACGGTTTGGGCGAATCAGTGGGAGCCCCAGGGCTCTCCTGCCAGGCAGTTTGCTGCGCGTTGTTATGAAGAGCGATTCGGCTACGGTTCCGTGGTCAACGAAGACATACATGCGGTTTTGGGCGCTTATGAAGTGGGAGAGATCGATATTCCCGATGTGGATATGGTTGTCGGCGGATTCCCCTGTCAAGATTACTCCGTGGCAAAGCCCCTGTCACAGGCAAACGGTATTGAGGGCAAGAAGGGTGTTCTATGGTGGGACATCTATCGGTTCCTGCGTTTGAAGCAGCCCAAGTACTGTCTGTTCGAAAATGTTGATCGCCTGCTCAAGAGTCCCGCGTCGCAACGCGGTCGCGACTTCGCAATTATTCTGTCTTGCTTGGCTTCGCTTGGATATTCCGCGGAATGGCGTGTGGTGAATGGAGCGGATTACGGGTTCCCGCAGAAGCGCCGCAGAGTGTATATCTACGCAGAGCGGACGGAAGACGCTTGGGATCTGAAGGAACGACTCCGCGCGGGTGTTATGGCGGATGCGCTTCCGGCGCGATGCGTTGCGACGGAAGCGACGATTCCGATTTATGACGATCCTTTTGAGAACACGGAGCGCTTCGCGTGGGGCTTAAGACATCCCCGTTTCAAAATGCGGGAGTCATGCAGGGCTGTACAGTTATGACCGCAAAAGTCGAGGCAGCGTATGAAGGGCCGAGCAAGACGCTGGGCGACGTTCTCGTTTCCGATTCTGAGGTGCCGGAAGAATTTTTCGTCGACGAGGCGAAGCTTGCCAAATGGCGCTATTTCAAGGGTGGGAAGAACGAGCCACGCGTCAACAAAAAGACGGGCTTTACGTATCGGTATTCTGAGGGCGCCATGGCTTTTCCCGACCCCGTTGACGCGCCTGCCCGAACCATCCTTACCAGTGAGGGGGGGGGTCGGCTTCTCGAAGCAAACATATTGTCGCGAGGCGGACGGCAGGTATCGCCGTTTGGTCCCAGATGAGCTCGATCAGCTTCAGGGCTTCCCGAGAGGCTGGACGGACACCGGCATGACTGATGTCAACCGTGCGTTCTGCATGGGAAACGCCCTCATCGTGGGCATACCGCATTAATCGGCAAGGCGATTGTCAACAGGATGAATAATTGACGCCATGCCAGCGCGTTGTGCCCAGCTTTATATGAGCAGGATTCTGACTGTGTCATCTGCGATAAGCTTTGCGCGTCTTTTAATGATGCTGTTGGCGAGCTCGCGATTGCCAGATGCAATAGCCCCGATTGCATCCTCTAAGTCTTGCTCAGAGAAATAGAAAGACTCCGTGATGAGCTTTGTGTAGCGCTCATCGGTATTGACCTCATAAAGGGTTTTGGCTTTCTTTCGGTTGTTGAGCCCTTTGGGCAGGAACATGCAGTTACCTATGGAATTGCCAAATAGCGCCTGCCTAGTTTTCTCGTCCGCCGCTTCGAAGTATTTTTTTTCGCAATGATGTGCTCGAGCTCGAAGCTCTCTCCATTTGGAACTGTTTTCGCCAAGTAGGTTAAATTGGCATGAATAGTGATGATCGCCTTGGTCTCCCCATTGAACCGAATTCCCGCCGTGTTGGATGAAAGCCATTGGTCGAAAGCGGATTCGAGTTCGCGTTGGTCAACGGGGGTAAGGTAGTCGCGTTTTTTATAGCTTGGCTGATACTCGAGGAGGCGCTGGTCGCCGGCGGAGCTCCAGACTCCCGTAAGGGCGTCGAGCAGGTAATGGCCCTTAATGTTCCTAAGGGTGTGACGATACTCAGGTGAGTCAGGATCCAGGTACCAAAGCGCGGCAAAATAAGACAGGGTTTTGAAATTGGTCGAAAGTGCCCGGGCGTATTCGTCACTTTTGTTGGCCTTGACGACCTTCAACATTTTTGAAAACACGTCTTGCAGATTGCTGCAGATGCGCTCGGTCTTTTCCAGGATGATCTGGAGATTGGATTGGATAAAGTCGGAGTAGTCGAGTAGCTTTCCCAATTTTCGATTATCGAGATCGACGGCGACGCCCAGAAGGCCGAATCCGAGTTCAGCAATCTTATTGTCGGTTTGAGGGGCGAGTGAATTCAGGTGCTCCTGCATGTACATTCCAAGAGCGATGGCGAGGTCGGAGAGGGTGATTATTCTAGTCGCGGTCAATGCATCTTCAGAAAAGTCATCGAGTTCAAAAGCTGCTCCCTTTCCCATGGATGTGTAGTACTTCTTTACATTTTCCAAAATGTCGTTTTGAAGTTCGGATGTAGAGAGTTTGATTTGCGTGTGTATCCAAGCGGCACTGAATACCTGGTATTTCGATAATTTAACGCCACCTTGATTCAGACGAGAGAAGACCTCTGCGATAAGGCTCTTGTCACCGATGAACTTGATTGCGGGTATGAGGAGGCTGGAGAAATCGACATAATTGGATAGCTCCTGCTCGATTCTTCCAAATTCCGCACGCACGGTTTTCCGGCTCGCCTTGTCATCGATATCGTCAAGCCAGTCATCGAGAGAACGCCTGTCTTGATGAAGGAGGTTATCAAATTCTGACTCGCTGAGTTGGGCACCGTCCGGAAGGGAGCTGTTGATTGAGAGAAGTGCACTTCCATAAATCTCTGGGTTCAGTGGTTTCCAAAACTTAAGACGGTCGCGGTTGAATTCGATGATGGTTGATAGTCTCTGCTGGCCGTCTATGATGAGGAGGTTGGCATCCGGCTCTTGGCTTTCGGGATAGACCAACACCGACCCGAAGGGCAGTCCCTCATGAAGAGTATTGATAAACTGCTCTTTTTTGCTTCTTGGCCACACGAGCTTACGCTGGAATCTTGGCAACTTAATTCGTTCCAGATCGATGGCGGGAATGTTGATGATTTCGTATTGGACGGTGTGCATGGGATGCCTCCTTCGACTGGCTGCATGATCTATCAATGCGCTGCTCGGCGTCAAGTTGGGTAGATCGTCATTTGTCTGCACGGGGTCGTACCTTTAAGCCGTAGAAAAAGCCGCGTAAACGGAGCGCGGTGCAGGGCTTGAAGGGAGTCCACCATGTACGAGCCGTCACGCAATCTGTTCACGTTCAATATCGCCGGATTCCAGCACCACGACGGTGCGCTTGTCCTCAACGAGCTCAAAGCGGGCGACACGCTCGACCTCGAGCCGGAGCGCGATAACCCGCACGACGCTGACGCCATCGCCGTCAAGTTCCACGGCACCATGCTCGGTTACATCCCAGCTGATTTGGTGGGGCCGCTCTCGACCATGTTCTTCTACGGTCACGAGGACGTCTTCGAGTGCCGCGTGCTCCAGGTCGCGCCCGAACGCAGTCCGTGGCATCAGGTCCGCGCCGCCGTGTTCGTGACCGACTCGCGGTAAGTTAACCCAGCGTACAGCCTGACGTTGCGGTTCCCGGTGCGCAGTCCGCCGCCGCTCCGGTCCCCGCTGGCAGACTTCCCAGAGGATGCCAGATGGCGTGAGGTCGTTCTCGTTGTCGTGTCCAAAGCGGATTGCCGCAAATCGAGCGTTTTTGTAACGAAGAAATTGCATGGCCGGATAGAGGGAAAAAGTAAAGGAGTTTATCAGCGGTTATGCCGTCGGTTTTGCCCGTCTACTTGCCCCTTCCGATTATTCGTTACAAAATCACTCGATTTGTGGCTTTCGACCCAGAGACGAGGGTGAAAAGGCACGCTACAATGACGCCGCAATCACCCTTCGATGGCTTTGGGAGTTCACTCGTGACGTTGTCCCTTCACATCGCATCCGTCGATCGCGACCGTGAGCGATACCGCGACCTGCTCCTGCTTGCCGATGAGCAGTGGGATATGGTCGAGCGCTATTTGCGCCGAGGCGATATGTACGCGGCGTTCGGATGGGGAGATTTGGGATGCGCTTCAGCTGAGAGCTCCGGACTCACCCCTATGAGTGGAGCCGAATCTGAGCTTTCGGTCCGGCCCGCGCCCGTCCTCGGTTGCATGATCGTGACTGACGAGGGCGTTGACGCCTCCGGTGCGCGCATTGCCGAGGTGAAGAACCTGGCGTCGCTCCCGAGTTCCAGCGCCGCGGCGTGGGTCGCGCCCTTCTGGACTTTGCGGCCACCCGGTACGCGCCCACGCACGGCGTGCTGCAGGTGGGCACGGGGGGATAGCCCGCTTACCGTGCCGTTTTACGAGACGTGCGGCTTCGCGCGTTCACATGTGCTGCCCAATTTCTTCGTCGACAACTACGACCATCCGATTATCGAGGCGGGAGTTCAGCTCAGGGACATGGTGTATCTGTGTCGCGCCCTTCCCTCAAGGGAAGACGGCGCCGCGAGCAGCTCGCTTCCAAAGAGGGCACCTAACGGAAGTGAATCGAGTTTCACTTCCGTTAGCCATATGCTATCGGAAGTGAAATATAGTTCACTTCTCTTAAGCTACAATAACGGAAGTGAAATCCAGTTCACTTCCGTTAGCAGCTATGTAAAGGAAGTAAAAATGGTGGCAGCGGGCAGACGGCTTAATCAATGGCAGCCAATCTCGTATGAACAGCGAGCGTGGCAGCGCGACCCAGACGAGCTCGAGTTTTTTCCCAAAAGCGCCCGTAGAAGAATATTGCCCGAGTACGATGCCGCGGTTCCGCACATGATTACGCACAAGGACGTCTTCCTTGATTCGGTTCTTTCGGCGCGCATGTCCGACCTGCTCATATCGATCGCCCGTTTTGATGGCGAACAGGCTGAGCGCGGGTATGACCTGCCCGCCCTCCTGTTGAGAAGCGAATCCTCCGCAAGCTCTCAGATTGAACGGCTCACCTCAAGTGTTCGAAACGTCGCGTTGGCGGAGCTGACCGATGAGACGCCTCAGAACGCCCGCCTCATCGCGGGAAACATCGCTGCGATGCGAGAGGCGCTGTCCGCTCGTGACGAACTGACCGTCGAATCAATCCTCGATATTCATCGGGCTCTGATCAATTGGAGCGGTGAGACATTTGGAGGAGAGTTACGGGAAGAGCAGGTTTGGGTGGGAGGGACCCCGTACAGTCCCCACGGCGCTCAGTATGTGCCGCCGGCATGGGAGCGCGTTCCCGAGTATCTTGACGACATGGTTCGCTTTGCCTCACGCGATGATGTCGACCCCGTCGTTCAGGCCGCGGTTTTGCATGCACAGTTCGAAACGGTTCACCCGTTCATTGATGGGAACGGGCGGACGGGCCGTGTGTTGCTGCACAAGATGCTGCGCAAATCCGGGGTGATGTCCCATGTCACACTGCCCGTGTCCGCGGGCCTGCTTCACAACGTAGATGCCTACATGGAGTCTCTCGATGCGTATCAGCAAGGTGATCCCATCGCCGTGGTCAGGCAGCTCGTGGAGGCGCTTGAGTTGTCGCTTGTGGTGGGCAGGCTCGTGGCGAGGAGCCTCGATGACGTGTTCGAGGGCTGGCGCGAGATAATGACCGAGCGCGAAAATTCCAGCATCTATAAGCTGCCGTCCATATTGGCGGAGCAGCCGGTGGTCAACGTTGCGTACGTCGCGAGCGAATTGGATATCACTCCACGCGCGGCACAAAACGTTGTGTCCAGGGCATGTGAATATGAGATCTTACGGCCGATTGGAAACAGGCGTCGTGGTGTGTTCTTCCAGGCTGACGAACTGATCGCCATACTGGAGGAAGCCTCGAGTTTGCCGAGTATCCGCAGGATGGTGGCGTCTGTCCGATGAGCGCGCCGAGTGGACGCGTCGGGCGATCTCGCTCCGCGCGGTGCCGCGTACGAGTTTTTGTCCGGACGGGCGGGTATAGTTCGAAGCATATGGAATGGGCTCGGATGAGCCTTCGGGTGGCGGCCAGACGAGGAGCAGGCATATGAACCAGGTCACGTGTCCCAAGTGCGGTACGGTCATCAATCTCGATGAGAGCGATTACGAGGGCATTGTCCGTCAGGTGCGAGATGATCAGTTCGCCCATGAGGTGGAGGAGCGCGACGCCTCGCTGCGTCGCGAGCACGAGCAGGCGCTCGAGCTCGCCCGCTCTCAGGCCAAGGCAGAGCTCGACCGCACGATGGCGGCCCAGAAGGCCGAGCTGCAGGAGGCGCTCGCACGCGGCGCGGCAGAGCTACAGGAGGCCAAGGCCCGCAGTGCCGCCGAGCTGCAGGAGGCGCGAGCGCAGGGCGCCGCGGCCCTGCAGGAGGCGAACGCGGCGAGCTCCGCAAAGCTGGCGAGCGAGCAGGCTGAGCGCGCCGCCGAGCTCATGCGCGTTCGCGCCGAGGCGGATGCCCGCATCGCCGAGCTCTCCGCCAAGCTCGAGTCCGCCGTTGAGGAGCGCGAGTCTGCGGTGAAGGTCGCCGCCCAGCGCGAGCGCATGGTCGTGCAGCAGGACGCCGCCGACAAAAAGAGGAGCTGCGCCAGATGGTCGCCGCGCGCGATGCGCAGATCGCCTCGCTCAAGGCGCAGCTGGACGCCGGCGCCACCCAGCGAGATCTCGCGGTGACGCAAGCTGTGAATGAGGCGCGCACCGCCTTCGAGGAGGAGCGCGCCAAGCTCGCTCACGACCTGGATGCGGCTCGCTTTGACCTCGCGCGCGAAAAGGACGGCCGCGCCGCCGACCACGAGACGCGCGAGGCGGAGAAGCGGCAGATCGAGACCGCCCACGCGCTCGAGATCGAGCAGGCCCGCAAGAGCGCTCAGGACCTTATCCGCTACAAGGACGAGGAGATCGAGCGCCTGCGCGATATGAAGGCGCGCCTCTCCACCAAGATGGTGGGCGAGACCCTCGAGCAGCACTGCGAGACCCAGTTCAATCAGCTGCGCGCCACGGCGTTCCCTCGTGCCTACTTCGAGAAGGACAACGACGCCTCCGACGGCACCAAGGGTGACTTCATCTTCCGCGAGTGCGATGAGGCCGGTAACGAGATCGTCTCGATCATGTTCGAGATGAAGAACGAGAATGACACCACGGCCACCAAGCACAAGAACGAGGACTTCTTCAAGAAGCTCGATTCGGACCGCAAGAAGAAGGGCTGCGAGTACGCGGTGCTGGTCACTCTGCTCGAGCCGGAGAGCGAGCTGTACAACACGGGCATCGTGGACGTGAGCTACCGCTACGAGAAGATGTACGTGATCCGCCCGCAGTTCTTCATCCCCATGATCACGCTGCTGCGTAACGCCGCCATGAACGCGCTCGCCTACAAGCAGGAGCTCGAGCTCGTACGCCAACAGAACATCGACGTCACAGAGTTCGAGGAAAAGCTGCTGGGATTCCAGGAGGGCTTCAACCGCAACTACGACCTGGCGAGCCGCAAGTTCCAGACGGCCATCGATGAGATCGACGCCACCATCAAGCACCTGCAGAAGGTCAAGGACAATCTGATCTCGAGCGAGAACAACCTGCGTCTGGCGAACGACAAAGCCCAGGGGCTCAGCATCCGCAAGCTTACCTGGGGTAACAAAACCATGAAGGCGAAGTTCGACGAGGCCCGCGAGGAGGCGGAGCGCGCTGCCCGCGAGGGCGTCGCCGTCGAGGAGGCGCCGGGCGCGATCCCGATTTTACGGATAGTTACGAGGTGTAGCGGACGATGGTGAAGAGCGAGGCGCGCCTGACGGCCGATGCGCTGAAGCGCAAGCGCGAACGCGAGCAGGAAATCGTAAGCCAGATGATCGCCTTGTATTGCAAGGGCAATCATTCCGCGCATCGTTCGGCGCCGCTGCGAGAGCGGGGCGGCGAGATGCAGCAGATGCGGGAGGGGGCGGCCCTTCGGGAGCAGGACTCCGGGGAGCGGCGGGACCTCTGTCCCGAATGCGCCGAGCTCGAGGCGTATGCCCACGCGCGCAGCGAGCACTGCCCGTTCATGGAAGAAAAGACGTTCTGCTCGAATTGCACGGTGCACTGCTACCGACCCGAGATGCTCGAGCGCATCCGCACGGTGATGCGGTACGCGGGTCCGCGCATGCTCTTCCATCATCCCGTGATGGCGATACGCCATATGATTGAGTCGCAGCGCGAGCGACGGCGCATCCGCTCATCGCGATAGAAGAAACAATCTGATTTCGAGCGAGAACAACCTGCGCCTGGCGAACGACAAGGCCCAGGGCCTCACCATCCGCAAGCTCACGCGGAATAACCCCACCATGAAGGCAGCCTTCGCCGAGGCTCGCGAGGAGCGCGCGCTTCCGGACGCCTAAGCGCCCCGCTTGGGTGTGAGCGCGAAGGTCATCACGAGGAGCAGCGCCGTGAAGGCCATGACGAACGGCCAGCGCGTTGGATCGGAGATGCTCGACAGGCCGATGGTGAGTGAGCTCGCGAGCGCGATGGCGGGTGCCACAGCGCGGCGTACGCGCATGAGCGCGGGGCGTCCTCGCGCAGCGCCCCGCGGAGCGCCTCGGCGTAATACAGCGGCAGGATCAGCATGGTCATTGCCACCACGACCTCGGAGATATCGCCGTTGGGAAGCAGCGCCAGGGTGCTCACCACGGCATGCACGCCAACCCAGAACAACGTGGTGGCCAATGCGATCATGGCGCTCACCACCGGGAAGCGCAGCGTCGCGTTCATGCGGCTCACGGTGCGCTCGCAAGGCATCATGTGGTGGAGCGCCAGGGACTGGGGCATGCGCAGGGTGGCAAGCACCATGCCGTTGGCACCTCCGAGCACGGCGATGAGCGCGATGACGTTGGGCAGCGCACCGGCCTGCTCGCCAAAGAGCTTGACGAACATGAGCGAGAGGCTCGCATCGCCCGCCTCGATGACGGTCTGCGGCCCGAGGAAGCACGAGATACCCACGAAGTATCCCAGGTAAAGCGCGAGGATGATGACGGGGGCGGCGATGAGCGCGCGGGGCAGGTTGCGGCGTGCATCTTTAAGTTCCGGCGCGATGCTCACTGCGGAGCTCCAGCCGTCGAAGGCGAAGGCGACGGGCGCCGCCGCGGCGATCCATGCGGTGCCGGCTGCCGGTGCGGCGGCGATGTCGGAGCTCAGCTGGGCGACCGGGTCGTTCACCATAAGGCCTATGACGCCCACGAGCACCAGCGGCAGGGCCTTGGCCAGCGTGGTGAGATTTTGGAAGTAGCCGCTCAAGGTGGGCCACAGGATGTTCCACGCGGTGCAGGCCAGCAGGAATGCCAGGCCGATGCCCATCTGCCAGGCAAACGTCCCAGGCAGGTTGAAGGTCATGCACGCGTACACGCCCACGACCCAGCTGAGCACGGAGCAGACGACGGGCATGTACAGAAAGGTGAAGTTCCAGCCGATGAACGCGGCCCGGCGCGGGCCCAGGAATTCCTCCGCGTAGTCGATCAGCCCTCCGTGGCCGGTGGTGCGCGCGGCAAAGCGGGCCAGGGTGAGGCCGCCGAAGACGATGGTCGTGGCGGCGAGCAGCATCATGGCGACGCCGAGCGCGACGTTGCCGCCGGTGGCGATGAGACGTTGTCGGACTTGAAGAAGATGCCGGAGCCGATACAGATGCCCACGATCAGGCAGATCGCGGTGAACAGCGAGTAGCGCTTCACCGGCGCCGCGTTGGCGTTGACGGCGGTGCTCGCGCTGGCGGAGGGGCCTTCGGCGGCGGACTTGGAGGAAGAGGTCATGGTTTCCTATCCCAGGCGTCGCATGCGGACGCTCATGTCGATGGACTTGGCGGTGAAGGGCGCGGTGGTGGCGAGTCCGTCCACGCCGGTGGCGGCATATTCCCCCGCGTTTTCGGGGTTGACGCCCCCGGCAGCGATGATGGTGAGGCGCGGGTCGAGCGCGCGCAGGTTGCCCACGAGCTCGGCCAGCTCGTCGACTGCGACCTTGTCGAGCTGGATGCCATCGACGCCGGCCCAGGCAACGGCCCCGCGCGAGGCGGCGCAGGCGCGCGTGCAGGCGGCGTTGTGCCATGCGAGGGCGAGCGCCTGCTCGGCGTTCACCTCGACGAACAGCTTCTTCTCGATGCAGCGCGAACGGATCTGGGGCAGTTGCTCAATGAACGCGTCGATCCCTCCCATGAACGAGAGGTGATGGTCGAACACGAGGACGGTCTCGGACAGGCCCAGGCGGTGGGGGAACGCGCCGCCGGCGATGGTAGCCTCCACGAGGAGGTCCTTCACGCCCGGCATGCTCTTGCGCGTGGTGAGGATCTCGCAGGACGGGTTGGCGGCGTGCGCGGCGTCGACCATCGCGCGGGTCTTGGTCGCAACGGCGGAGAGATGGTCGAACACGTTGAGGCAGACCTTCCAGGCCTGATGGAGCTGGGCGGCCGTCCCGCCGAGGGTCATGAAGGCCTGGCCCGCCTCGAGCTCCGTGCCGTCGGGCAGGATGCATGCAACGGTGCACCCAAGCTTGGTTGCGATGCGGGAGGCCACCTCGCTTCCGGCGAGCACGCACGCCTCGCGGGTGAAGTACTCCATTTCCCCCGGTTGGGTGTCGACGCCCAGAATATGGCTGGTCAGGTCGATTATAAGGCACGTCCTCGGCGATGAGCTCGTCGATGCGGGCGTCGGACAGGGTGACCATCGGTCCTCCTTAGACAGGTTCCTACGGTGGAAATCGTATCATCACCGCACGATTCTCCCGCATCTATCACGCGGAAAAGGCATAATGCTGTGTGATATATGACGTCCCGCCTACAAGACGTCCCATCGCGCCCATCGCGCGCGCCCTTGAAAGGAGACCCATGGATCTGAACAAGCGCCCCGACGACATGGTCCGCATCACCACCCCTGAGCTCGCTCAGGCTTTCATCGAGGAGCAGGTCGCCGCCTGCCGCGAGCAGATCGGCGATAAGAAGGCCCTCCTGGCCCTGTCCGGCGGCGTCGATTCCTCCGTGGTCGCCGCGCTGCTCATCAAGGCCATCGGCAAGCAGCTCATCTGCGTGCACGTGAACCACGGCCTCATGCGCAAGGGCGAGTCCGAGCAGGTCATCGATGTGTTCCGCAACCAGCTCGACGCCAACCTCGTTTACGTTGACGCCACGGATCGCTTCCTGTCCCTGCTCGACGGCGTGGCCGAGCCCGAGGCCAAGCGCAAGATCATCGGCGCCGAGTTCATCCGCGTGTTCGAAGAGGAGGCCCGCAAGGTGGGCGACGAGGTTTCCTTCCTCGCCCAGGGCACCATCTACCCCGACATCCTCGAGTCCGACGGCGTGAAGGCCCACCACAACGTGGGCGGCCTGCCCGACGACCTGCAGTTCGAGCTCTGCGAGCCCGTCCGCCTGCTGTACAAGGACGAGGTCCGCGTAGTCGGTCGCGAGCTCGGCCTGCCCGAGAACATGGTTGAGCGTCAGCCCTTCCCGGGCCCTGGCCTGGGCGTGCGCTGCCTCGGCGCCATCACCCGTGATCGCCTGGAGGCCCTGCGCGAGGCCGACGCCATCCTGCGTGAGGAGTTCGCCGCGGCAGGCCTTGAGGCAAGGTCTGGCAGTACTTCGTCTCCGTGCCCGACTTCCGCGTCACCGGCGTGAAGGAGGGCAAGCGCCTCTACGAGTGGCCGGCGTTCATCCGCGCCGTCAACACCGTCGATGCCATGACCGCCGAGGTGCCCGAGCTCGACTGGGCGCTCCTCAAGAAGATCGGCGACCGCATCGCCTCTGAGGTCGACGGCATCTGCCGCGTCCTGTACGACCTCACCCGAAGCCCTGCGGGACCATCGAGTTCGAGTAGTTTGAACTGACACTTCG
>ENA-OPZN01000159-OPZN01000159.1-human-gut-metagenome-genome-assembly--contig:-NODE-159-length-26420-cov-5.210931_pt1 | contig 26420 bp, 25 predicted proteins | sample MGYA00242483_ERZ504503 | MGnify/ENA primary metagenome ERZ504503 (study PRJEB26092, sample SAMD00036285) | human gut metagenome | host: Homo sapiens | study: EMG produced TPA metagenomics assembly of... | reverse complement strand
TCTTCCTGTCTGATTCTTTTAATAGATGATTTGTGATTTGCCATCTCGACTAATCTTTAATATTGTTCTTGATTTTTGTTTATTATGTAGCCCGTGGGGGAATCGAACCCCCCTTTCAAGAATGAAATCTTGCGTCCTAACCGATAGACGAACGGGCCATCCTTTATTTCAGGAAGAACTCCTGAAGTCTCACGAGGATACATATCTCTCGTTTGCGGATGCAAAGGTAGGAAGAATTTTGAAATCTCCAAAACATTCGCTCCTTTTTTTATGAAATTTGCTGCGTTTTTTCTACTCGTTTGTGTTAAGAAGGGTCCTGAAGGCAGGAGAAACCTTTTTCTCTGATAGGGTAAAGAGAATTTTTTCTTTCATCGAATCTCTTTTCTTATAACTGCTTTACAAATTCTCTGTTTCACAGTGCGGGATTTGTATTTCACAGTGTGAAATATATATCCCACACTGTGGTTTTATATCCCACAGTGTGAAACAGAGAATTCTTTATAGATTTTGTTTGTTTTGTATAAGGACTTTTTCTATCTTTCGTCCGCAAAAATGGATTTTATATTTAGGATAATTTGAAAGATGGAATGCTGTAAATTAAGGTCCGTCGGCCTGTATAATGGAAAGGTCTGTCTGGCAGAATGGGGAGATAAAGAAGGGGAGCCTTCTTCCTTCCAGGTGTTGGCTGAGTGTACGGAATTAGTGTATGTGCGTTTACGTACGTTGGAGGCGGTGGCCTCTTTTCGTTTTTTAGAGAGGGCTCTTGCCGTGATGGCGCATTATGACATGCCTGTTTTTGCCATGGCTTCTTCGGCCGGAAGTTTTTCTGTGGTGACAGGGGCGGATGCTTCTGCTTTGCAGAACGTTTGTAAGGAACTTTCCGTATTTGCGGAAGTGACGGTGGAGAAAGAGATGGAAGTGATATGTGTACAAGAGACGGCTGAGCGCAAGGGGGAGATGTCGGAAAAAGGTCTGGTGACTTTGCTGAAGGATATTCCTCTGCTGATGGTGTCTTCTGAAGAAGGTTCGGGCAGTGTTTCGCTGACGGTGCGGAGAAAGGACCGTGACAAAGTGCTGAATTTGTTCTTTGCTTGCTGATATGTTGCAGAAGTTGGATGGAGTAGTGCTGCATGTAGTCAGGTACAGTGACAAATCGAACATTGTACATATCTATACTTGTCAGCATGGAAGTATGTCGTTTGTGATACCTGCCACGCGTTCGCGCAAGTCGCTGGTAAACGGGGCGTTGTTTCGTCCGCTTTCCCTGGTTGAGGTGGAAGCCGATGTGCGTTCCCGTACTTCTTTACCTCCGGTGAAGGAAGCAAGATTGTCTTATCCGTTGGAGTCGGTGCCTTACGATCCGTATAAATTAAGTATCGCGATGTTTTTGGCTGAGTTCTTGTCGCATGCCTTACGCGAGGAAGGGAAGAACGAACCGCTGTTTGCTTATCTGGTGTCGTCTATTCGCTGGCTTGATGCCTGCCGGAGTGATTATGCTAATTTTCACCTGGTGTTTCTGATCAGGTTGTCCAGGTTCTTGGGTTTTTATCCTAATCTGGAAGATTATCGGGAGGGAAGCTGGTTTGATATGCTGAATGCGTGTTTTGTGGAGAACAAGCCTTTGCACGGCATCTGTCTGTCTCCTGAAGAGTCGTCGCACATCTGCCAGTTGGCACGCATGAATTATGAAACGATGTTTCTTTTCGGTATGAACCGTATGGAGCGGCAGCGTTGTCTGACTGTGATGATGGAATATTATCGTCTGCATCTTCCGGAATTCCCTGAACTGAAATCGCTTGATGTGCTGAAAGAACTTTTTGCTTGATGCGCGATAATGATAGAATAAAAAAACGGGACTCTCCTTTCATTTGAGAAAAGAGAATCCCGTTTTTTTGATGGGGATATAAATGAGATTATCCCAGCAATTCTTTTACTTTGGCAGAAATCGCTCTACCTTCAGCCAGACCAGCCAGTTCTTTAGAAGCTACTCCCATCACTTTACCCATGTCTTTTCCGCTGGTAGCGCCTACGCGGGCAATGATTTCTTTCAGTTTAGCTTCCAGTTCTTCCGGAGAAAGCTGTTTCGGAAGGTATGCTTCAATCACGCGTACCTGAGCCATTTCTTCTTCTGCCAGGTCAGCGCGGCCTTGTCCTTCGTATACAGAAGCCGAATCTTTTCCTTGTTTCACCAGTTTCTGCATGATTTTCAGGGCTGCATCATCGGTCAGGGTATCGTTGGCACCCGGAGCGGTCTTTGCTTCCAGAAAACATTTCTTTACGTTGCGCAAAGTCTCTAGTCTGACTTTGTCTTTGGCTTTCATTGCCTCTTTGATATCGTTGCTAATCTGTTCAAATAAATCCATATTCATTATAAAGTTTAAATGTTGTTTTCTTTGTGATGTTTAGAAAGTAATTGTCATGGAGCCGGTGTTGTTTGTAGCTTCCGGTTCCGGTGCAATCTTTTCTTCTGTAGTCGCTTTTGAACGGATATTCTCCAGTTCCATCTTGGTGCGCTTGTAGGTAGGAGTTGTTTCTACCATGCTGATGATGTCATCGTTGGCCAAGTCTTCCTGACTGAAGATGTAGATATTCGGACGTTTTTTGCGAATGCTGCTCTTCAGGATGCTCTTTCCGTAGTAGTCGCTTCGACGTTCGTCCTTCTTTTGCTCTTCTTCTTCCAGATCGTCTAGGCGTTTCTGCTCTTCAAGTGAACGCTGTTTGAGTACATTGTCCATGCCCGGAACGTCTTTGATACCGAATCCCGTAGCCAGAATGGTGAATTTCACTTTGTTTTCCAGTGTTTCATCAGTGTAAAGACCCCATTTGGTTTCTACGTCCTTGCCAAACTTGCTCATGAATTCATGGATTTCATCCATTTCACCCATCATCAGTTCGCTGTTCGGACTATAGGTAATTACGAACAACACTTTCTTGGAGTTGAAAATATCGTTGTTGTTCAGCAGCGGGGAATGAAGGGCATCGGTAATAGCCTGTGTGACTCTTCCTTCGCCTTCTCCGTATCCTGTACTCATGATTGCTACACCACCGTCCTTCAACACGGTTTTCACATCGTTGAAGTCCAGGTTGATGATACCTCTCAAGGTAATGATTTCTGCAATACTCTTTGCGGCGATAGACAGCGTGTCGTCTGCCTTTCCAAAGGCATTCATTACACTGATGTCGGAATATACATCGCGCAGGCGTTCGTTGTTGATAACCAGCAGGGCATCTACATGCTTGCTCATTTCTTCTACACCATCAAGAGCCTGGTCGATTTTCTTGTTGCCTTCGAACAGGAACGGAATGGTCACGATACCTACGGTCAGGATTTCCATGTCCTTAGCCGTTTTGGCAATGATAGGAGCTGCACCGGTTCCGGTTCCACCTCCCATACCAGCCGTGATGAATGCCATGCGGCATCCGTCGTTCAGCATATTCTTGATGTCTTCAATACTTTCTTCAGCAGCAGCACGTGCCTTGGCCGGACGGTTTCCGGCTCCCAGTCCTTCGCTACCCAGCTGTAGTTTCCGGAGTACGGGTGATTCTTCCAGCGCCTGGTTATCCGTGTTGCAGACCACAAATGTCACATCATGGATACCTTCTTTGTACATGTGATTGACGGCATTACCTCCTCCGCCACCCACACCAATTACTTTTATTATATGTGGAGAGTCTTTCGGAAAATCGAAAGGTACCATTGTTTCGTCTGACATAATCCTAATATGTTTATGTAAATGAATAATCAGTTATCTTTTAATATTTCATCAGAAAGGTTTGTAACTTTCTTGGCAAAGAGGTCAAACCAACTGTTCTCTTTTTTCTCCTTGTTGATTTTCTTCTCCAGTTCATCCAGTTCTTCTTCCTTTTCAGCGAGGTGCATGCGCCGTGCATTTTCTACTTCCTTCAATGCAGCTTTGTATTTTTTTCTTGCTGAGAAGTAGATGTGCTTCTTCTACGTATGCAGTATATTCTTCCAGTCGTTTACGGTTACGTTCTTCTTCCTGACGTTTTTTTCTCTTCATTGATTTTGCGGATGCGTTCAGCTTCTTCTTCCGCTTTTCTTCTGGCTTCTTCCGCCTGAATACGTTCGGCTTCTTTGCGTTTGGCTTCTTCTTCCTTTTCCTTCAAATCTTCAATGAAGTCGAGCTGGTGACCTTTTCGAGGGTCTACTTTGAGACAGTTTTCTTTACCTTCGGCCAATAATCCGATTAGTGTGTTCTGTGTACCGTCTTTGGGAATTTCGATGGCACCGTTCAGTGTAATGTTTCCTCCTTTGGCAATACGGATTTTTTCAATCTTGGTAATCTGTTTGAATGCTTCGTCCATGTTAGGCATGTTCGAAGCCCCACCGGTAAGAATCAGTCCGGCCAGCAATTTATCGCCGTATTCAGATACCATGATTTGATTCCATACGTTCGAGATGATTTCATTTACACGAGCTTCCACGATGTATTCCAATTTGTGGGCTGCAATGCTACATTTCCCTTCGATGCTGTATTCCTGTTCATCTACGGTTTCGTCATTTTCTGCTGGAGGTGTCAGGGCACATCCGTAGCGGAGTTTCAGCTGTTCCGCATCTTCTTCTTCGATTTGCAGACTGCAAATATCTTTGGTGATGTTGTTGCTTCCCAATGGAATGACTGCCAGATGGCGCAGGATGTTGTTCTTATATACTGCCACAGTCGTTGTGTCTGCACCTAAATCCACGAGTGCACAGCCGGAGCGTTTTTCACTGTCGGTCAGTACCACGCTGGCGGTAACAACCGGCGAAAGGAAATAGTCTGCTATTTCGTATTTAGTCTGGTTGAAACACTTGGTAATTCTGTCTTTGAGCGTATGATGTGCGATAATATTCAAATAACGCCCCTCAATGCGGTCGGCTGAAATACCAACCGGTTCAGTCAGCAGATTGTTTCCTACTTTGTATTCTTGTGGTTCTACATCCAGAATCTCCTGATCGATCAGTGAGATTTCCCGGTTGCTTTCCATAAGTGATTCAATCAGTGCTTGTGATATTTTGGTATCTTCCCCTAATTGCTTGGTCACGTTGTTACGTGTGCTTCGTATAGACTGTCCGCCTATTCCCACATAGACTTTCTTGATGGAAGCCTGCAAATCTTCTTCCAGCTTCTGGATAACAGAAACCAGCACTTGGGTGGTTTTATCCAGATTGAAGATTGCCCCCTTTTTGATACAATCTGACGAAGGAGTATTGGCATAGGCAAGAATCTGGATACTTCCATCAGCATTCTTTTTGCCGGCAATTCCTGTGATGTGAGTCGAACCCAGTTCGATAGCTGCTATAAAATCTGTTACTGCCATATCTTAGTCTTCTTTTTTTGTTCCGATAATTTGATTGTTAAACTCAATACTGATTCGCTCATATTTGTTCCAGCCGATGCGGTTGAGCACTTTGCTGTAAAACGTTTGTAATTTACTGAATTTTTCTTCAAAATCAGTGGCTTTCCCTAAAAAAAGAATATGGTCGCCGTACTCGGGAACAATTTCCAGTTCTTTTTCGGGGTTACGTTGATCTGTTCCACTTGGGCTTTCCAAAACGGATTGCGCTGGAGGTACAAGCCTAATTCGTATAATTCCTGTTGAGCAAACTTTCGGTCAATAAAACCCGTGGCAACGGCTACATGAATTGGCTTTCCTGTGGCATTCATGATTTTCCCGGAATGGTCAATGTAGTAATTGTCCCCATTGCTGCTCATGATTCGTAAGAGAGGGATACGCTGGTAGATTTCAATTCCTACTTTCCCTCCCGAAGTGAGATAGCATTCAGCTCTGCTGATGAAAGGATGCTGTGACAGCACTTCCTCTAGCTGGCGGACATTGATTGTACCAATACGCTTTTTCTCCGGGTATAGATTCTTCTGCTTTAGTAGTTTGGTTACTTCTGCTTCAGTGATAAAACCGTAGTCAACGCTGTCTTTAACAACCAATTCCATACCCTTGCAGACCTGATTTTCGGGCTTGCGATTGAATATAGTAACGGCCACTATGAGGTAAATAGAGACCGCTACCAGAATGCAGAGTATGAGAATTCGTTTAATCATCTATCTTTTAGTAATTCATAAATTTGTGGAACGTAATTGTCTATGTCTCCAGCTCCAAGCGTGATGAGTACGTCCAGCTTTTTATTTTTCAGTACTTCCATAATCTGCTCTTTGGAACACATGCTTTTTTCTATGCCGGGGCGTAAGTTATCATAGATAAGCTGACTGCTTACTCCTGGTATCGGAGCCTCCCGGGCTGGATAAATATCCAACAGAATCACTTCGTCTAAGAGTGACAGGCTATGGGCAAAATCCTGATAGAAATCGCGGGTACGTGTGTAAAGATGAGGCTGGAATACGGCCGTGATTTTCCGGTTAGGATATAATTTGCGGATAGAGCTTACACTCTGTCGGATTTCTTCCGGATGATGTGCATAATCACTCAGAAAGACGATGTGTGAATTCTTTATCTTGAAATCAAAACGACGGTCCACCCCTCTGAACTGTGGCATTGCGGCCTTTATTTCTTCTGTGGTGGCACCTCCGATTTGTGCTAAAGCCATAGCGGCAATACCGTTTTCAATATTGACAAAGACTGGTACTCCTAGCTGTACGTTGGTGATGTTGCCTAAAGGAGATATGTAGTCGAAATAAATTTCACCGTCGTCAATACGGATATTTTCGGCATGGAAGTCTCCTTTTTCGGTAGAGTAGGTGTATACGGTAACTCCCGGCTGTACATCGGGTTTCAGTTCCAGTCCTTCCTTGATAATCAGGTATCCGTCCGGACGGATAAGTGAGGTGTACTTACGGAAACTTTCCAGGTAAGCTTCGTGCGTACCGTAAATGTCCAGATGGTCTGAATCGGTGGCGGTAATAACCGTAGCATACGGAGTCAGCCAATGGAATGAACGGTCGAATTCGTCTGCTTCGATAACTACATAGTCACTTTTATCTGATAATAACAGGTTGGTCTGGTAGTTCTTGGAAATACCTCCTAAAAATGCATTGCATCCCACGTGTGAATGGTCCATCAGGAAAGCTGCCATGGTAGAGGTGGTTGTTTTTCCATGGGTCCCGGCTACGCACATTCCTTTCTCAGTCTGAGTCAGCATTCCCAATACCTGGGCACGTTTGTGAATCTCAAACTGATGTTCCTGGAAATAAACCAATTCTTTGTGGTTGGCAGGGATAGCAGGCGTATAGACCACCAGCGTGGTTTCCGGATGAAGAAATGCTTCCGGGATGAGAGATACATTTTCTTCATAATGAATGTCTGCTCCTTCTGCAATCAGTTTCTCTGTCAGCTCGCTTGGAGTGCGGTCATAACCGCCTACTTTTTTCCCTTTTGACAGGAAATAACGTACCAGAGCACTCATGCCTATGCCTCCGGCTCCAATGAAATAGACTGCCTGTATGGTATTAATGTTCATGACTTTCTTTATATTTTAGTGCTAGCTTGCAGACTTCCTTTGCGATGATGTTGGCAGAGTCCTTGATAGCCAGTTTGGTAATGTTGTTACTTAATTCTTTCAATAAATCGGGTTTATGAACCGTTTCAATAGCGGTATCCAGCAATTTTTGAGTTGCTTCGCTGTCTTTAATGTAAAGCGCCGCATTTTTGTTGACAAGTGCCAGTGCATTTTTTGTCTGGTGGTCTTCTGCTACATTGGGAGAAGGTACCAGGATGACTGGTTTGCCTAACAGACAGAACTCTGAGATAGAACCTGCACCTGCACGACTGATTACCACATCTGCAGCACTATAAGCTGCAGCCATATCGGATATGAAGTCGGTTACGTGCAACATTGGAAGTTCCCCGTAAGCCTTTACAGCTTGTTTGGCTTCATTGATATAGATTTTCCCGGTCTGCCAGATAAACTGCACTCCCGATTCTTTGATTTTGTCGAATCCCTGCATCATGCAGTTGTTGATTGTGCGTGCTCCCAGGCTGCCTCCGATGATTAGAATGGTTTTCTTCTCCGGGTCTAATCCGAACGAGCGGATGGCTTCTTCACGTGATATGTTTTTGCTTAACAACCCTTGTCTGACTGGGTTTCCTGTCAGAATGATTTTGTCTTTATCAAAGAACCGTTCCATTCCTTCGTATGCCACGCAAATCTTTTCAGCTTTTTGAGCCAATAATTTATTGGTGACTCCGGCATAAGAATTTTGTTCCTGTATCAGCGTGGGAATACCCATCATGCCTGCCATTTTCAGGGTAGGACCACTGGCATAGCTCCTACACCTACAGCTGCATGAGGCTTGAAGTCCTTTATGATTTTACGGGCCATCAGTTGACTTCTGAACAACTTGATAAGTACACTGATGTTTTTCAATAAATGCTTTCTGTCAAATCCAGCGACTGGCAATCCGATAATCTTGTAACCTGCGGCAGGAACGCGTTGCATTTCCATTCGTCCTTCTGCCCCGATAAACAAAATCTCAGTGTCCGGATATAATTCCTTTATGGCGTTGGCTATGGAAACAGCGGGAAAGATATGTCCTCCCGTGCCACCTCCACTTACTATGATGCGTAATTTTTCTTCCATATTCTTATGTGATTTACCTGCAAAGGTAAGAATAAACTTTTAAACGGATTTCTCCTGTGGTATGATATTATTTTCTGGAGCAATCTCCTGAGATTGTTCTGTCTGTTGTGCGAGCAATTCTTTTGCCTGCTGACGTTTTTAAGTCATTTACGTATCGGCTGATACTCAGAATCATTCCAATGTAAACACAGTTGACGAGGGTTGATGTACCTCCTTTACTGATAAGTGGTAAAGGCTGTCCAGTGACTGGCATGATTCCTACAGCTACCAGCATATTAAACGTGGCCTGCAACACAAGCAGAATCCCAATGCCTGTAACCAGAAATATGTAATATGACTTGTCACAGTTTCTGGCTATTTTGGCAATTCTCATCAGAAGCAGGATGTAAAGAATGGCTACGAAAGCTCCTCCTACAAGTCCCAACTCTTCGATGATGATGGCATAGATAAAGTCGGAAAAAGCTTGTGACAGGAAATCTCGTTGTACACTGTTTCCCGGGCCTTTTCCTAAAATGTGGCTACTTGCTATGGCAATATTGGCATGGGCTATCTGTGCATCATTGTCGATGTCGAATTTGGCTGCCGGTATTTCACTCTCGTCAAAATGATTGTTCAAGCGGCTTTGCCAGGTTACCATACGATGAAGCCCGATTTTATCCCAGGCTTCTCCCGGAATATATTTGATGGTTCCTACACCAATGATGATGCAGGCAAAACCGATACCTGCAAGTAATCCGAGTTGCTTGAAGGGGACTCTGCCTACAAACATGAGCAGGAAAACACTTCCCGCCAACAAGACTGCCGTGGAAAGGTTTTCAGTCACAATGAGTCCACAAGTAGCAGCCGTAATGCCGCATATATACTTGAAAGCCTTTTTGTTGGCTCCATTTTCTTCCTGCATGCGCGAAAGAATGAATGCGACGGTAATGATGGTTGCCATTTTGGCGACTTCTGAGGGCTGGAACTGAATGAAACCTAAATCAATCCATCGTTTGGCTCCATTGGTAAGGGCACCAATCACGAATACGGCTATCAGTAATGCCCATGATATAGGTAGTAAAGCGATAAAAGTCTTAAACCAGCGACAGGGAATATTATGCACAATCCATACAGCGATGGTACCCACCATCAGCAAGGTCAGATGGTTGGTAATCGGTCCCCAGTGGTCTCCACTTTTATAGGTAAGCGTACTGGATGCACTGAATACCTCTATAATGGATATCAGGCAGAGGAACAGATAAATAATCCAGATGGCTTTATCCCCTTTAAAAAAGTTTTTTAGCAAATCCATGTGCTATGATTCTAACTTTTTAATGATGCTTATAGGTTTCTTACACACTCTTTAAACTGGTCGCCTCGGTCCTCATAACTTTTAAACAGGTCAAAGCTTGCGCAGCACGGACTCAGCAACACGGTTTCTCCTTTTTTTGCCATGTTGTAGGCTGCGTTTACGGCATCAGGCATGCTTTGTACGTCTACAATCGGAAGACCAAAGTTGCCGAAAAAGTCGTGCAGCTTTTCGTTATGGAGTCCCAGGAATATCAGTCCGCTACATTTCTCTTTTACAAGGTCGGCAATCTCATTGTAGTCATTTCCTTTGTCTTTTCCTCCCAAAATCAAAACTGTTTTGGTTTTCATGCTTTGAAGTGCATACCAGCAAGAGTTGACGTTCGTAGCTTTTGAGTCGTTGATATAATCCACTCCTTTTACGCGTGCTACCTTTTCCAGTCTGTGCTCTACGCCTTTGAAGTCATTCAGCGCTTCGCGGATGCATTCTTTGCGAATACCTGCAATATTAGCAGAGATACCGGCAGCCATGGAATTGAAGAGGTTGTGAGTTCCAGTCAGAGCTAATTCTTCCTGTTCCATGTTGAATGCGATAGGACGGGTGAAGTACACCTTGTTTTCTTCAGTAAAGGCGGCTACTCCCTCTTCGTTCTTTTCAGCGAATGGGAAGTATTGTCCGTGAATACCATATTTATGAAGTTCCTTCTGTATGATGGGGTCGTCGTTCCAGAAAATGAAGGCATCATCATCCGTTTGGTTTTGGATAATACGGAATTTGGCATCCACGTAATTCTGCATTTCAAATCCGTAACGGTCCAGATGGTCTGGAGTAATGTTCATCAGTACGGCGATATTGGCATGGAACTTATACATGTTGTCGAGCTGGAAGCTGCTGAGTTCGATGACATAGTAGTCATAATTACATTCAGCCACCTGATAAGCCAGACTTTGCCCGATATTTCCTGCCAGTCCTACATTCAGGCCTGCTTTCTTGAAGATGTGATAAATCAGTGAGGTCGTAGTCGTTTTTACCATGCTGCCTGTGATACAAATCATTTTTGCATTTGTATATCGGCCTGCAAATTCAATCTCCGAAATGATGGGAGTACCTTGATTTTTTAATTTCAGAATGATAGGAGCATCATTGGGAATTCCCGGGCTTTTAATCACTTCATCCGCATTCAGAATCAACTCTTCTGTGTGTTTACCTTCTTCCCATTGAATACCTCTTTCGTTCAACATTGCTTTGTACTTGTCCTTGATGAGGGACATGTCTGATACAAATGTGTCAAATCCTTTTTTCTGTGCCAGGACAGCGGCACCAGCTCCGCTTTCTCCTGCTCCTAAGATGACAATTCTTGCCATTGCTTTATCTGATTTTAAGTGTGATTATCGTAATTGCTGCTAATACAATGGTTACAATCCAGAAGCGGACTGTAATCTTGGACTCATGGAATACGCTGTGAGGGCGTGTGATCAAATAAGTACAGTTCGGGTCGAGCTGTGCCAGGGTCGTACGGAAATGGTCGTGAATCGGTGAACGCTTGAATATGCGCTGTTTGACTCCTTTTTTCTTACCGCGCTGGAAATACTTTACCTGAAGAATAACCGACAGGTTCTCGATCAGAAATACTCCACATAAAATAGGAATTAATAGCTCCTTGTGTATGATGATGGCAAATACGGCGATAAGTCCTCCAATAGTAAGACTTCCCGTATCGCCCATGAATACTTGTGCAGGGAAGGCATTATACCATAAGAAACCGACCAGTGCTCCAATGAAGGCACAGATAAAGATTACCAGTTCCTCACTTCCTGGAATATACATGATATTCAGGTATTCTGCATATTCTATGTGGCTGGATACATAGGCCAGTATCCCTAAGGTAACCCCGATAATGGCCGAGTTCCCGGCTGCCATGCCATCCATACCATCGTTCAGGTTGGCTCCGTTGGAAACGGCTGTGACCACAAAATGGTGATGAATACAAAGACAATCCATCCGGCATCCTGTGCATGCTCTCCTAAAAATCCTACAAAGTCAGCATAATCCAAGTTGTTGTTCTTGAAGAAGGGGATTGTTGTCTTGGTTGATTTCTCATCCACAGGTTTATGGACCACGTCAACCACACGACCGTCTTGTTGGATTTCAATGTTTTCTCGTATTACTACATCCGGACTCAGGTACAGAGCCAGGCCGACAATCAATCCGAGACCTACCTGGCCGATGATTTTAAATTTGCCATGAAGTCCTTCCTTGTCTTTCCGAAAAACCTTGATATAGTCATCCAAAAATCCTAAAGTTCCGAGCCATAGGGTGGTAACCAGCATCAATATCATGTAGATGTTATGCAATTTACCTAATAACAGGCAAGGAATCAGAATTGCTACGATGATAATGATACCTCCCATTGTCGGGACACCAACCTTATTGACGTTAAAAGGGTCAATAGACGCATCACGCTGCGTCTCTGTAATCTGCTTCTTTTTGAGCAGGTTAATGAAATATTCTCCAAAGATGGCAGAAATCAACAAGGAGAGTATGACAGCCATTAATGAACGGAACGATACGTATCCGAACATTCGTGCTCCCGGAAAATTGAATTGCTCTAAATATTGAAATAAATAATATAACATTGTCTTGTCTCTGTTTTTTAAAGTTCTCCTTTGAATATTTCGTCCAATACCTCTTTGTCATCAAAATGTGATTTGACACCCTTTACATCCTGATAAGTTTCGTGTCCTTTTCCGGCAATCAGGATGACATCTTGCGGTTGGGCTAACATACATGCGGTACGAATAGCTTCTTTGCGGTCGACAATGCTGATAACTTTTTTCATGTCGTCCTTGCTAAGTCCCGCTAACATGTCATTGATGATGTCTTGCGGCTCCTCGAAGCGTGGATTATCAGAAGTGATAATTACTTTGTCACTTCTTTGAGCAGATTCTTTTGCCATTAAAGGACGTTTCCCTTTGTCACGATTTCCTCCGGCACCTACCACTGTAATGACTTGTCCTCTTCCTCTTAACACTTCATGAATGGCTTCCAATACGTTGACTAATGCATCAGGTGTATGTGCATAGTCAACGATGGCTGTATAGCCTTTGGGAGAACGTTTGGCATCGAAGCGTCCGGAAACAGGGCGAAGCATACTCAGTTTTACCAATATATCTTCCGGGCGTTTCCCTAACAGGCAAGCTGCTCCATATACAGCCAGCAGGTTGGATGCATTGAAGCGTCCGATAAATTGTACGTTTACTTCGCGGTTATTAATGTCAAGCAACATTCCGTCAAAACTGTCTTCCAGTACTTTGCCTTTGAAGTCACAAAGAGAATGTAATGAATAGGCAGCCACTTTGGCTTTGGTGTTTTGCGTCATGACCGTACCGTTCTTGTCATCCAGGTTAGTCAGTGCAAAAGCTTGTTTCGGAAGATTGTCAAAGAATGCTTTCTTTGCTTTCAGATAATTTTCAAATGTCTTGTGGTAATCCAGGTGATCACGGGTAATGTTCGTGAAAATGCCACCGGCAAAAGTCAGACCACTGATACGTTTCTGTACAACAGAATGTGAACTGACTTCCATGAATACATATTTGCATCCTTCATCAGCCATACGTCCCAGCAACTGATTCAGTGTAATCGGGTCTGGAGTAGTATGGTCAGTAGGGATAGCTTCTCCGTCAATGTAATTGCACACTGTGGAGATTAATCCGGCCTTATATCCAAACAAGCGGAACATATTATATAATAAGGTGGCAATGGTCGTTTTTCCGTTAGTACCAGTTACTCCTACTAATTCCAGTTTGGAAGTCGGATCTCCATAGAATGTAGTAGCAAGTTTGCCAGCAGCTTCTTCTGTGTCTGACAATTGTACATAAGTCACATTGGATTCAATTTGTACAGGCAACTGTTCACAGACAATTACTGTTGCTCCATTCTCAATGGCTTTGGAAATATAGTTATGTCCGTCAGCTTGCGTTCCTTTTACGGCTACAAACATGAATCCGTTTTTCACCATGCGAGAATCCATGTGAATACCATTTATCTCCAGGTTGGTATCTCCTATGATTTGCTGTGCGTTGACAGCTTTTAGCATATTCTCAAGTTTCATTGCTTTCTAGTTTAATGTTAATGTTATTGTTTGTCCTTTATGTAAATAAGAGCCTGCATTCAGGCTTTGTCTGATTACCTTTCCTGTACCAGATAAGCGTACACGGAGTCCTTTGCTTTCCAATAAATAGACTGCGTCTTTTGCTCCCATACCTCTTACGCTAGGTACTAAATTCTTTTCTGTATTTGTTCGCTTCAGTTCAGCATAAGTCGTTGTGCAGTTCGCTTTGCCCCAGATAGGAGTGCTGCTTTTCGGTATGCTTGAACTGTTACTTTGAATATTCAGATTCTGTAATACATAAGATGCTTCGCGTAAGTCACCATTCTTTACTTCAGGAATAATAATTGAAGTAGAGTCTTTTGCTGAGGCTAAATCCTGATACAGATGCTTGGCATAAATACGTTCAGCAATCCGGCTGAATACGCTACCGGCTTGCAAACCTCCTGATGCAGGACCATGCGGTATCTGAATGGATACCATACAACTGTATTTAGGCGCTTCAGATGGGAAATAGCCGCAGAAGCTGACTAAGTAACTTACTCCTCCAGCTTTGTATCCAGCCTTTCCTTGAGAAACCTGGGCGGTACCTGTTTTCCCGGATACACTAAACTGCTTACTTCCGGCAGGCTTGGCCAGTCCTTGAGAAACCACCTTTCGTAGAATCCCTTGAATCATGGTCAGAGTAGTGTCCGAACAGATTTTAGGATTTACAATCTCTGTCGGGAATTCTTGTATGATTTCTCCATCTTTTGCGATAGCCTTTACAAACTTAGGCTTGACCATGACTCCGTTATTGGCTATGGCATTGTAAAAATTCAGCATATAGATAGGAGGAATCATCGTTTCGTATCCGATACTCATCCAAGGCAAAGAGGTCTTGGCGAAGTATCGTTCTTTAGGCCCCAATATACGAGGACTTGCTTCTCCTACGAAACCTAAATTTAAAGGTTTGTCAATGCTCATGCGTTTCAGCCCATCTATAAATTTCTGTGGATTGTCTCCGTAAAATTTGTCAATGATGCTTGACACGCCGACATTGGATGACACTTCCATGATTCTGGTTACATCTATTTTTCCATATCCGCCTTTATACCAGTTCCAGTCCTTCATGTTGCTTCCGTGCATATTGACCACACCATTGCCCGTGTCTACCATGTAGTCAGGGGTGATAAATTTATCTTCCAGTGCGACCATGATTGAAGCCGTCTTGAAGGTAGAACCCGGTTCCATCAAGTTACTTACGGCGATATTTCGCATTTCATAATAGTTCCCGTCACCTGCTCGGGTCATGTTTACGTTAGCTTTTACTTCTCCAGTTGCTACATCCATGACAATGGCTACACCAAATACCGCTTCAAGATTCTTTAGCTGGTCTACAAGAGCCTTTTCGGCAATATCCTGCATGTCGACGTCAATTGTGGTAATTATATCACAACCGTCTACGGCTGGTTTGTCGACGATGTTCAGATATTTGTTCATGACTTTCTGACGGTGAGTAATACCATCCTGTCCTTTCAAGATAGAATCGTACGTTAACTCTATTCCGTTCTTTGCTCCCAATGCAACATCTGGATACATATCGCCTAACGTACGTGCAGCTAGTGAACCGAATGGCTTTTTGCGCTGGTTGAAAGCCAGTTCATGAAATCCTCCTTTAAATTTACTTAAGTTGAATACGGGTAATTTTTTGGCTTCTTTGTATTCAATGTAAGAAATACGGCGTGGATAGAGAAGGTAGTTCCGGCTTTTTTGCCGTCTGCCTTTCAAAATGTGCTGGCGGAATTCCTTTGCACTTTTATCAGGAAAGATTTGATGAAGCCCTTCGCATATTTCAGTCAGGTGATTCATCAGCATAGTGTCTTTCTTTTCCCCTCCAGCTTTGAAGTCCATGTAAATCTTATATTCCGGCAGACTGCTGGCCATCAGTTTCCCATCTGCAGAGATGATATTACCTCTGGTGGGATGGACAATCACATTCTCTTTGATGAAACGGTCGGCCACATCCTTCCAGTATTGTCGCTCAGCAAACATGATAATTGCTGCTTTTGCAATAATTGCAATAGCCAGCAATGCCATGATGAACATAATGAGCGTATATCGTAATATGATATTTTTTTGTCCTGGTACCATTTTAATCCTTGTTTTTTATTAGATAGGGTGGTGTGGAAGCTGTTTCCAGTGGAGTCCCTTCTGCAGAAATATACTCTTCAATGCGCGACTGGCGGCTTTTCTCTGTCAGTTCAGAGGAAATAGTCAGTGCGTCATATTTGGTATCGATTAATTCCTTTTTCAAGCGGTCTATTTCAATCATTTCCTGCTGACTGGAATAGCGGTTGTCTATGTACAGGATGACAAGAATCATAATCAGTATGATTAAGTTAGCCTGTTTTCTCATCAGGTGTACCAGTACTTCCCCTCCTAATATGCTTCTCCAGGTAATATGTGGAGAATCTTGTGGTGTCATTTCTTGGTGTTCCATGTGTTACTTCTTTTCTGCGATTCTCAGTTTGGCGCTGCGTGAACGTGGGTTACGCTGTATTTCGTCCTCGCTGGGGATAATAACCTTGTTGTTGATTAACTTGAATGGAGTTTCTACGTTCCCGAAAAAGTCCTGTTTAGCCTTTCCTTCAATGTTGCCCGTTTTCATGATGTTTTTCACCATGCGGTCTTCCAGTGAATGATAGGTAATGACTACCAGTCTTCCTCCGGGCTTGAGAGCTTCCGTTGCGGCATAAAGCATTTCTTTCAGCGCTTCCATTTCTTGGTTTACTTCTATTCGAAGTGCTTGGAAAACTTTTGCCAATTCTTTCTTTTCTCTTTCTCTTCCGTAAAGTGGTTTTACAATCTCAATGAATTCCCCTATGGTCTCTACTGGCTTTTGTGCTCTGGCTTTTACAAGCGTGGCAGCCAGTTTACGACTGTTTTTCAACTCTCCGTAAAGATAAAACAAGTCAGCTAGCTTTTCTTCCTCATACGTATTGACAATATCGGCGGCAGTAATGCCCGCACGTTTGTTCATTCGCATGTCCAGTTTACCGTCAAAGCGGAACGAAAAACCGCGTTCAGAGTCATCAAAATGGTGAGATGAAACACCTAAATCGGCTAAGATGGCGTCTACTCCTTCTACTCCGTAATAGCGAAGGAAATTGTGCAGGTAGCGAAAATTACTTCTGACAAAAGTAAAACGTTTGTCGTTGATAATATTTCTTTCCGCATCGGCATCCTGATCAAAGCTGAACAGCCGGCTCTTACTGTCCATGTTCCGTAATATTTCTCTGGAATGTCCTCCTCCTCCGAATGTGACGTCCACGTAAGTGCCTCCAGGCTGAAGATGCATGCCTTCAATACTCTCGTGTAATAGTACCGGTATATGATATGTAGACTCTGTTTTCTCCATGCGATTTTCTTGTAAATTCACCTTATTATATATTCAAGCGGTAAAATTAGAAATTTCCATAGAATCACGCATCATGTTTTCTATAGAAAATTTGAATAAGTTATCAACAGGTTACTCTTTCTGTGCAAAACAAGGAAGAAACGTCAAAGATTTGTCTTAATGAAATTAGTTCTGCAATTTTTTTTGTCTGTATAAGTGTATTTTTTGTCATAAAATGAGTGTCTTTTCAAAAGATGAGTTACTTTTGCAAAGTAAACTTTTGTAGAATGGGTGAAAATTCAATATTTTTAATTGACATTGACAAAGTATTGAGAGACAAAGCAGGGAAAAAGGCTGACCGCATACCACGTTTTTTAGTGTCATACTTAAAGCATATTGTGCATCAGGACGAAATTAATGTGTTCCTGAAAAGTGTTGCCGACAAGACCGGTGTGGATTTTCTGGAGGCTTGCATGGAATTCCTTGACATTAAGCTGGAAGTGAAAGGGATAGAGAATCTTCCTTCCGATGGCTTATGCACGTTTGTGTCTAATCATCCTTTAGGAGGACAGGATGGTATCGCCTTAGGCTATATATTGGGCAAGCATTATAATGGTCGCATAAAATACCTTGTAAATGATTTGCTGATGAATCTCCATGGGTTAGCTCCCTTGTGCATTCCTATTAATAAGACTGGATCCCAGTCGCGCGATTTCCCCAAGATGGTAGAGGCTGGATTCCGCTCTGATTCTCATATTATTATGTTCCCGGCTGGCATCTGTTCCAGAAGACAAAAAGGAGTGATAAAAGATTTAGCCTGGAAGAAAACCTTTATCTCTAAAAGTGTGGAAACACAACGGAATGTCATCCCGGTGCATTTCGAAGGAAGAAATTCTGATTTTTTCTACAACTTAGCCAATCTGTGTAAATTTTTAGGGATTAAGTTTAATATAGCCATGCTTTATCTGGCTGATGAAATGTTTAAAAACCGTCATAAGACCTTTAAGGTAACAATTGGCAAACCGATTCCATGGCAGACGTTTGACAAATCACGTTCGGCAACGGAATGGGCGGACTATGTAAGAGAGTTAGTTTATAAACTGTGAAAAGAAAATACGATTTAATCATTGGATTATGGAAGATATAATTGCTCCGATTGACAAGGAAGTTCTAAAATCGGAACTGACGGAAGACAAGCGCTTAAGATTTACAAACAAGAGCAACAACGAGATTTACATTGTTACATGGAAGAATGCGCCTAATGTGTTGAAGGAAATTGGGCGTTTGCGTGAAATTGCATTCCGTGCTGCTGGAGGGGGAACTGGTAAATCAATGGACCTTGATGAATATGACTTGATGGAAAATCCTTATCAACAATTGATTGTATGGGATCCTGAAGCCGAAGAAATCCTGGGTGGTTACCGTTATCTGTTAGGAGATGAAGTGGAATTTGATGCCGAGGGCAAGCCTTTGCTGGCAACAGCTCACATGTTCAATTTCTCCGAGAAATTCCTGAAAGACTATTTGCCTACCACGATAGAATTAGGACGCTCTTTCGTGACGCTTGAATACCAGTCTACTCGAGCAGGTTCAAAAGGACTGTTTGCCTTGGATAATTTGTGGGACGGTCTGGGAGCGTTGACGGTCGTCATGCCGCAGGTAAAATATTTCTTTGGAAAGATGACCATGTATCCCAGCTATAACCGCTTCGGACGTGATATGATTCTTTATTTCCTGAAGAAACATTTCAATGATAAAGATAAGTTGATTACCCCGATGCAGCCTTTGCTGATTGAAACCGATGAAAAGGTGCTTGAGAAGCTGTTCTGCTACGATACCTTTAAGGAAGATTATAAGGTGTTGAATACAGAGGTGCGCAAGTTGGGATATAACATTCCTCCTTTGGTGAATGCCTATATGAGCTTGTCGCCGACCATGCGTATGTTCGGTACGGCGATTAATGATGGCTTTGGTGATGTGGAAGAAACCGGCATTTTGATTGCTGTGGATGAGATTCTTGAAGAAAAGCGTGTGCGTCACATCGAATCCTATCTGCGTGAACATCCGGAGGCTCTGCAGATAACTTCTGGAGCCAATCCGGTGGTAAATAAAACGCGGAAATAATAATATTCTTTATAGAGCAGGCAGGCTGTTCCCGTTTATTTTTCGGTATAGGTCAAGTGCATAGACATCTGTCATACCGGAAATATAATCGAGTACAGCCTGAATTTTTTCATATAAGGTAGGAGCCTGGATATGATATTGGCTGGACACTCGGTTGATTAACAGCTGGGAATATGCCTTTTCCGGGTATCTTACGGCTTCAATCATTAAGTCGACCAGCGTGGTGATTACCTGATAACCGGCCAGTTCAATGTCGACTACATCTTTCGAGCAATAAATCTTTTCAAAAGCCGTATGTGAGCAATTCTCATAAGCCTCTCTGACTCTTGAACTGAGCTTCTGAATCAGCGTTCCTTGAAATTCACCTTTTAGAATTTCCTCTTCGTGCAGAATAAAGGTGCGTACACATTCACTGATTAATACTCCGATGGCCGATGAACGCAGGTAGGCTATTTGTTCGTTGGTGTCGTCCACCATTTTGCATATCGATTGGATATGGTCTAGCTTCTCGGGTGCAAAGAAACGTAAATACAATTCTTTGGTCTCCTGTGTAGTCAGTATTTTCAGTTTATGCGCATCTTCTATGTCCATCATCTGGTAGCAGATGTCATCTGCTGCTTCTACAAGATACACCAGCGGATGGCGGCAATACTTCAATGGCTCTCCTTCCTTGCTAATCTTTTTAAGTCCAAGTTCATGAGCTATCTTCTGAAAAGCTTCTTCTTCGCTGGTGAAAATCCGAATTTTTTGTTTGCTTCCGGCCAGTTGCGAGGAAAAAGGATATTTCACGATGGCAGCCAGCGTGGCATACGTCAGTACAAAACCACCGGGACGTCGTCCCTGAAACTGGTGGGTGAGCAAGCGGAATGCGTTGGCATTTCCTTCGAAGTGAGTGAAGTCATCCCATTCCTTTGCTGAAAGATACGCTTGTAAGGTCCGTCCTTTTCCTTCGGAAAAATACGTGCCGATGGCCTTTTCTCCCGAATGACCGAAAGGAGGATTTCCCAAGTCATGTGCCAGACAGGCGGCCGATACAATGGAGCCTATTTCTGAAATATGCGTATCATGCAGTTCCGGATGAAGCTTTAATAGCTCGGATGCGATTTTATTGCCGAGCGAACGCCCTACGCATGAAACTTCCAGGCTGTGTGTCAGTCGGTTGTGTACGAAGATACTTCCCGGCAAGGGAAAGACTTGTGTCTTGTTTTGCAAACGCCGGAAAGGAGCTGAGAATATCAGGCGGTCATAATCACGTTGGAACTCTGTACGGTCCTCTTTTCGGGCTTCATGAAGATTCTCCAGACCGAATCTTTTATTTGATAGCAATTGTTTCCAGTTCATAATGTAACTCCTTTGTGATGTGGTACTTAAATTTAAAGAAGCTCTAAAAGTTAAGTGCAAAAATATAAAAAAATGGTAAACGTAACTATTAATTCTGTGGATTGTGTAACTTCGCAACTTCATAAAAAGCATAAAATAGATGAAAATACAGATTATAAATACTTCCCGGCATCCGTTGCCGCAATATGCTACTCCACAGTCGGCTGGAGTAGATCTTCGTGCGAACCTGAATGAACCGATTGTGTTGAAGCCTTTGCAGCGTTGTCTGGTACCCACCGGATTGTTTTTGGCGTTGCCACAGGGGTATGAGGCTCAGGTGCGTCCGCGTAGTGGACTGGCTATCAAAAAAGGTATTACCGTATTGAATTCTCCGGGAACCATTGATGCCGATTATCGGGGAGAAATCAACGTGATATTAGTCAACTTGTCAGCTGAAGAGTTTGTGATTGAAGACGGTGAACGTATTGCGCAGATGGTGATAGCCCGTCATGAACAGGCTGAATGGGAAGAAGTGGAAGTGTTGGACGAAACGGAGCGTGGGGCAGGAGGATTTGGTCACACCGGAACCGTATAAACCTGAATGTATGAAAAAACTATTAGGAATCATCGGGATGGTTTTCCTGCTGTTTGCCTGTGGTACCACCGGAAAGCAGCATTCGGCAAAGCAAAACTTGGCAAATGAGGAAAGGGATACCTTGTCATACGAACAGCGCAGGAAGTATAACTACTTTTTTCTGGAGGCAGTTCGCCTGAAGCAGAAGGGAGAGTATGATGCCGCGTTTGAACTTTATAAGCACTGTCTGGATATTTATCCGGGTTCCGCTCCGGCCTTGTATGAGATTTCCCAGTTCTATATGGTTTTAGGGCAGGAACAGAAAGGTGAAGAAGCGCTGAAGAAAGCAGTACGTTCGGATGAATCAAATTTCTGGTATAAACAGACTTTGGCGGCTTATTACCAGCGGAAGCGTGATTGGGTAAAAGCCATTGCCGTGTATGACGACATGGCACATCAGTTCCCGTCCCGACTGGAACCGCTGATGGCATTGGTCGATTTGTATAATCAGACAAAGAGCTATGCACAGGTAGTTTCTGTGTTGAACCGTCTGGAAGAACTGGATGGAAAGTCTGAGCAAATCAGTATGGAGAAGTTCAGAATGTACCTGCTGATGGATAATCAGGAACAGGCGTTTAATGAAATTGAAAGTCTGTCGAAAGAGTATCCGTATGATTTACGCTATCAAACGATTTTAGGCGATGTGTACCTGAATAACGACAAGCCCGAGGAGGCTTATGCGGTTTACCAGCGGATTTTAAAGGAAGAACCGGGATATGCACCGGCTTTGCTATCAATGGCTTCTTATTATAAACAGTTGGGTAAGGACAGCCTGTATCGTCAGCAATTGGATACCATTCTGTTGAATGAGGATGTGGAGTCGAACACCAAGATGGAAATCATGCGTCAGCTTATCCTTCAGTCGGAACAGACCACGAAGGACAGTACACAGATTGTATCCTTGTTCAAGGAAATCTTGGACCGTCCGCAGCAAAATGCCGATTTGGCCATGCTTTGTGCACAATACATGATTACAAAGCACATGGAAAAAGAGTCTGTACCTGTACTGAATCAGGTTCTGTCGCTCGATCCGGAAAACAAGCCTGCACGCTTACAGTTGCTCAGCTATGCCATTCGTGACAATAATCTCGATGAAGTGATTCGTGTGGCTACTCCTGCGCTGGAATACAATCCCGATGCCATGGAGTTCTACTATTATTTAGGCTTGGCTCATTATCAGAAAGAAGAAACGGATAAGGCTATGGAGATTTTCCAGCAAGGGCTGAAGCAGGTAAATGAAAAGAGTGATAAAGGAATTGTCTCAGATTTTTATGCCATTTTAGGAGATTTGTACCATTCTAAGGAAATGAAAGCAGAAGCTTATGCAGCCTATGATTCTTCATTGGTGTATAATCCGAACAACATCGGTACACTTAACAACTATGCTTACTATCTGTCTGTAGAGCGGACCAATCTGGATAAAGCCGAGGAAATGAGTTATAAGACCGTAAAGGCAGAACCTGAGAATGCGACTTATCTGGATACTTACGCCTGGATTCTGTTTGAGAAGAAACGCTATACCGAAGCGCGTATTTATATCGAACAGGCCATGAAGAACGGAGGAGACAGCAGTCAGGTGATTGTGGAACATTGCGGTGACATTTATTATATGTCTGGCGAAAAGGAAAAAGCGCTGGAATACTGGAAAAAGCGGAATAGCATGGAGAATAAGGAAGAAGACGGAGCTACTCCGCGTACAGAAGCTGAGTTGAAGCGCTTGAAACGTAAAATCGCATTGAAAAAATACATAGAATGAAACGGTTTATTTACTGGGTATATGTGGTGTGCCTGATTGTACTGGCCTCTTCTTGTCGTTCTCTGCGTCATGCAGAACGCGCCCCGATGATTGGTGGACTGAAAGGAGAAGAGTATCAGGAAAAGGTAATTTCCGGTCTTCCTCACTGGAATTGTGTGACAGGAAAGGTCGCTTTGAACCTGAATGTAGACGGGGGGAAGAATACGAAATTATCGGCTACGCTCCGAATGAAGAAAGGAGAAGTCATACAATTGTCGGTGGCTCCTTTGCTGGGCATTGAAGTGGCACGTCTGGAAATTTCTCCAGACCGTATTTTAGCCGTCGACCGCCTTCACAAGCAGTATGTGGAAGTTTCTTTTGATGAGTTGAACCGGATGGCCGATCTGAATCTGAGCTTTAATGTGCTGCAATCTTTGTTTCTGAACGAAATCTTTTTGCCGGGTAAGGAAACCGTTGAGGTGTCCGATTTGCATCGTTTTCGGATGACATCAGAAGGAGACCGTGCCCTGTGGGAAGTGAAAGATACCCGGAAACTGGCCTACCGTTTCCGGACTACGGCCGATAAAGGATGGCTTGAAAACACTTCTGTGGCCCTGTCTGGCACTCCGTATGCATTAAGCTGGACGTATGGAGATTTTGGGAAATTAGGTACGGCTTATTTCCCTCAGCATATATTGGCAGAGTTGCAGGGGACTGGAAAAACTTATAGTCTGGACATGAAGCTTTCCCGTATGTCAGTAGGAGAAGACTGGGAGACGCGGACAAGCCTGTCCTCCAGATATAAGAAAATAGAATTAACAACCTTGCTCAAAATGTGGTTGGAAAAATGAAACGTTTTGTAGTCATATCTTGTATTTGCTTTTGCGTTTGTACGCTTACTGCTCAAACTACTCCGAAGATTCGTCAACTGGAAAAACAGCGTAATGAGCTGAAACAACAGATTGCCGAATCGGAAACCTTGTTGCAGTCTACCAAGAAGGATGTGAAAAGTCAGCTGGGAAACCTGGCTTTACTTTCAGGGCAAATAGAGGAACGACAAAAATACATTCAGACCATAGAGAATGATGTAAAGGCCATTCAGCAGGAGATTGGCCGTTTGGAGCGAGATTTAAAGAGTCTGCAGAAAGAACTGAAGGAAAAGCGGCAGAAATATGAATTGTCTGTAAAATACATTTATCGGAATAAGTCTATACAAGACAAGCTGATGTTTATTTTCTCAGCCGAAGATTTCGGGCAAATGTACCGGCGCTTGCGGTATGTGCGTGAATATGCCGATTATCAGCGTTTGCAAGGCATTCAGGTACAGCGGAAGCAAAAGCAAGTCACCGAAAAGGCCAATTCTTTGAAAAACAGCCGGAAGGCGAAGGAAGACTTGCTCAAGCAGGGAGAAGCGGAGAAGGCTAAGCTGGAAGCACAGGAGCAGGAACGCAAGCAGATTTTGTCAGGTTTGCAAAAGAAACAGCGGAGCATTCAGTCGGAACTGGCCAAACAGCGTCGTTCTGCGGATAAACTGAATGCGCAAATTGACCGTCTGATAGAAATTGAAATCGAAAAAGCTCGTAAACGTGCAGAAGAGGAAGCTCGCCGTAAAGCCGAAGAGGCTCGTAAGAAAGCGGAAGCTGCAAAGGGTAGTACCGAAACATCATCGTCGGCTAAAAAAGAGACAGCGAAGACTCCTGTCGAGAAGTTAGAAGCTTATAAGGTGGATTCGGAAGACCGTCGCTTGTCAAGTAACTTTGAGAAAAATAAAGGAATCCTCCCAGTGCCAATTACCGGACCATACGTGGTGGTAGGACATTATGGACAGTATCAGGTGAAAGGACTTCGTAATGTGAAGCTGGACAATAAGGGAATGGATATCAAAGGAAAGTCGGGTGCCAATGCCCGTGCTATCTTTGACGGTGAAGTTTCGGCTGTCTTCCAATATAATGGCCTGACCAATGTGCTGGTACGTCATGGAAGCTATATCTCCGTTTATTGTAACCTGTCTACAGTGCGTGTCAAGAAAGGCAGTCTGGTACGTGCCCGTGATGTGTTGGGAGAAATCCATACCAATGCAGAAGGAGAAACGATTTTGCATTTCCAGTTGCGTAAGGAAACGGTGAAACTGAATCCGGAACTTTGGATACATCGTTAACAATCGTGCGGATATAGAATGGGGAGTCCTGGTTTTATTAGCCAGGACTTTTTTAGTGTATAAACTCTTCGGTACAGGGATATGATGGCGTATTTCTTGTATGTGTACTTACATAAAAAGGAAAATTTCAGTGCAAATTCTCTGTTTCACACTGTGAAATACAAAAACCACAGTGTGGGATACATATTTCACACTGTGAGATACAAATACCACAGTGTGAAACAGAGAATTTATCAGAGCGTTGTGAGGAATGTACTAAGGCAACTTTGATTAGGGCTGATTGAGTTATGGTTTTAAACCATAGTAAATGAAAATTACTATACTTCACTGTAATAACTTTAATACTTTTATCGTGGTGTTCCGGTTTCTCAAAAGATATATTTATTTTTATATTGAATTCACGTTATTTTCTATGTATTTTTGTAATAAAGTTATGAGTTGCATAGTAGTAAGACAATAGTTTGATGAAGAATCATTATTTTCAGATGGATGACAGGGCATTGTGGTCAGAGTTACGTAGTGGTAGTCTGATTGCTTTGGAGGTTATATATAGAAGATACTATTCATTGCTTCTCAATTATGGGATGAAATGTACTCCTGATGATGATATGGTTCGCGATTGTATTCAGGAGCTGTTTGTGAAGCTGGCTAAGAGTTCAAATCTTTCGGATACGGAATATCCTCGCTCTTATCTTCTGAAGTCGTTGCGCAATATGATTAATGATAAGTCTACTTCAGCAAGGTCTCAGGTAGAATGTTTCTCATTTAATGATGAGATTTTTTCGGATATTATGGATGATGATTCTTTTGAAAAGATTTTTGGAAACAGTGATGAGGATCTTCGGAAGAAGAAGGCACTTGTCCAGGCACTTTCTCAACTTACCTCTCAACAAAAGCATATCCTTTATCTTCGGTATATAAAGGGGCTGTCTCATAAGGAAGTAGCTGAGGCTATGGATATGAATGTACAATCTTCAATGAATCTATTGTCTCGTAGCGTTTCAAAACTTCGTGAGATTCTTGCAACTCATTCGATAATGTGTATCACATTCCTTCAGTGGATGCAAATTATTTTAAAATAGTTTCTTGATTATAGACTCCGATATATATTTTTGATGAA